>LAZR01001610.1_pt1 | contig 14091 bp, 17 predicted proteins | sample 329461 | NCBI WGS metagenome assembly LAZR01 (sample SAMN03002196, study PRJNA259156) | marine sediment metagenome | biome: sea floor; feature: Hydrothermal impacted sediments; material: marine sediment; isolation source: Loki non-amplified sample from Loki's castle hydrothermal vent sediment ...
AAATTCCTCGCAGCTTCTTTGAACGCATCACTGCCGCCGCGGGCTACCCGGCGTGAATGGCCAAAGTCGAGCTGAGATCACTGCGATCTTTTGTCGCCGCGACCGAATCAGCGCCGTGTCGCCTCGCCGGGCGCCGAGGCCTCGATCGCCAGTGCATGCACGCCGGAGGCCAATTGCTCCTTCAAAATCGCATTGACCGCCCGGTGGCGTTCGACGCGGCTCTTGCCGGCGAAGGCCTCGCTCACCAGTCTGACGCGGAAATGCGTGCCCCCGGAGCCGTCGAAGGTGGCGTCGTGTCCACTTTCAGCATGATGATGGCCGGCGTGGAGATGGCTTTCGTCGATGACGGCCAGCGTCTCGGGCGCGAATGCCTCGGCCAGTTTCGTCTCGATTGTGGTCTTGATATTCATGGACGTCGTCGTCTCCTGAGACCGTTTCTGAGGCCGATTTCGGCCGCTCGAAGCTTGCGCGAAACCGCCGGACTCCTTGAGTTTCCGGCTTTTTCCGTTCTGTCAATTCTTGTTCGTTCAGGTGTAGGGCACCATAATCCACCGCAATGAAGCTCGATTCAAAATATTTCGACGCGATCCGCGTCAAAGGCAAACGTGCCGCCGACAAGCCGCGCGCGCCCGAATGCGCGTGGGAAGGCTGCGACGAGGCCGGCATCTACAAGGCACCGATGGGTCGCGACCACGAGGGTCAGTATCTGCATTTCTGCGTCGACCACGTCCGGCAGTACAACAAGTCCTACAACTATTTTTCCGGTCTCGATGACAAGGACATCCAGCGCCACCTCAAGGATTCGCTGACCGGCGACCGCCCGACCTGGAAAATGGGCCACAGCGGCGCGGCCCCCGGCGACGCGGCAAAGGCGGCAACGGCCGCCCGCACCAAGCGCAGGAACGGGCGGACGCGGGACCCCTTCAACATCTTCACCGGCGAGGACGCCCCACCCCGGCCGCAAGCCCGGCGGACGAAGGTCCGCTCCCTGGAGGCCAAGGCGCTGAAGACGCTGGATCTGAGCCAGCAGGCGTCTGCGGAAGCCATTCGTGCGCGCTACAAGAACCTGGTCAAGCAGCTGCATCCCGATGCCAATGGCGGCGACCGCGGCACCGAAGATCGGTTGCGTGAAGTGATTCAAGCCTACAAGCTTTTGAAACAATCCGGATTTTGCTAGGCCATTCACGGCGGAGCCCGCAGCTTCGGCCTTGACGCCGGTCAACCTAGACCGGCGTCGTATTCAATTGTCACCGGGAAGGCCGTTGGGCGCCCGGCGGCATGGTATGGCAGATTTGACAGGGTCCGCGGCGAATCGCCCGAACGAGTGCCGGACCGTTGGAGGTATGATGAGTGCAGCGGAACAGGAAGTGGCCGGCCTGCCGGACACCACGATCTCCGTCCGCGAAACCTTCGGTTTCGAAAGCGACCTGACCGTCCCGGCCTATTCGAAGAGCGACCTCCACGTTCCCGAACTGGACCCCGATTACATCTTTGACAAGCCGACGACGCTGGCGATCCTGGCGGGCTTCGCCAAGAACCGCCGCGTCATGGTGTCGGGCTATCACGGCACCGGCAAGTCGACGCATATCGAGCAAGTGGCCGCGCGGCTGAACTGGCCCTGCGTGCGCGTCAATCTCGACAGCCATGTCAGCCGCATCGACCTGGTCGGCAAGGATGCGATCGTCGTGCGCGACGGCATGCAGGTCACCGAGTTTCGCGAAGGCATCCTGCCCTGGGCCTATCAGCACAATGTCGCACTGGTCTTCGACGAATACGACGCCGGCCGCCCGGACGTGATGTTCGTCATCCAGCGGGTGCTGGAATCCTCCGGCCGCCTGACGCTGCTCGACCAGAGCCGCGTGGTGCGCCCGCATCCCGCCTTCCGGCTGTTCGCGACCGCCAACACCGTCGGCCTCGGCGATACGACCGGGCTCTATCACGGCACTCAGCAGATCAACCAAGCGCAGATGGACCGCTGGTCGATCGTCACGACGCTGAACTATCTGCCGCATGACAACGAGGTCGGCATCGTCGTCTCCAAGGCGAAAAGCTATAATTCGAAGGAGGGCCGCGAGACCGTCTCCAAGATGGTGCGCGTCGCCGACCTCACTCGCTCGGCCTTCGTCAATGGCGATCTGTCGACGGTAATGAGCCCGCGCACGGTGATCACTTGGGCCGAGAACGCCGAGATTTTCGGCGACCTCGGCTTCGCCTTTCGGCTGACCTTCCTCAACAAATGCGACGATCTGGAACGCGCGCTCGTCGCGGAGTTCTACCAGCGCGCCTTCGGCGAGGAACTGCCGGAAAGCGCGGCGAATATCGTGTTGGACTGACGGATGGACAGCCATGGCCCGCATCGGCGACAACCAGCGCCCCGCATCGCACAGGCCCGTCGACCGGGAGCCATTCCGGTGCGCCAACACACCGAATAGTGTGGGCTGATGGGAAAAACCATCGAGAAGATGCGTGCCAACCCCAAGGCCGATTGGCGAATTCGTGATGTTGAAAAAGCATGTCGCGAGGCCGGCGCGAAGTTTGCGGCTCCGCCGGGCGGTGGGTCGCATTTTTACGTCAAGATGGACGGGAAGCGGGATCGGCTGACAGTGCCCGCGCACAAACCGATCAAGCCACACTATATTCGCCAATTGATACGTTACCTTCAGAACCCAGATACCGAGTTGTGATGATGGCAAATTTCAAACATGCCGACGGCACGGCGTTCCGGCCGGAAGCCTATACGGTGACGGTAACACCGCTTTCCGAGGATGATGGCGGTGGATTCCTCGCAACGATCCCTGATTTGCCGGGGTGCATGGGCGATGGCGAGACTGAAATGGAAGCGATCTTGGACGTGAGGTCCGCCGCCTTGTGCTGGATCGAAGGCGCTCTCGCCGACGGAGAGGATATCCCCACTCCATCCCGGCGGGCGCTCCAAGCCGCCGAGTAGACCATGGCCCGCATCGGCGACAACCAGCGCCCCGCATCGCACAAGCCCGTCGACCGGGAGCCGTTCCGGCGCGCCGTCTCGGGATGCCTGCGCGCCATCGCCGGCGATCCCGAGCTCGAAGTCACCTATGCCTCGGAGCGGCCGGGCCTGTCCGGCACGCGCGCGCGGCTGCCCGAATTGCCGAAGCGCGCCACCCGGAACGACCTTGCCGTCACCAGGGGCCTTGCCGACGCCATGGCGCTGCGCAAGGCGCGCCATGATGCCAGGCTGCATGCGAGCCTGTCCCCCGAGGACAAGGCCGCGCGGGCCGTCTACGATGCCGTCGAGCAGGCCCGCTGCGAGGCGATCGGCGCCAAGGCCATGCAGGGCGTCGGCGACAACCTCGCCGCGATGCTCGAGGACAAATATGTCCGCTCCAACCTCACCGACGTGACCGACCGCGCCGAGGTGCCGATCGAGGACGCGGTCGCGCTGATGGTACGCGAGAAGCTGACCGGCCGGCCGGTGCCCAAGAGCGCGCGGGCGCTGGTCGACGTCTGGCGCGACTTCGTCGACGGCAAGGCCGGTGAAAAATTCGACCGACTGACGGAAACCGTCGGCGATCAGGAAGATTTCGCTCGCGCCATGCGCGACATGCTCGTCTCGCTGGAGATGGCCGAAAAGCTCGGCGACGAGAACGAGAGCGAGGAAAGCGACGAGGACGAAGAGCAGGGCGACAGCCAGACCCGTGATTCGGAAGACGGCGGCTCGGAGAAGGAAAGCGGCACCGACGAGGCCAAGGCGCAGGAGAGCGAGACCGAGGGCGAGAATCAGGACGCGGCGGAAGCCGACTCATCGGAAACCAGCGCCGAGGATCCGACCGACGACGACAGCCAGGACGCCGAAACCCCCGGCGATTCGCGGCGGCCGAACCAGCCGCTGAACAACCTCAGCCTCGCCGCCGACTACAAGGTGTTCTCCCAGGCCTTCGACGAAATGATCGGCGCCGAGGAGCTGTGCGACGAGGCCGAGCTCGACCGGTTGCGCTCGTTTCTCGACAAGCAGCTCGCGGCGCTCCAGGGCGTTGTCGGGCGGCTCGCCAACCGCCTGCAGCGCCGACTGATGGCGCAGCAAAACCGGTCGTGGGATTTCGATCTCGAGGAAGGCTACCTCGACAGCGCCAGGCTGCACCGCCTAGTCATCGATCCGATGCAGCCACTCTCCTACAAGATGGAGCGCGACACCGACTTCCGCGACACGATCGTCACGCTGCTGATCGACAACTCCGGTTCGATGCGCGGCCGGCCGATCACCGTCGCGGCGACCTGCGCCGACATTCTCGCCCGCACGCTGGAGCGATGCGGGGTCAAAGTCGAGGTGCTCGGCTTCACCACCCGTGCCTGGAAGGGCGGCCAATCGCGCGAGGCGTGGCTAAAGGCGGGCAAGCCGGCCAAGCCGGGCCGCCTCAACGATCTCAGGCACATCATCTACAAATCCGCCGATTCGCCCTGGCGCCGGGCGCGGCGCAATCTCGGCCTGATGATGCGCGAGGGGCTGCTCAAGGAGAACATCGACGGCGAGGCGCTGATCTGGGCGCACAACCGCCTGTTGGCGCGGCCCGAACAGCGGCGCATCCTGATGATGATTTCCGACGGCGCGCCGGTCGACGATTCGACGCTGTCGGTCAATCCGGGCAATTATCTGGAACGGCATCTGCGCGCGGTAATCGAAGAGATCGAGACGCGCTCGTCGGTCGAGCTGCTCGCCATCGGCATCGGCCACGACGTCACCCGCTACTATCGCCGGGCGGTGACCATCGTCGACGCCGAGGAGCTGGCCGGTGCGATGACCGAGCAGCTCGCCGATCTCTTCGAGGACGAAAGTCGCGGCCGCAAGCCGCAGCGCCGCCGATCGGCCGGACGACATTGATCGATCAGTCGCCAACGATCACGCGGCTCATGGCATCGCTCGCCGGGCTCGCGATGTTGTTCGCCTCCGGTGGCGTGACGGCAGCGGAACCGATCGACGTCTCGGCCAAGACGATCCCGCGTTTCAGTCGTGATTCAGCGTCAGATCGTTTCGGCGACCTCGATTTTGTCGGCGGCTTCGAATTCTGGTCGCGCGACGGCCGGCTCAAGGGTGTCTCGGCGATCCGCCTGCATGACGGCGGCGAGCGGTTTCTGTCCGTCACCGACACCGGCAACTGGTTCGCCGGCCGCATCGAGCGGGATGCCTCCGGCCGGCCGACAGGCTTTGGCGATGCAGTGATCGCGCCGCTTCTCGGTCCCGACGGCCAGCCGATGCGCGGCAAAATCGCCGCCGACGCCGAATCGCTGTCGATCGACGGCGACCGCGTGTTCGTCGGTTTCGAGCGCGATCACCGGATCTATGCCTATGAGAATCCCCGCGCACCGTTCGGCGAAACGGCCCGCGAAATCCCCTTGCCCCTCCCCCGGCACGAGTTGCGGACCAATCGCGGCATCGAGACGATCGCCACCGCCCCCGCCAAAAGCCCGCTTGCCGGTGCGCGGATCGCCATCGCGGAGCGGTCCATCGATCCCGACGGCAATCTCTTCGCGGCGATCTTCGACGGCGCCGCGAACGGTGTCTTCAAGGTCCGCAAGGACGCCGACTGGGATGCCTCCGACGGCGCTTTCCTCCCGGGCGGCGACCTCCTGCTGCTCGAACGCCGCTACCAGGGCTTCATGGGTGGCCTCGGCATCCGGATCCGCCGGATCGCCGGAGCGAGCATCCAGCCCGGTGCGCTCGTCGACGGTCCGGTACTCATGGAAGCCGATCTGTCGGACGAGATCGACAATATGGAGGGGCTGGACGTCTGGATAGATGCCGAGGGCGGCACAAGGCTCACCCTCGTTTCCGACGACAATGGCTCGATCTTCCAACGCAATCTGCTCTTGGAGTTTCGTCTGGCCGATCGGCCCGCGCCGATCAACTGATCCAGCCGCGGGCGTCCGGCGTCCCTCAGGCCTGCGCGGTCCGATACGGCATGAACTGCTGCATGATGACCCGGTAGGGCACCAGCGCGAAGACGGCGATGAGGAGTTTCACTCCCAGATCGCCGAGCCCCCAAGACACCCAGCGCGGAGCTTCGGTGGCAAAAACGCCGAGAAGCGGAGCATTTTCCAACGCGAAGGGCTCGTTCGGCCCCAGGAACAGGAACACCGGCGCGAAGGCCACGGTGAAAAACACGAACGTATCGAGCACCGACCCCGAGATCGACGAGGCCGCCGGCGCCCGCCACCAGCTCGCCCCCCGCAGCCGGTTGAAGACGGCGATGTCGAGCAACTGGGCGGCCAGGAAAGCCGTGCCCGAGGCGATGGCGATGCGGAACAGGCGCTCGGCCGCCGTGGCGTAGCCGAGCAGGCCGAGATCGAACAGCAGCGGCGGCACCACGATCGAGCACAGCACCGCCATGGCGAAGCCTGCATAGACGGCGCGCCGCGCCACCTGCGGGCCGTAGCGCCGGTTGGTGAGATCGGTGACCAGGAAGGCGAAGGGATAGACGAAGGCGCCCCAGGTCAGAATGTCCGCGAGTTGAAGCGAACCGAGCTGAGCAAAGAGCGGAAACTGCACGGCGACGTTCGCGGCGAGGACGATCGTCGTCATCGCCGCGACGGGCAGAAGATAAATTCGCAAGGGCTTCATTTTTTTAACCTGGGTAATGGAACCAGTGTGCCGGACGCGGGGCTCGCGACCGGCAAGGATCATCGCATGGCCCGGCCGCCTCGCGCGGCCGGCAACAGCCTTAGCTGGCCGCGGCTTCGGTCGCCTTCTTGGCGATCTGACGCTTGAGCAGGCGGGCACGCTGCGACAACTCGCCGGCGTCCGCCTTGAGCAGAAAGGCGTCGAGGCCGCCACGATGCTCGACCGAGCGCAGCGCATACGCCGAAACGCGCAGGCGATAGCGCTGTCCGAGCGAATCGGAGATCAGCGTGACGTTGCACAGATTCGGCAAGAACTTGCGACGCGTCCTGTTGTTCGCGTGGCTGACATTGTTGCCTGACTGGACAGCTTTGCCAGTGAGTTCGCAGGTGCGTGACATCGGATCACCTTTCAGATTAACGTAACACCCGATCCGGGCGCGCCGCCGCTAGAGCGCCGTGTGTCCATCCGGACGCACAAAGGACGCTCTACCACTTTGATTGAGCATCGGAATGACCCAAAAACCGGATTCCACTTTTTGGTCCGATGCTCTAAACGGCGCGATCATCGCTGTCGGGCAAGACCGGAAATTCGACCGGCTCTATAGGCCGCGCGAAGGAATGCGTCAAGCCGTTACAACTTTGCGGGATCGCACTCCCGCGCCACAAAAGCGCACTGATCGCACTGTCACGGCTGCGTCGACGATTTTTCTCAGCCTTGAAGGCAAACCGATGACACTGAAACAGCTTCTTCTCGGCGTCGCGATACTGGCCGGGGTCCATGCGATCGGCCCGGCCGATGCCACGACCGATCGCCAGACGGTGACGACACAATACGGCATGGCGGTCATCGGCCTCAAGATCGGCAAGGCATCCTTCGACACGGTGATCGACGGTGGCCGTTTTTCGGTCAAGGGCACCCTCTCCTCCGCCGGCCTCGGCAGTTTGGTCTCCGACACCGCCGGCACCAGCCGGGTCTCCGGCCGGGTAACCGGCAAGAGCTTTGCCCCCGACAGCTACGGGCTCGATTATTCGAGCGACGACAAGCGCTGGAAAAGCGAGGTCGCCTTCAGTGGTGGACGCGTCACCGCGGCGAGCGTGAGCCCGAAGCGCGAAAAGCCGAAGCCGAGCTACGTGCCGGTCAAGCGATCCCAACTCGCCGCCGTCGTCGACCCCTTGAGCGGCCTGATGATCAAGACGAGCGACGCCGCCTCCGTGTGCAAGCGAACCCTGCCCTTCTACGACGGCTGGTCGCGACTCGACCTGCGGCTTACGCCGGCCGGAACGAAGACCTATTCGATGCCCGGCTATTCCGGTCCGGCCACGATCTGCAACGTCAGGATCCGGCCGGTCGGCGGCTATGACGCATCGTCGAAGGGCCTGACCTATCTGGCGAAGCAGACGATCCAGATCTGGTTCGCGCCGATCGCGCGCCCCGATCTTTTCGTGCCGGTCTATGCCCGCATCCCGACCAAGGTCGGATCCCTGACGCTGCAAGCGACCTCCGTGTCGGTGAAGTGACCGTCGCGGCCCCGTTCCTGAGCACCGCATTGACCGGATAACGGCCTGCCGCCCATAAGCACGCGTCGATACGGATGGTGGGACGCGGGTTTGGGAACGGCTCTGGGCTTTTCGGCGGTACTGATGTGGTCGCTGCTGGCGCTTATGACGGCCCGCAGCGGCTCGGTGCCGCCGTTTCAGCTCGCCGCCATGACATTCGTGATCGCCACTCTCGTCGGCCTTGCCGCGATGAAAGCTCGCGGAACCGCAATGGCGGTGTTCCGGCAACGACCCGCCGTCTGGATTCTCGTCGTCGGCGGGCTGTTCGGCTATCACGCGCTCTATTTCGCCGCCCTGCGCAATGCCCCGGCGGCCGAGGCGAGCCTGATCGCCTATCTCTGGCCGCTGTTCATCGTACTCGGCTCGGCTATGCTTCCCGGCGAGCGGCTGCGCTGGTTTCACGCGGCGGGCGCCTTCCTTGGCCTTGCCGGCGCGGCGTTGATCGTCACCGGCGGCGGCGCCATCGCCTTTTCGCCCGACTACGTCTTCGGTTATGCGCTGGCCGGGCTCTGTGCCCTCACCTGGTCGAGCTATTCGCTGCTGTCGCGCCGCTTCGGCAGCGTTCCGAGCGACGTCGTCACCGGCTTCTGCGCGGCGACGGCGATGCTCTCGCTGATCGCTCACCTCATCTTCGAGGCAACCATCTGGCCGCAGACCTCCGGCGAATGGCTGGCCGTCCTCCTGCTGGGGCTGCTGCCGGTCGGCGGCGCCTTCTATGTTTGGGACCACGGCGTCAAGCACGGCAACATCCAGATCATCGGCGCGTCGAGCTATGCCGCGCCGCTCCTGTCGACGCTGGTCCTGGTCGCGGCGGGGGAAGCGGCCCTGACTGGCGCGATCGTCGCGGCGGCCGTGCTGATCACCCTCGGCGCCTGCCTCGCGGCATTGCCGCTGTTTCGGCGGCTGCTGCGACATTGAGCCACCTGTATTCCTGAACGGCGCACAACGGCGCATTCACGACCCGATCACCCGCGACTCCCTACACATCATCCATCGTCATCGGACGCCACTTCTGGACGTCGCAACGAAGGAAGACTGCAATGAAGCGCCTGATCATCACTGCCGCCGCCCTCGCCAGCCTGTTCTCCGCCGCCACCTTGGATATCGCCTCGGCCGGCAGCCGCACCGTCGTCAACCAGTCCGGTTGGGGCAATGGCGCCGCGATCAGCCAGGACGGCTCGTCCAGCGTGATCTTCCAGACCCAGCGTGGTCGGCGCAACGACGTGAGAACCATACAGAGGGGATACCGCAACTACTCCGACACCTTCCAGCGCGGCCGCTCCAACCGGGCATTCACCGACCAGCTGGGCGCGCGCAACGAGGCCGTGATCGGCCAGGAGGGCAGCCGCAACTACGGCGAGATCATCCAGACCGAGCGCGGCAACATCGCCGGGGCCGCGCAAATGGGCAGCGACAACGAGGCCATGATCGAGCAGAGCGGCAGCAATAACGCCGCCGCGACCATCCAGGTCGGCAGCGGCCAGAGCACCAGCATCGTGCAGAATGGCGGAAACAATATCTCCGTCGTGATCCAGGGACGCCGCTGATCCTGCCGTCCCACGGGTGGAGGCGGCCCGCTTCCACCCGGCCCGGCGAACGGACAACCTAGGGAGACCAAAATGTCCCTGCCATTGAAGACCGCAATCCTGACCGCCGCCCTCGCTCTCGTCGCCGGCTTCACCGCCTCGGCGCAGACCGAGAGAAGCGCCGGTGCCGCCATCTCATGCAGGATCGAAAAGATCGAGGCCAGCGGCGGCGTTACCCTCAATGCCATCGCCGAAAGCCACAAGGCGATCGCGGGAACCTATCTGTTCGAGGTGCAAAAACGCGGTGGAGGCGGCATTTCGAGCTCCGCGCAAAGCGGCGATTTCCAGCTGAAAGCAGATGAAACCACGGTCTTGGGCGTGGTCGGCCTCGGCGGCTCGGACCGGTTGACCTATGATGCCGATCTCACGCTGACATCCTTCGACGGCAAGCTGCTTTGCCGTCACGACTGATACCAACCTGCGGTGATAGGTCGGCTCCGAGCGGTTCGGCCCGGAGCCGTTAATCAGTCCTTGGCGGTTTCCCGCGGCGTCGGCCGCCAGCCCTCCGGCGCCATCTCGAAGGATTTGAACGCGAAACCCGGCGCGACCGTGCAGCCAACCAGCGTGTATTCGCCAAGGCTCGTCGCGGTCTGCCACCAGCCGGCCGGCACGACGAATTGCGGCGCTTCATGCTCGCCGACATCCGGGCCGAGGCGATGGGACGACGCCTCGTGGCCGTCTTCGGACACCGTAATCACCAGCGGCGCGCCGCCATACCAGTGCCAGACCTCGACGGCGTCCTTGACCCGATGCCATTGCGACGTCTCGCCTTCCTCCAGCAGATAGTAGATCGCCGTCGAGCGGGCCCGACCCTTGCCCTTCGCCGGTTCGTCGCGAAAGGTTTCGCGATACCAGCCGCCTTCGGGATGCGGTTTCAGGTCGAGCGTCTTGACGATCTTCAGGGCAGCCGAACTCATCAGTATTGATCCCTCTTCTTGCGAATGGCGGCGAACACCGCGGCGGGCTCGGCGTCCGTCATGCCCATCGCTCCCATCAGCGCCGGATCGTCGGCGCGCAGGAACGGATTGGTCTGCTTCTCGCGCCCGAGCGAAACCGGCAGCGTCGGCTTGCCGTCGGCCCGCAGCGCCGCGACCTCCCGCGCCCGCTCCTGCAAGGCGGAATTGTCCGGATCGACGTCGGTGGCGCATTGGGCGTTGGTGGCGGTGTATTCGTGGCCGCAATACAGCATCGTCTCGTCGGGCAGCGCCCTGAGGCGCTTGAGCGACTCCCACATCATCGCCGCATCGCCCTCGAACAGCCGGCCGCAGCCGAGCGAGAACAGCGCATCGGCGGCGAAGACGGCCTTGGCGTCTGGCAGATAATAGGAGATTTCGCCGAGCGTGTGCCCCGGCGTATCGATCGCCTCGACGCGAATCCCACCCAGCGAGAAATTATCGCCGCCGGAGACCGACCGGTCGATGCCGGGAATCTTCGCCCGCTCCTTTTCCGGTCCGATGATTTCGACCCCGAACCGCGCCTTCAACGCCTCGTTCGCCGCGACATGGTCGCCGTGGTGATGCGTCGTCAGGATATGGGTGAGATTCCAGCCGGCCTTTGTGAGTTCGGCGAGGATCGGCGCCTCCTCCGGCGCGTCGATGGCGATCGTCGTGCCGCTGTCCTTATCGTGGACGAGCACGCAGAAATTGTCGCCGCGGCAAACGAATTGGCGGATTTCGATCTCGGCCATGGAGGTCTTCCCTTCATTGAATGCAGTGCATTGTCGAGTTAGGGCGCTCCGACGCCATGTCAGCCGCCGGGCACACTGCGGCCGCCTCGCAACTGGATCGAGGCCATTCCACCGAAAGAGAGTTTCGACCCAGCTTGCGAGCGTCCTATAGTGGCTGTTCGATCCGTCGCATCTGGAGCATCGGACCAAAAAGTGGAATCCGGTTTTTGGATCATTCCGATGCGCAATCTAGATGTTAGAGCGTCCTTTGTGCGTCCGAACGGGCGCACGGCGCTCTAAGCGGCGAACAGGGAGCCGTCCACACTGACCACCAATGCCGACATCGTCGACCTTCGCGACTTCTACGCCTCGCCTTTGGGTCTAGCGGCCGCGCGCGCCGTATCGCTGGCTTTGACGCCGCTGTGGCGGCCGATCTCGGACGAGCGGCTGGTCGGGCTCGGCTATGCCGTGCCCTATATCGACCGCTTCGCCGCCGATGCCGAGCGCGCCTTCGCCTTCATGCCGGCCGCGCAAGGGGCGCAGAACTGGCCGATGGGCGCCGCGTCGCTGTCGGCTCTGGTTGGCGTCGAGGATCTGCCGCTCGGCGACGCCTCGGTCGATCGCGTCCTCATCATCCATGCGCTGGAATTCGCCGAAAGCCCGGAAGCCATGCTGAGCGAGGTCTGGCGGGTGCTGGCGCCGGGCGGGCGCATCGTCATCGTCGCGCCGCACCGGCGCGGCGTCTGGGCGCGCTTCGAGCATACGCCGTTCGGCTCGGGCCGGCCGTGGTCGCGGGGCCAGCTCACGCGGCTCCTGCGCGGCGCGATGTTCACGCCGTCCGCCTTCGCCGAGGCGCTCTTGTTTCCGCCGTTCCGGCGTCGCTCGCTGCTCGGCTTCGCCGCGCCGCTCGAACGCTTCGGCCGCGACCTTTGGCCACTCTTCGCCGGCGTCGTCGTCATCGAGGCGACCAAGCAGCTTTACCGGGGCGTTCCGGTCACCTCGACGGCCCGCGAGCGCCGCCGCGTGGTCAAGCCCGTGCTGGTCCCGGCCGGCGCCGGCGCAGGGGCGCGGAGGGTTCGGCGGTAAGGCGTGAAACAGAATACTATGAATCTGTTTCAAATTTCACCCTTCAAACCGATATTTCGAATGGCTTATAAGCCGATGGAAGCCCGACATTTCCTCATCCCTGAATGTGAAGCTTGAGTCCGTCCGCATCGAGTATGACAGTCCTGCCTATTGGTACGCTACGAGCATCCATATCGTGGCCGATCGGCAATCCTCCGAGGATCGGTACTTCAAGCGGCCCGAGGTGTTGCCGTATCAGATCGATGGCGCTCCATGGCGGATTGGACGGCGTTCCGTTGATGTGGCCGACCGCAATACCAGCAATGCTTTCAAGATGTTTTCCACGCACGAGCATCGTCAGTGCTCGGTCAAGCTGGCCGATCCCTAGCCCCGCTGATTCGACGAGAAGGACTGCCCCCCGGAAAGGTGGCAGCGCCCAACCTGCCGCGGTGCAGAGCATATCGAGGTTCCCTCCAAGCAATGGACCCCGCGCTGTGCCGAATGTCGTCAGTTCATAGCTGGCAGTCGCTGTCTGTGCAGCGATCTCAGCGGACCCATCCTTCATGAGAACGGCATGTAGCGACGCAGCCGCCGTCTCGCTTAAGCGATCTTCTGCGTCGCTTGTCAGAGCACCGTGAACGCCTTCGAGGGCGCACTTTTTCCAGAGCATCATGTGTAGGATCGTGATGTCGCTGAACCCGACCACCGGCTTAGGATTGGCAGCGATGGTTTCGAACGGCAAGCGATGAGCGATGCGGTACGATCCTTTGCCACCTCGCGTCGCGAGCACCGCGCGCACGTGTGGAGCTACGAAAGCGTCGATCAGGTCTTGGAGCCTATCGTCATCCGATCCGGCTAGAGCATCAGGCGATTAATCTGCAACATAGCCGGCGGCCTTGAAGTAGTTCCAGCATTCGTCGGGCTCGAACAGGTCGCAGATGTTGCCGACTGCACGCCAGAGATCGTCGAGGGTTCGCGCGGCGGCTTTCCTCAAGAGTGCTTTGAGCTTTGCGAACGCCATCTCGATGGGGTTCAGGTCCGGCGAGTATTTCGGCAGGAACAGGAACCAGGCGCCCCGCTCTGCGACGGCCTGCGCGGCTCGCGGGCTCTTGTGGACGTTGAGGTTATCGAGGACCACGACGTCGCCGGGTTCGAGAGACGGGGCCAGTTGCGATCGCACATAGACATCGAAGGCGGCGCCATCCATCGCGCCTTCGATGATCCATGGGGCAACGAGTTCATGGCATCTAAGGCCTGCCACGAACGTCTGGGTTCGCCACTTGCCGAACGGCGCGGCGGCCCGCAAACGCTCGCCGCGCAAGCTCCTGCCCCGTAGCGGCGTCATGTTCGTCTTCACACTCGTTTCATCGACGAAGACCAGCCGGGCCGGTTGCCGGCGCATGAAGGGCTGGCGGCGTTCGCGCCACTCATGCCGCGCTGCCTTGACGTCGGAGCGTCCTTGTTCTGAGGCCAGCAGCGCTTTTTTTATATGTGAAACCTTCCTTGCGCAGGAACTTGGACAGGTTGGACGGGTCGACCGTCACGCCATGCTGGACTTCAAGCCAAGCGGCAAGGTCCGGCATCGTGATGTCGGGCTTGGCCCTGACCTTGGCGATGAGCGAGCGC
>LAZR01001611.1_pt1 | contig 14086 bp, 19 predicted proteins | sample 329461 | NCBI WGS metagenome assembly LAZR01 (sample SAMN03002196, study PRJNA259156) | marine sediment metagenome | biome: sea floor; feature: Hydrothermal impacted sediments; material: marine sediment; isolation source: Loki non-amplified sample from Loki's castle hydrothermal vent sediment ...
TGGTGAGCCAGTTAGCAGTAACTCACCGGAGGTTATTGAACAGCAAACCGTGGGTCAGCTTTTCAATACCACGTTTGTTCCATCGAGTAATGGTGCCAGACTTACAGGTGAGCTATGGTTGGATGAGGAAAAGCTAAAGGCCCTATCGCCTCAGACCGTAAGTATATTGGACACTGGCGGAAGGCTTGAGATCAGTACTGGCATGTTCAGTGAGAACGAGGTGAAACACGGTGTATTCAAAAGTGAGGAGTATGACCTCATTGCTCATAACTACAGGCCGGACCACTTGGCTATACTGCCCGGGGGACGTGGGGCCTGTAGCTGGGAAGCCGGGTGTGGTGGACCGAGGACAATGGAGTCGGAATTGAGGAGTAGGACGGCTAAAGCAATTGCCAAAAGGCTCGAACGTACTCTTGTGGGTAACGAACTTTCCCATTCGGACATACGTCAGCAGTTGCAGACGTTCGCGGATGCGCTGGATGTGGTCCCAGTTAATGGTGCCACACCAACATTCAATTTTGTAGAGGACGTATTCGCCGATAACTTCGTATATAGACAGGAAGGGCCGGAAGGCACGAAGCTTTTCAAGCAGAACTATTCAGTGGATGCAAGTGAAGGTAAAGTCCAAATATCAGAGGAGGTGGTGGAAGTACGAGAGGAAACAAGCTTCGTTGCTGTAAATGAAATCGAAACCAACAAAGAGGAGGTCGCAGGGATGGACAAAGTAAAGGTAGTGGATGCCTTAATCGCGAGTTCGGTTATACCGTTCTGCGAGAAGGATAAAGACATGCTGATGGCCATGGAGGAAAGCAAGCTGGAGGAGTTCGAGAAGATCGTTACCGCTGCCGCCACTGCTCTCGACAAGAAAGAGGAAGGCAAGCCCGGTCCTGCTGCTAAGTCAACTCCGGTAGATAACACAGCGGATGCTGGTGTTGTAGGCGATGGTGGCGAGCAGGAAGACATGAGCAAGCTATCGGCCATGGAATTCGTGGATAAGGCCGATATGCCTGCGGACATGAAGGAAGTCATGCGGAGCAGCCTCAGGCTCCAGGAGGTCAGAAAGAAGCAGTTAATCGAAGCCATCAAAGCGAACAAGGCCAACCGCTTTGACGATGTCACTCTGCAGAGTATGGCTATGGACACGCTGGAGAACATGGCTGCTATGGCTGTCCCTGCTGAGAAGGCTAAAAAGGATGCGAGCTTTGTGGGCGCGGGTGGCTTTGCTTCCATGGAAGCGGCTGCGGCCGCAGCAGGCGGTGAGAAGGTTGAACCTCTTGGCACTCCCACTGTGAACTGGGGTGCTGAAGGTGGTAATAACGGAAGTGGCAAAGATAAGAAGGAGGACTAAAGAACATGGGACTTCAGAACACAATACTTGTAAAGGGTAACAACCCCGTTGATGAGGCCATCGCTTCAGGGGTAGTAACCCCTGGAAACCTTATTGAACGCATAAGTACAGGAGCGGTGCGAAGGCACGCAACTGCCGGTGGCAACGTGGCAGCGCTTGTTGCAAAGGAAGACGATCTTCAGGGCAACGGCATAACTGATAACTATGCCGACGAGGAGCGTGTGTTCTTTTATGCCCCTCAGCCCGGTGACGTGCTGAACATGCTGTTGAAGAACGGCGAGACCGCTGTTATAGGCAGTTTTCTCGAGTCCGACGGTGCTGGCAAATTGCAGGTCCACGTTCCGGACCAGGCAGACGTGGGTCTCGACAGCGCGTCCGATACCACCACGCTTTATTCGGCCCAGATCAAGTTCCAGGCCATTGAGGCTGTGGACATGAGCGGCTCATCAGGTGCCGACCCTAACGACGGTCGCATACTGGTTGAGGTTGTATAAAAAGGAAACAAAGAAAGTTAAGGAGGAATAGGAAAGATGGATAGTCCCGCAACAATGCAGACTGAACAGGCTTTTTTAGCGTCATCCGGATCGGTAGGGCAGAAGCTCCTCCAGTACGGTATGAACACCAATGCGTTGAGGACGTATTTCCATGAGGGCAATGATGGGTTATGGCGCCCTTATATGGATGTCAATGGATCGGCCACACTCGTAGCGAATGCTACACTTCGCCGGGAAGAGTGGCTTGCCATTGACGATGCTCTCCTGCGCATAGCGCGTGAGAGGTTGATAGGTGTTATGGATCTCATGTCGCGTGGTCTTACCCTGCCGTTGTCTAACGGAATGGGCAAGATGGTTCTTGAGTACGAAGACATGGGCGACATCACTGAGGCCGAACTCTCGATGGATGCTGCTTCAAGGGCAAAGAAAGACCGTCCTGAGTTCTCGTCCAAGTACCTCCCTCTGCCCATCACACACAAGGACTTCCAGCTCAACGTGCGGCAGTTAGAGGCTTCAAGGACGAGGGGTGAGTCTCTCGATGTGACGGGCATAGAGCTTGCCACACGTAAGGTAAATGAGAAAACTGAAGACATGCTCTTCAATGGCGCCTCCGCTTATTCCTATGGCGGCGGGATCATCAGGGGCTACACCGACCATCCCAACCGTAACACCGGCACGCTCCGGGCGGCATGGGACGACAGTTCGACCACAGGCGCGATGGTACTGGCTGACTGTACCGACATGAAGCAGGCCAGCATTACGGCCAAGCATTACGGTCCCTGGGTTTTGTACATACCCACTGAGTACGAAACCAAGCTGGACGAGAACTACTCGTCGAACTACCAGGGCACAATTCGCAAGCGCATACTTGAGATCAGTGGCATAGAGGACATCAAGACAGCGGACTATCTGACTGGCGCCCAGGTCTTACTGGTGCAGATGACTTCGGATGTGGTTCGCCTTGTTGAAGGTCTGCCCATCACACCAGTGGAGTGGACTGTCGAGGGTGGTACCATCTTCAACTTCAAGGTCATGACCATTAGGGTGCCGCAGATCCGCGCGGACCAGGATGGTAACAGTGGAGTGGTGCATTACTCTGAATAAGAGCGTAATGCACAGGGCCGAAGGTAACCAAACCTTCAAAACCGGCCCCTCGTATAAACCCAATGCCTTAACCATAGGACAACGGAGGAAGTAAGAACATGGCCATGGAAATAAGTATTGAGGATATACCGGAAGATAGAGAACTGGATTGGCGGATGAAAAAGGGTGTTGGCGCGCACAAGTACAGAGACCCTATATCGGGTGCCACCCGCCAGTTAAAGCCTGGTGACATGGTGCGTTGCACCAAGGGCGAGCTAAGGGGCGCGTTGGATAAGTTCGAGCTCTACACGCCTTATGAGCAGATACAGAAGCTACTCCTGGAGGGTAACGCACCGCATGAGGGCCTGTGTGTGATACATAGAGGCGGTAAAGCCTATGATGTTATCCGCTCCGACACTGGTGAAACCGTGAACGATAAGCCCATGACGGAGGAAGCGGCAAAGCGTCTTGTAAATGCGCATAATCTCAAGGGTGACGAGGACTTTGTTGATAAGGGCAAGGGTAAGGAAAAGGACGATGAGGACAAAGAGGACGAACGTCCCGAGTGCTTCGGCAAGGAATTCAGTGTGTACGAGGACTGTGCGGGCGATTGCCCATCTGCCAAAGCCTGTGAGGACGAACGTCCCGAGTGCTTTGGTAAGCAGTACGACGAGTTCGAGGACTGCACCAAGTGTGAGTACAAAGAGGGTTGTCGTAAGGAACAGGAGGAATAGTCATGCGGTTATGGGAGGGAAGGGTCGTTTACATAATAGGCGGTGGGCCGAGTCTTAAAGGATTCGACTTCTCACCTATCCATGACCAAAAGGTTATTGGTACAAACGACGCTTTCCTCCTTGGTCCGTGGGTAGATGCTTGTTGGTTTGGTGACAATCGCTGGCATGATTGGAACCATGAGAAGCTCCGTAATTTTGGTGGGCTTAAAGCCACATGCGCCCCAAGGATTAAGGACAGGGCAGGTATACAATTTTTTAAGCGTACTAATACAGACGGTTTGGAAAAGAAGGAAGGTGTTGTTGGCTGGAATAGATGCACAGGTTCAAGCGCAATTAATTATGCTTACCATCTGGGTGCTCGTAAGGTCGTGTTGCTTGGGTACGATATGAGTGGGGACAAGGATGGTAACTATAATTGGCATAATCACCATAAACGCAGAGGGCAGAAGAGTAATCCTTGGGGACGTTTTTTGGAATGTTTCCCCGCTATTAAGGAAGACGCGTTGAAGTTGGGATTGGAGATTGTTAACGCTGGTCCAGTTTATGGCATTAAGCATGTAGTGGACGCTGTGGAACAAGACGTGTTCCCCTGCATGACATTAGAGGAGGCATTAGCAGATGGTTAATAAAGGTAACTTCACTGCGGCCGATACGTTACCGGTAAAGCTATTACAGGATGTTGAGGTAATTGAAGCGATAAAGACACGAGGCTTTATACCGCCGAAGCATGCACAGATAATCCCAACGAATAGATGTAATCTTAAATGCTCGTTCTGTAGTTGCGCGGAAGACGACCGCAAGACTGAAATGAGTAGCGCTTTATACAGGCGTGTCATACATACATTATCAGACCTAGGAACTGAGGCCATAACCATTACAGGTGGTGGCGAACCCTTGCTTCATAAAGACATAGCATTTATACTGGACTATACTCATGGGCTTGGTATAGAAATGGGGCTTGTTACTAATGGCTTGCTTTTATCTAAGCAGGATTTTGATTTGTTAAACAAAGTTACTTGGGTAAGGATAAGCCATGACGACTTCCGGCCCTTTACTAGAGAATACGTCAGGAGCTTGAAGACAGTTGTGGAGGCTTGTCCTGATGTAGACTGGGCTTTTAGTTACGTGGTTTCTAGGAATCCAGAATTGTCAAAGATAAAAGCAGTAATTAATTTTGCTAATGACCACGGCTTCACCCATGTCAGGCTTGTCAGTGATTTGTTAGATGTGGAGCACAGTAAGGTGGATTTTGTTCGTAAGGCCCTACCAACATTGGTGGATGTGGGGAAGGTCATCTTTCAGAAAAGGACGGAGCCTGAGCGCGGGGGAGCGTGTTATATATGCCACTTAAAACCTTTGATAGCTCCGGATGGTAAGGTCTATACCTGTTGCGGTGCTCAGTACGCTTTTAAAGAACCAAGCAGGAGTTTACCGAAGGAACTTTGCTTGGGGACGTATGAGGAATTGGGGTACATACAAGGGGAGGATAATATCCTTCCCTTCGATGGCAGCATTTGCGACCGTTGCTATTATATGGATTACAACCGGGTGTTGAAGGCTATATGCACCCCGATAACAAAACATGAGGAGTTCGTGTAATGGTTAATCCGGAAGAGAACTTATTGGCTTTTTTACGGAGTAGGATATGTCCCAACGATTCCGTATTGGATATTGGATGTGGGGATAAGCGTTATCAGGACATAGGTAGCAAGAGCATAGTATCAGTGGATGCTTGGCCAAAGACCGAGCCGGATTTATTAATAGACTTAGAGATTAGTGATTTGCCTTATGTAGAAGGCGAGTTTGATGTAGTAATGATGTTGGACTTCATTGAACATTTACCAAAAGACCGTGGTCTTGAACTTATAGAGCAGGCAAAGCGAATATGTAAAAGAGAGTTGATATTATTCACTCCTTTACTGTGGACTACTAATCAAGAAAATTATGTGCAAGATGGGAATCCATTTGCAATTCATAAGAGCCTTTGGGGACATATTGATTTTAAGAAATGGAATAGTTATACACTACCTTGTTTAGGCGTTTATTATTGTGGTGTTTGGGAGAAGGGTGCACACGGACATGCATAAGATTCCTAAAATAGCTCATTTCTATTGGGGCGCACAACTGTTGCCTTTCTTGAACTTTCTAACTTTAGTTACATTTAAATACTTCCATCCTGAGTGGAAGATTGTATTGTATAGGCCGAATGAAGATAGTATATCGGGAGAAGCTTCTTGGGATGAGCATATGCAGAAGGTGATGTATAAAGGCAGGGACTTTATAAAGAGTGCGGAAGAGCTTGTTGACGAAGTCAAACATGCTCCTTTCGGAGACATCACGTTGCTCCGTGCTCATGATGTGCATAAATCGGATTATGTTCGTTGGTATGCACTTTATCATTTTGGTGGGTTGTGGTGTGATACAGATGTGCTTTGGTTGAAACCAATAGCGGAAGTGAAAGTACCATTGGAAACTGATATTATGATCTGTCATACACACCCTCGACCGAAGAAACGCGGGTATTACTCCATTGGGGTATTGGCTGCTATTAAAGGGACAGAATTTTATGCGAGTTTGTTGGAGGCTTGTAAAGTGAAATATGACCCTTCGGATTACCAATGTTTAGGGGCTGACATGATTCGAGACATGTATCCCAACCCTTCCGACATTAAAGGGTTGTATGTTTATAATATAAGTATGTCTGTAGTTTATCCATATCATTACAAGCATGGTATGGATAAACTTTACAATATGATGTTTCCTGATAATATTTGTAGTAGTACAGTTGCCTTGCATTGGTATGGTGGGACAGAGCTATCAATGGAGAACATCAATAAAATAAGGTTTGACAACTTTAGGGACTTAGAACATAAGAGCACGATGGGTCGGGTATTGACTAGGTTGGATAGGAGGATTCAATTTGAGACCTTTATATAGCATACTGATGCCATACTACAACCGGGCGGGGCAATTGCATAACACCCTTACGTCTTTTGTTCACCATTATTCTAATAGACGGGACTACGAGGTTTTGATTCTGATAGACAAGAAGGAATCGGAGGAAGGTGTTCAAGAAGTATTTAAAATTGTGAATGGGTTTGGAAAGGTGTTACTATCTGATATAAATATTCATAGTCCCGGATTAAAGTTCAATATGTTAGCGAGCCGGGCCAGAGGTTCCAGACTTGTATTGCAAAGCCCAGAAGTGTTCCATATGTCTGATGTATTGGGAGCTTGTGATAAGGAATTTATGAGAGACCCTAATGCTTACGTGGTTTGTGCATGTGAGAGTTCTGCTTTTAATTCTGAATATATTAAAAGCTTTGCAGATTTTGAGTACAGGCATCATATGTGGTATCAGCATTCAAAGCATAGGAATTACAAGTATCATTTTTGTACAGTGATTTTACGGGAAAACTTTTTTAGGATAGGTGGGTTTGATAGGGACTATGCAGAGGGACTTGCTTATGACGACAATGATTTTATAGATTGTGTGGAACAAGACAGCAAGTTAAAAGTAATCGTGAGGGATGATGTCTTAACTGTGCATCAAAAACATGTGCGAGAACATCAGAAGCTCCCCAATTACAAGGCTTTGTTAGACAGGAATAAAAAACTATATGACACTAAGCGTGAGCAGAGGGAGGGAAGTCATGTTAAAGGTTCTATGCGTTCTTAAATCGTCAAGTGCACAAGGCCAGGGTTTTGGGCCTATGTACGTTCATAAGTTAAGGGATGCGGTTAAGCGTCACTTAAAGATGCCACATGAGTTCATTTGCCTGACGGATTTGCCTGCGGATAGGTTCGACTGCAAAACCGAGCCTTTAACAGACGATCTAAAGGGCTGGTGGAGTAAGATAGAGCTATTTAAGTACAAAGGGCCTTGCCTTTACTTTGACCTTGATACAGTCCTTACAGGCTCTGTCAAAGGCATAGCTGAGGCCGTTTGCGGCAAGGGGGATGAGGACGGGGTCCGTAAAGCCAGATTATACATGCTTACCCCGTCCAGAGCAACGGAGAGGTGGGCATCAGGAGTTATGGCTTGGCGTGGGGACTTGTCTAAGATACATTCCTTCTTTGCCAGAAAAGATATGGATCGTTTTCGTTGGGACCAGCGCTATGTTTCCTTTGCTGCGGATAAGCTTAGAATTGAAATAGTGGCTGTACAAAAATATACAGAAGTCCATTCGTATAAGTGGCATTGTAAAGAGAAGCTTCCCAAGGGAGCGCAAATCATATGTTTCCATGGCAGGCCCCGGCCTCATGAAGTAAAGGACTCTTGGGTACAGGAGCATTGGCGATAATGAAACCTCCTATACTTATAACCGGGTGTGCTAGAAGTGGCACATCTATGACAGCGGGGATAATAGACATCTGTGGTGCATGGGGTGGTAAGATGTCTGGTTCAACTCGTTATAACCAAAAGGGTATGTTTGAAAATACGAATATAAGGCAGGACGTAATTAAGCCTTTGTTAAGGAGTATAAATTGCGACCCCATGGGGCAGTTCCCTTTGCCTACTGATAAGCATTTGCAGGGTTTTACTGGGATGCAAAGTGATAGATTACGGGACAGGGTATTGGCCATATTAAAGTTACAGGGGTTGCACGAGGACACGAAGTGGTTCTATAAAGGGGCAAAGCTATGTTTGGTTTGGACGCTCTGGCATAAAGCGTTCCCAGAAGCCAAGTGGGTGGTGGTACGACGCGACCCCAAGGATATTGCGGAGTCCTGTATGCGAACGGGCTTTATGCGGGCATATGATACCATAGAGGGTTGGTTGTCTTGGGTATATATACATGAGGCCCGTTTTGAACATATGAGGGAAGCCGGGTTGCAAGTACGAGAGGTATGGCCTCATAAAATGGTTCAGGGCAGCTTGAAGGAAATGAGAGAAGTTGTGGAATGGCTGGAACTGGACTGGCGTGAGTTCGATGTCATTGACTTTATAACACCTGCGTTATGGAGGAAAGGCAAATGAGTATTAAAGTTGTAAACATAACAATAGACGGTGCGGACCAGTTTAGTGACCCCATATCACCTACATATGGGCATGGAGGACATACCCTTAATATCAGTATATTGGGTTCGTCTGGTTGGGATGCTGAGATCCATATACAACGAAGGTTTGGTGAAGGAACTTGGCGCCCAGTGGACTATTTCAAAACTGATTTTGAGGGGCAGGTGTCTGATGATGAGGAAGGTGTTCAATACAGAATCGGATGCCCTCCTGGTAAGTATACCTCTGGTGATATCGAGGCGAGGTTAAGTAAATAATATGGCCCATGACGAATACATAAAGAAGTTAGTAAAGGGCAACGCCAAGCGGTGGAATGATATCAACTTTGCCGCTGTTAACTTGAAGCCCGGTACTACTGCTCCTGATTTTATCCCGCTGTTCGGTTCTGGTGGAATATATGGTTGGGGATTTGATGGAGTAAACCGGACTGAGGAACTGCACGGCTCTGATGAGATACTACATGGTCTTATAGAAGGTACGGATTTAGATATCCATGTGCATTGGATGCCTACTACTGCAGGAGCAGGTCAAGTATTGTGGCAAATAGAATATACCATAGTACAAGGAGGACAAGTTGCTAGTGCTCCTGTAATTATTTCAGCAGCGGAAGCCACCAATTCTCAAGCATGGGAAGGTATAAATACAGATATTGCTATTATCAGCGGAGCAGGTATCAAAATAGAATCCCATTTCGTAATGAGGGTTTTCCGTGACCCCACTGAGTCGGCTGATACTTATGGAGCAGACGCGGCTTTATTTGGTGTGGGTATACATTATCGAATAGACGACATAGGTTCTAGGTCTCAGTTAGTTAAATAAAGGAGGTAAGGTATGGCAAGGGTAACTAATGCACAGGTAAAGGGGATTATTGTTACAACTATTGATACCGAACCCTTCATCCGGTCGGCTAATGTATTTGTAACAAACAAGCTGACAAACCAAGGGCTTAGTGATGCCTTGCTTACTGAGATAGAGCTTTGGCTAGCTGCACACTTTGTAGCCATAAGGGAGGGCAAGATAACAGATGAAACAATGGGGGATGCCAAGGTTGCCTTCGAGCGAGCTAAGATGGGTAAGGGGTTGGAAGCCACTTCATATGGGCAACAGGCCCTTGTGCTAGACTCTACTGGTATACTCGCGCAGAGTGGCAAGAAGAGGGCCATTATACAGGTGGTGGGCAGAAATGAGTAGCTGGCTTATAAGGTCAATGAAACAAACAATAGTGCACTGGGGCGACCCCACGTTTGATGAGTATAACAAACCAACGTGGGACTCCAACTGGCCTGAAGAGATACTGGCTCGGTGGGAAAATAGAACGGATAAGTTCATTGGCCCACAAGGTAAGGAGGAACTCTCCCAAGCCGTTGTGTATACTACGGAGACGATAGCGTTGAATGGATTTTTGTTTCTGGGAGCGCTGAATGATTTGGATTCAGCACAGGACCCCACTACACAGGCCGGTGCGTATCAGGTCAGGCGTGTGGAGAACGTTACTGACTTTAAGAACACCAAGACAACACTCTACAAAGTGTTTTTAGGTACTAAAGGAGGCTAAGTATAAGTATGGCATTGGTATTAAAGGGCGTTAGCAACGTTATGCGCAACCTTAACAGAGAGATTAAAGGCATTAGGGGCCGGACAGAGGCTGGTCTGAGGGCTGGTGCTACATTAGTTAAGGGCAGGTCTATGCGTTTGGCCCCAGTTGATACTGGTCACTTGAGGCAGAGCGCATACGTTGATTCCGGTACTGTTTTCTTAAAAGGCCCTTGGGCTATTGTGGGGTACACTGCTATATATGCTCCTGCTGTACATGAAATGAATAAGAATTATGTGGTGGGGCAGTGGAAGTTTCTTGAGGAACCATTTTTTGATTCTGCAAATGATGTGTTAGAAATAATAAGAAGGAGGGCAATGATAAAATAATGGGTAACGTGGCCACTGACATAGGAGCAATGCTTATTGATGAAGGCGTGGGCACGCTTGGTACAGATTTATTTATCGGGAGCAAGCCTGCTAACGTGGATGCTTGTGTGGTTGTGTTCCCCAGTGGTGGGAGCGACCCCGAACCCGATTACAACTACGAGCGCCCGCGCGTGCAGGTATATGTGCGTGGCCCAAAGGAGGACTTTTTAGCACCTGCGAACAAGGCCGAAGCCGTAAAGACCGCGTTAAAGAGCAAGACTGATATAACTAAGAACGGAGTGAGGTATGTCACCATATGGCAAGAGGGTGACGTGATCCATTTAGGAATGGACGAGAACGGTAGACATCAGTTTACCGTAAACTTCAGAATACACAGGACAACATAAGGAGGACAGGAAAATGTCGGATGCTTTTAGTGGTGTAGGTGCCCAGTTTAAGAGAGGCGATGGGGCTTCGGCAGAAGCCTTTATTGCTCTCACAGAAGTAAACAGTATACAGGGTCCCAATAAGACGAGGGATACCATTGATGTAACCAGTTTGGATTCCACTGATGGGTATAGGGAGTTCATAGCAGGATTTCGTGATGGTGGTGAAGTCGTACTTAACATGAACTTTACCAGAGTCGGGTTTGACACTCTTAATGATGACTTCGAGAGCAACGATTCTGTGAACTACCAGATAGTCCTTCCCGATACTGGTGGGACCATATTCGATCTAACAGGTTATGTGACGAATGTGGCTATGGCCATCCCTATGGACGACAAGGTCACCATGGACATCACCATTAAGATCACCGGTCCGGTAACGTTGACCACGTAAATGGCGTTTTTGGTATTAACTATACAATCCCTTAACCAAGGAGGGAAGTGAGAAAATGGGAAACCTAAGAGAACAGATACTACAGACAAAAGACTTGCCCAGTGTAAAGGTAGATGTGCCGGGATGGGATCTTCCGGTTTGGGTTCGTACCATGACGGGCGAAGAGCGTGATGCCTTTGAGTCACAGATAGTTGCGATTAAGGGCAAGAAGCGTATAGTGAATACCCGGAACTTCCGTGCTCGTTTGGTGGTGCTGACTGTAGTTGATGAAGAAGGCAATCGGGTGTTTAAGGATGAGGACATTGAGGTAGTTGGTCGCAAGAGCTCAAAGTCTTTAGACGCCATCGTTGACGCGGCCCGGGAACTAAATGGTATGGGTGACAAGGACATAGAGGAAATGGTGGGAAACGCCGATACGACTCTCGATGGAGATTCGAGAGTCGATTAGCACTACAACTCCAGTTCCCCAGTAGGAGGGTTATGTTGAAGTGTATGACGGCTAAGGATTTGAGGGAGTGGGAGATTTATTATGAGTTGGAGCCTTTTGGTGCTCCGGCCCTGAACCTAAACTTTGGTCGGCTCCTAGCTCTCTTTATGAATATACATAGGGGTAAGGGGACAAGTTCTGTTAGTGCAGAAAGCGTTACGTTCGGCGACTTTGCCAAACGTGGCATAAGACAATCTGTTGAAGAAATGAAATCCGTGCTTATGGCACTGGTAAAGGAAGGAAAGGACTAAAACGGTATGGCAAACATCGGGAGCCTAACAGCTACTATGGGAATAGATATATCTGGGCTGAGTAAGGCTGAGAAGGCAATGAGTGGGTTCATTGGTCGTACCAAGGCAGCTTTTAAAGCCATTAGTCCTTTCCTTGGCTTTACCATTGCGGCAGGTATTGCAATAGGGTTAAAGAATCTTGGGGCACAAGCTGTGTTATTTGAAAAGGAAATGTCTAATGTTAAGGCTATTGCTGGGGCCACTGGGGAGGAATTTCAACGCCTTGAAGACAGGGCTAAGTCTCTGGGTGAGACCACTATCTTTACTGCGAAGGAAGCCGCAGAGGGTATGTCTTTCCTAGCCATGGCTGGTTTCAAAACAACTGAAATCATAGGAGCTATGCCGGGGGTTTTGCAATTGGCTTCTGCTGCCACAATAGATTTGGGTTCAGCGGCAGATATAACTTCTAATATTCTCAAGGGTTATGGAATGGAGGTATCTGATCTTAGCCATGTAAACGATGTATTGGTTAAAGCCTTTACTTCCGCCAATGTCAATCTGTCTATGTTAGGGCAGTCAATGAAGTTCGTAGGACCTGTGGCAAGAAGTGCTGGTGTAGCGTTTGAGGAAGCTGCGGCCGCAGCCGCTTTACTGGGTAATGCAGGGATACAAGGCACAATGGCTGGGACGAGTTTAAGAAATGCTATAAGTAGATTAATTGGACCCTCAACAAAAGCTGCTAAAGTTTTAGAAGATATTGGAATAGAAGCGGTGGACATTGATGGGAAATTTGCAGGATTAGCTAATGTTGTGGAGCAATTTGAGAAAGGTCTTGAAGGTGTAAGTGGAGAAGCAGAACGTACAGCTATACTACTTGAAGTGTTTGGGCTTAGAGCAGGCCCAGCAATGTCAGTTTTAATAGAGACAGGGTCTAAGGCCATACGAGAGTTCACTGATGAGTTGAATAATGCAGGAGGTATTGCTCAAAGGATAGCAGATGAGAAGATTAAGAACCTTGCGGGTGCATGGGCTATTTTAAAAAGTGCAATAACTGGCGTGGTAATATATATGTCAGATACAGCATTCCCTGTTTTGTCTAATTTGTTTTTAATGCTTGCACGGAATGTAGGTATAGTTAAAGATTTGTGGAGTGCGTTCACAGCTTTTCCATCAGCTATCTTCGACCAGTTGGAGCGAATGGAAAAGCAATTAGGGAAAACAGAAGAAGCGGTTAATAAATTAAAAGGAGCTTTGGCAATTGACCCTCTTGATCTTTACGATAAAAGTGCTTGGGTTATGTGGGGGCAAAACTTTTTTACAGTTGTTGAATACATACTCTCTAGCATAGGTAGGACATTGACCTTTACCTTAAAGTCAATTTGGGACTTGACAGGTTCGGCGTTGAGTGCTGTAGTAGGACTTAGTAAAAATTTAACAGCCGTCCTGCATGGATTATTTACAATGACTCGTAAAGAGTATGCTATTATGTTAGAAGAACAGAAAGAGAAATTTCATAAGGCATGGGCAGATATGGTTGAAAATCAAGTGTTGAATAATAAAAATCTTGTAAGTGCTGTTTTATCTGATTTCGACGCTATGATAAGTAAAATGGAAGAAAGAATGAGGGGGGCAGACTTATCTGTTACAACCACCTTTTTCACACCTGAAACTATGAAAAAAATAGAAGATGAGACAAAGCGTTTTGAAAATTTAGCAGAGAAGATTAGATTAGCAAAAGAAGGTGATGCGGCTCTTAACGCTATATTACTAGAACAATATAAAAATCTTTTACAAGTCGGTACTATGGTTTGGCAGTCCGTGTTGACCGCAGAAGAAGCCTATCGGTTAAAGGTAGCGGAGTTAAATAAACTCTTAGCTGAGAACGTTATTAGCCATGAAACATATGCACGGGCTGTAATACAATCCCATGAACAGATGATAGTTTCTT
>LAZR01001612.1_pt1 | contig 14082 bp, 22 predicted proteins | sample 329461 | NCBI WGS metagenome assembly LAZR01 (sample SAMN03002196, study PRJNA259156) | marine sediment metagenome | biome: sea floor; feature: Hydrothermal impacted sediments; material: marine sediment; isolation source: Loki non-amplified sample from Loki's castle hydrothermal vent sediment ...
CGTTGTGTACATTTTCCATCGAAACCCAGAGCGAGGAAGACGCCCCCTCGCTTAAATCTTCCGGGCCAATAAGTTGAACTATAGGAACCATCGGTCTTGTATGTCCGAATAACATTATATTACCTCCGTATCTAGTCTGTTGACTAGCTTATGCTCTGTCTGCGACAGTTATGAAAGGAGCCTGATTGTCGCCGTATGCTGGCTTGAACTCAGACGGCCACCACGGCGCGCCATCCATCGCTGTTATCGCTCTGAATGATGTATCGCCATAGTTGAAGTACAAATGAATGGACTGCTCTGTCTCCATTCCCGCGCCACCGGCCGGCTCGCCTACAAGATAGCCACCACGCCAGTCAGCAAGTGTTACATCACCAGCGTCGCCTCTTATGGGCATCTGGCCGTCAAAACGCACAGGCAAGCCCAGGAGAGAGAATACAGGCTTTCCCTGTATTTGATTGTTAACCAAAAAGATTCCCGATCCACCAGTACCAACGACAACAGATAACTTGCCAAGTTCCGGCAATACAGTCTTATTAACGATAAAAGTCCCGTCGCCAATATCCCCGCCAGCACTATAGTGTTGCGCTACCATATCGAGGATGTTGTCATAGATAAAGGTGTCAGCGACCTGATTGGCGGCTTTGGGTATTTCGATTTTATGCCCACCGCTCTGGAGAATACCCTTTGGCTGTTTCGCGCCAGTTCCGCGAATGAAACCACGCGATAGCGCAGTCGATAAGGACTGCTCAAACATCCGGCCGAGTATCGGCTCTATACTGATTGCGGAATACTTGATCAGTTCCCATGTGACTCTCACCGATGCGGCAAGCTTCCTGAGGTTCAACTCGGTTGTGCCGAATAGAGCATTGGTTTCGGTGAATACTTCCGACTCGCCCTCCCAGTAGAACTGGCCATTTCCCATAGTCTTGCCCTGACTTTCGTCGAATCCGTCAATAAAGGGAATGGACGCCTTGCCAGTTGCCATCGGGATTACTGTGGCGTTAGCCATGATCGGATTATCAGTCCTTGTGCGCTCCATTATCTGATCAATGTATTCCGTGGGAATAAGAGCGCCGCCCGTTGCCGGATCGCCTGCCGACTGGTTCGCCTTGCATACTTCGCGCCACTCTTTCAGTTCCGGCGAGGTGTTGTCTCTTTCCCTGCCCTCCAGTGCCATATCAATCATTAAATGATTCAGCGACTTGAATTTATGCGGCAATCTGTCCTTCTTGCCATCTTCCAACCTGTCCTCAAGCAATGGCGCTTTCTCAGGCTTTGCCAGATGCTTCATTAGCATCTCGACTGTGCCTTCCAATTCTGCGCTTTTTGCTTTCAGGCTTTCCAGCGTTTCGTCTTTGTAATCGCCTTCCGAGAGTTCCGTTTCAGCCGTCCCAACAGCGTCATCTATCGTGGCTATGCCAGCCTCGGATGTAGCCGCTATCTCAGCGAGTTTCAGGTTGTTTTTACCTTTTATCTTCTCTAGTAACGCTCTTTCTTCTGCGGTGAGTGCCATTATGTTACCTCGTATTAGTTTACGTTGTTATTGTTTCGTTCCCAACGCTCGCTAATGCCTACAGCAAATATGCCTGATATTTACACCCCGCTAAAGGCTAATATCTATAGCTACCTAGCCTGGCATTTATACGTGCTTAAAAGCTGATCTACACATAGTCTCCCGTGGCGATCAGCACTTCCTCTTTCGCCGTTATCGGCTTATTGGCTTCGGCTATCTCCTTGTCGTCTAGCTCCAGGAGCAACCTTGCCATCTCTGACGTCATCTCGGTTTCAATTTCTTCGACTTCCTCGTCTATCTCGTCGGTTTCGTCATCTGGGATGTCAATCAGGAGATCCAGAGCATCTATTACCGCTTGATTCGCTTCGCTTGACGCTGTCGCGGCCGCACGCACGTCATCAAGAGCTTTCAGGGTACTCTTTGAGAAACGTCTGCCCTCTTTCTCTTCCACGTCATCCAGAACCAGATCTCTGCGAATGATATTCACCTTTGCGGGTATATCGTCGACTTCTACATCAACTATTGTGTCTTCCGTCTCGTCCTCTTCCGCAAGTTCCGCCCCTGGTAGATAAGCGCTTGCGCTATCGGCGCTCAATAGCCCCTTGCTCACGGCTATGTTGACCGCTTCTGGATTCGACGGGATAGGCACATCTGAGTATTCCAGCAGGATCCATTCGGTATATATTCGTTTTGGATCGCCTTCGTCTGGTCTGTCAGCAGCTTTGATACCTTTCATCTCAAACGATTCAATACGTCTCTCACGCCAGTTCTTGACCGCTTCATCCCAGTTCTTGTCAGTGGGAACGACAGATTTGACAGGGATAAACCCGATGGATTTCGCAAGTGGAAAGCCCTCGCGCTGATACTGTAACACCTGTTCCGAAAACGGGTTGGCCTTCGCAGTGGGATAGATCGTCTTTGCGCGGATCTCTACTGGATCAACAGGGGGATATGGGTCAACCCACTTCGCACTTCCCAGAGGCAGTTCGCTGTAATTATGCCCGAATGTAACCACAGGGTTTAGCTTGAAATGTGTGTTATCCATGCCCTCTGGCAAAACCACCTCGCCGTCGCGGTCAACTGCTAATGTGCTAATAGTGGCGATAACTGACCGCTCTTTTTTGTTGAACTCCATATCAGACGGCACTATCCCTTTTCGTATATAGGGCAGATCGCCATCCATGCCAGCAGTCTTGAGACTAGCGGCCAGCGTGGGTCGGGTAGCTAAAATGTCATCCCGCACGTCATTTAGCTGCATTTTAGTTGTTATCAAGTCCATCATATCACCTCTGGTATTGGGTGGATAACCAGCGCAACAGGCAAAAGAAAAACCGGCGAAGGAAAAGCTCATCCTGTTGCGCCGGTTATTTTTATTAAACTAGATTGTTAGATTCGAGCTATTTACATGGCCACCTGCTTGAGGTTGATATACTCTTCAAGATATATGGCAAGTTCACCAATTACTCATATTGTGGTATCAATTCATTAGTTTCAATCATGTTGCACGCTACAAAATTAGCTGTAATTTGATCCAAAATTGGCATCTTGAGTCCTTCAGATATATCCTCAAAAGTCTCGCTCTCATAAATAAGCTGGAATACATGTCGCGTATGATCATAATGACAGGCACAAAATTTAGCATCATCAGGAAGCCCGTGCTCAACCTTGACATGATAATCAGTTCTCTCTATAAATGCAAAATGCAAAAACGTTGCTGGTAGTTCTATTATCGCTCGTTTCATGTCTACGTCACCTCGAAAATGATCTCAACCATTCCGTCAGCACCTTCTGTTGTATCTACTAAAATACGACTTGTATCGCCGTCAGTTCGTATCGAGGCTATCTTTCTGCCCATATCTATTATTAAGCCCGACAGTGGTTTTTTCAATGACTTTGTAGGACAAACTATTGTGAATATCTCTTTACCCATATCTACGTCACCTCTGTAAACATTATCGGCGGAATCTCAGGAATCATAGCTCCTTTGTCCGTTATATCCTCAAACTCTTCGCTCTCAAATATCATATATAATAGCCCTCTGTCCATATCATATCTAGTCTCTATATATTTCGCGTCGTCCGGTAATGGGTTTTCTATTTTAACGTGCATCTCGTCCTGTTTCAACATACTACCCCAGAACTGCGGACTAACGTATAATGCTGCTCTTTTCATGCCTACGTCACCTCGATGCCGGCTTGCTGTTTCCGAAGACCTCCCAAATAGACCTCCACCAGGTCATTATCCTGCTCTTTCGCGTCTCTATGCATTTTCCATATTTATGTTTACAGCCTATGATAACGGACGAATTCTCAACGTCTATTTGGAATGTCAGACTTTTCATTAACCAATAACGCGTCATGTCTAAGCCACCTCGCTTATCGCTCTCTTCATGTCGTCCCCTTCCATTATACAACGTCTCCGGCTAAATCGCAAGGCATGTGTCTGTTATGCCGCCGCTTATAAGCCTACCATCACGTCAGATGTTACGATAGCAACAGATGTGCCACCCCTGATCGGCTCGCCTACCACTACACAGAAGACATCAGCAATATTATATCGTGTGTGTCGCCCATCTATGTTAATCTCAAAACCTTTGATTCCCACCCATGTTATCTCGCCTGTGATATAATCGCCTGCAACTTCCACGGTAGTATAAGGCCCTGCCGTCAGTGCGTTTTGTAACTGCTCTTTCCATCTATCCATATCATGCCGCCTCCTTGAGCTTGTCCGCGCTCAAAGTACACCGGCAATGGATGACCTCTTTCGCCGGCCCATTAAAATCGTGTGGATGCAATAGCCCATTGCTGAATGGTTTACCTAGCTCGCGAGTTTGTCCGTCTATCCGGTGCGAATCTCTGACCTTATCGTCCCGCGAGTCTATCCATGTATGAGTAAGAACTATCCCGGACTCAACATAGCCGGCATATGTCCCGTTATTGGACGCCCCCACGATCTCAGTCCGGGCTATCTTATCTGTCCTGGAGCCACGGTTAATGTCGAATACTTCGGCGATCCTCTTGCTTACCTCCGGTATGCTCTCGCCAGCGTCGAAGGACTTCACCAGCGCACGTTTGAGCTTTGCGCGTGTTTCTTCGTTTATCCCCTTCACGCTCTCGAATGTTCTGTCCTTGAGGAACTGCGTCGCCCTGGGATTATTGACGTTGAACGCCGCCTGTATCCCTATCTCGGCATATGCCGCCTGTCCCGCTTCACCATATGCCAGCGTCATGAATGGTAGCTCAGCCTCAGTGAATATGACTTGCCATGCGGAGGCTGTGTATATGGTGTCAACGAACTTCTCGACGGCGGCTTCCGCTTCTTCGCTGGCCTTGAGCAGAACATCGCTAAATAGCGCATAGATAGATTTCTCGGCGTCGCTGGTATCAGGTATGCGCTTGCCCCTCAGCTTCGCCAGGACGCTCTTCTCCTGCTTCGTGAACGCCGTCCGCAACTTGGGCTTGAACTTGTCCTCTATCGCCTCCGTGCGGTCGGCAAAGGCTCTCCAGATGATGTCGCGCTCATCCTTAGCGTCTTTCAGGATGATTGCGGCGGCTGCTTGTATTACTGCGGCGTTAGTTGTCATTGTCATCCTTATACCACGGCGCAACGTTGGGTATGCCGTGTTTATTTAGCAGTCGAATCGCATCTAAAACAAGCGGACAACTTACGCCATCCTCTATTGATCTGTGCGCTAAAAGGTCTCTCAACATATCCGCCAACTCCGGAGCGGCGGTAGCGAGTGCGATTTGAGCGTCGGTAGCTACGAGCTTTATATGCCCATCAAGAGACCCATGTCTCCCCAGAGCTAACGAAAGCGCACGCCCATCACATCTCTGCCTGATCTCTACGCCACAGACACCGCCATATACCATCCACCGCTGCTCCGCTATATCAGGTTCTTCCTCTGGCTCGTCTGACTGCGAAATCACGTTGCCAATTTCTACGAACGTGATTGAATTGAGGAACACGTATTGCTCGCCGTCTGCCGTATTGCTGAATACTACGCGGTCCAACCCAATAGTTTCAATCCCAGAATTGATCGTACCGCTCCGGTGCGAATCGCTGAAATGAATTGTTACCCGCCTGTTCTCTTCCTTAGCCTTATGCAACTTAGAGATGACCATCACTTGTGAATCAGGCGCGCACTCCTCCGTCTCTATCTCTTGATCCGCCTCCAGCGCAACCAACCGCTCTTCCAACTCGGCTATCTTAGATATATGTTCCCGAATGCGCTTATCCTGACCGTTAATAGTTTTAGCGTCTTCGGCTTCTACCTCTCTAAGTTTCTCAACCTCGGTTTGGAGTCTTGCGTTCTCGTCCTTATTGCCGACATCGAGGTTCTGGATATAATCATTGATAATCGGAATTACAGAAGTCCGAATAACCTCATCCATGCTGATACCCTCTGGCATTTCTTTTCCTTCCGCCTGCTCGTCCACAAAGCGAATGTCGGCGATATGTTCATAACGCGGATGTACGATATACATCTCACCATTTGGTTCTCTATACTTTACCTCGATGTTGTATGGGTGACACATAATCACACGCCCAGTCGTTATGTGACCGCCAATCGACTTAACCACCACTTCCAGATCCCGCTCCCACGCGATCCTCGCCTTCTCTTTGATCGTCTTGACCTTTGCTACCACTTGAACCGACCCCAAATCATCATAAGACAAGTCACAGCCCCCGCGAAATCTGAACGTATCTTCTGATACATCAGCAAGGTAGCCCGTTAGCTCGTCCCCCTTTATAAACACTGTCACCTCTTGCCCTTGACTCATAGCAGCCTCTAACGCTGCTCGTTGATTCGCCTTGTCCATGTCGCGACTCTTAACTGATTGGTACATCTCCTCGGTTAATTCTGCCATGTCGCCCCCCTATTTGCTACCCAACAGCATTCCCGCAATCTCTAGCTGTATCTCGATGAATTTAGATTGCAAGTCCGCCAGTTCCCTAAACCATGCCCCGACCGGTGTATCTGGATGCCGATCTTTTGCCAAATACTCACGAAGTTCTGTCGCTATCTCTTCGTATCGTTTCCTTATGTCCCCCATATCGCGCCCCCTCGTCACTCAATTCTGGTAATTGCCCCGTGACATGAAACCTACCATCAAATGATCTCGACCCCGTTTGGTATATCGTTTTCCATTTCCCGTCCTCGTCTATGAATCGTACAGTCCTTATCGACTCATCAGCATCAAATGTCATGTGTCCGTCTATCATCTCACGCCCCCTTATTATATCGCTCAACAAATATCCCTTTTCTTGCGTTTTGCCATTCGCTTTTAACACGATCTTTGTATCGTTTTTCTTCTGTATATCTGTCCATGCCTAATAAGCCAAAATTTACTATGATATAAACTACAAAGAAAATCCAGTTTCTCAGTGGTGTTATGTCAAAAAGCACCACAACCATGCCACAACACATCCATATCGTCCACGCATTGCCCCATGTAATTTTAGCTTTCATATCGCCCCCTACTTATCCGCAAGCGACGCTGTACGCAGGTTGAACAGCCAACCACGTATATACAAGCTAACAATCGTCATGTGATGATGTTGCTTGCCTAAGTTGTACCACCGAAAGCCTGTCCTCGGCTTCACCCATCCATCGCCACCAATAGTCAGTGTAACTTGATCGCTCACGTCCAGATATAAACGACTATTAAATAAACGTGTTGATTTCTGCATAATCACGCCCCCAATCCTTCCTCAACTGCTGTTATCAGAGCCTCTCTTCTGATCATCACGCCCCCCTGCTCTTTATACTTCACCATGACTCGCTGTAACTGCGCTACGATAGCGTCGTCGTCCGCTTCCTTGACTTGCCCCGCCTGCTCTATAGGCACTAGATCCGATGGCACTAGCAAGCCTTCCACGTCCTCTGGCAGATTCAGCAACATCCGCTCTTCTTCTCTTGTCGTCAGACCCAATTCCAGATTCAACTTGCGCTCCGCTCGTGCTTCCTCTTTGTTCTCTGGAACTGGATCGTCAGTCAACACAAATGTGTCTTCGTTAAACTGCCACGCAAGCTGTTCGTTGATCTCTTCATCCTTCATCATCACCGTAGGTTTCGTGGCATATTCAGCTAGATAGAACCTCATAGCCAGCGTAGTGGCGACCGCTAAATTAGATTCACCGCCGCCTAGCATCACCTCAGGCACATGAAATGCCATTGCTATATCATCTTTGGTGAACGCTATCCCCTCTCTATATCCCATGTCTCTGGCGGTGATAGTCGCTGGCTGGAAGAAATCGAAATCCTGCCCGCCCATGACAGCTATACCGGCTTCTTCGGTGTTCTTGTAGCTCTCCTTCGCCATGTCTGACTGCGCCTTGTTCATCTGCCCTTTAGTCATCAATATAATTTTAGGATTGCCGCCCGTCTTGAACATTTGTGCTTCAAAGTTGAGCATGTATTCTCTAAACATAACTGTGTCTAAAATTGCCGCCAGCGGAGCCATGCCCACGAATTGATTCAGCGGTGTGGGATACTTGAAATGGATTACATCTTCTGGGGGATATATGATCTTCTTCATTCCCCGCTTGTATTCGTACCCGGCTATAAGCACGTTATCGCCAGCGATAGGCTTCATATATTCAGCAGGCGCCACCCATAAATTAACAGGCATCCTTAGCCCTGTTGCTGGGTTTACGATCTTGTTTCGTACTATTATATAATAGCTATTGCCCAGCAGATCCAGATATTGACTTGATAACTTATTCAACGCCGATGCGCTCAGATAATTATTGGGTCGTCTTAACAGTTCCACGAATGGCCCGTTAAGAATCTCCTCAACGCCTTCCGCCATAGATAGCCGCGATCCTGGTGCAGCCTTGCTGATTATCTCGTCTTGCCTCTGGTTCGATAGCTCCTTGACACGGGTCTTTTTGTAGAACGACTTTGCGCGACTGTCCTTCACCTTGTATACTCGGCGTATTGTCATTGATACAGCAATAGCGCGCAAGTCTACGCATGTATACACGATGCCCTTAAACGCCTTTAATGCTGCTTGCGGGTTCCCTGGCACTAGCACCTCGCCATTGAAAGCCAGCCCTTTGGTAGGCACGTTTCCCATGATGATATTATCCGGGGCTTTCCAGTTACCTACCAGAAAATTCTTGGCGTGTGTCAATACACCAGTTGTCATTTTATCCTCGCTCAAGTCGCCATTCACTCTGCATAATACTGCGGATCTTCCAGCGCAGGCTTGCGATTACCTTTTTCACATCCAAAACAATCACGCGTTGCTGTCGAATACACGGTACACCTACCCCAGTATTCGTTCATTTCATCTCTATATTGATGCCAACTAGTACAATCGCCACAATGAATCATCATATCCCCCTCTCCTTAATAAGCGAAGAATCCGCTGTTACTGCTCTGTATTGCCAACAGAAAGGCGTCACCTCTATCTGGGCTGCGAGACTTTAATCGCTTTTTCGTTGCAGCTTTTGATTCCATGCGCTGCTGCCCTAAGTTTGACAATGTATCTTTGATAGGTGCCGTCAGGTCGGCTATTAGCTGATCGTCGTCTGGAAGCTTGCCATACTTGAGCCAGTCGCGGCCGGCATACCATAGCTCCACACGCCTGTTGAAATAGTGTTCTTTATCATTAGCCCCCGCTCCTGCGTTGATACCGTTTACAGGTAGTCCAGCCGCTCTCAGATTACCGATCACTCCCCAGCCAATACCGCACGAGTCTATATGGATCATCTTGTATTGATCGCGCTCGTGCATCGCTATAATGCGCTGTTGTACTTGCGGGGCTTCTGGTGTGGACTGCGTGGTTACATCAAGGACAACTTGCCCACGCCGCCTACAGTACGCCGTCAGGTCGCCTCCTGCGCCAACGTCAACACCCAAGACCATCTCGCCTTCTGGCTCCAGTTCTCTGGCCACCGCGTCGCGGCACAGCTTCAGTGGGATTATTCCTAGCCCGTCATCTTCTGGGAATTCACCCAGGCAGCCCGACATATATGCCGCGGAATCCTCACCCCATTCCTTGCCCATGTCCTCAACCCATTTGGGCGTGATAAGTTGCCGCTTTACACGCTCAGGCACTTCTTCGCCTGTGAAATTGGGCGTCATCTCACAGCTAATATGTATCTTACTCCATTTGCTCCCTAGGCGGAAAGCATCATAAAAATGCCCGCTTGATTGCAGCGGGTTTCCTATCCAGAGCATGTGAGCGTCGCCTGACGCCATGAGTGTATTTGCCGCCTGCACTATCTCTGGTCTTACCCCAGGGGCCTCATCTAAAACGATAAGCATGTTCGCCTGGTGGAGTCCTTGCAAGCCGACGCCGCTCTCTGGCGACAACCCTACCATAAACCATCCCGGCTCTATTTCAAGCCGTGTTTGCTGGCACTCAATGCCACCCATGATCGGGGCTAAATGTGTGTTGTATTTCTGTCGTATCTCTTGCCATAGCACGTCTCGCACTTGCTGGAATCTGGGAGCGGTCGTAGGTACTATCGCAGGCCCCATATTAAGCAAGAACGCCAACGCAATATCCGACGCTACAAACGTTTTCCCAGGACCATTGCAGGCACGGACTGCCGTATATTCGTTGTTAAATACAGATCGTATGATTTCTCGTTGCATTGACCAGTATTCAGACCTAAGAGCGTTTTCGCACCACCGCACAGCATCGTCGCCCGTGAACTCCCCAGGCTTGCCGTATATGGCGTTGTATGATGCCGTCTCTGTCTGTACGTCTGCTGTGGTCATTCGTCTTCCGCCTGTCTCTTGCGTTCCATGATTACGTCTAAGAAATTGACGCCTACCTCGCCGCTGTGCTCTATCTGCTCAGGAGGCTTATGTCCCGACCGGTCAAACACGTCACTTGCTATCTTCTGCTGTAGCGATAACAGTTGCACGTCTTTCTCAGTCGGCTCCATCTTCAATATCTTCACATAGACATTCGTTGATCCATCTTGCATCTTGCCGAATCGTTGCTGCGCTGCTCGTTTACTGACAAATAGCCTGTCGTCCAGTTCCGCTAAGACCTTACCATTCCTTAGCAGTCGTGAAGCGTCTGCATATATGCCAGGGCCCTCTTTGTACCCCGCCTTGCGATAAGCATCAGCCAGGCTCATCCCTGAGTCAATACCTTCGACGAACTTCATCTGCCGTGGGTTTAGTCGCTCATTTTTTGGCATTTCCTATCTCATCAACTTTGCTTTCAACCAGTTTCATTATTTCTGTCAACAACTCATACGTCTTGACCACCAGGTCGATCATCTCTATATCCTGCCTATGGACGTGCTTTATGCTAACAGTATCAACGTATGCTTTCAGAGCATTTGCGCGGTCACTACCTGCCTTGATCTTATCCTTTATCTCTCCGGGGTCGGGTGTTGCTCCTATCTCGCTCATCATATCACCTTCACCAAATCGCTATCCAGGAAGCCCTGTTCTATCCCTTCTTCTATGTCCAGGATGTTCTCGCAAAAACTGTGTATATCTCTTATAGCGTTAGACTGGTCGAGGTACTTTTCTCCGCATTCGGCAAGCCACCAATAAACAGCATCTACTTCGCTCAGGAGTTCTCTTGTAAGCCTCCTTGTTTCCGCCATCATATCACCCTTCCGACACTTCGCTGGATACCATTCTGGATGCGCCAGCTTGAACTTCATGACGATGTTAAAGAAACAAACATCTTCGGGTTTCGCTGTGGAAATAGATCTAAAGCATGAAGGAGTACAGTCCGTGCGGCTTTTTCGTGTTTCATGCACTCACCAGTCAATGCCGCTGCTTTCAATACCACGTCAAGAAACGCTCCGTCAGTTATCTCGTATACTTCTTCTGGTGTCAAGTTAGTACACGCGCAAATACTGTTCACTAATTTATCAGCTCTTGCCAATTCTGCTGCAAGTAGCCTGGTCCTGTCTTCCGTAAGTCGCTCTGACATAACAGCCCCCCCCAAAATTAACCACAACAGCGGCCACACCAAAAAGCCCCATGAGGGCTACCGCTATTATGCTGTATATCGTGTCTTCTGTGTCGCTCATCAGAATCTATACGTCCGCCTGGATTGCATTTTTTATCCATTGTACCCGGTATTTTTTAACGGTTCCCGGGCTGATGGCCACGACGTCTATTCGGCTGAGTGCGTCCCACAGATTGTGTCGATGCAGGTAAAATGAGGCCGCCTTCAGCAGTCGTTGTCGTTTTGGGTAAGAAATAGAACCTGCGGGATCAACAAGGCTACCGCTTCCCCGATAGCGCACTTCAAAGAAGACGAGAACATCGCTATCCAGCCCTATCAGATCGATTTCACCACCGCGGTTATAGACGTTGCGCTCGCGAATATCCACGCCTTGCGCCTTGAGGTACCTCTCTGCGACGCCTTCAAAATGTGTTCCGATAGCTTTGCGGCCTTCCATGGCGTTGTTCGTCCTTGGGCGAGGTAAGATCTCAGTTAAACGATGCCTGTGGGGGCTTGTCATTCTCTTCCTCAGCGGGAGCGACTGGCTGAGGCAGCAAGTCAGGCGTTCCGCTGCGAAATTGTGCCCACAGTTGATCTCGATGAACGCGGCCTTCGGAGGTCATTGTTAATTCGCCGGTCTGGCCATCGACTCTGGCAGTTCGAACCTGGCGCAGCAGGGGCAGACGTTTGCTCAGTTTCCAGGCGTCTGCCCCCATGGCAAACAGCCTGCCAAGCTGGCCCCGGGTATCTGGCAATGCCTTGGTGGCCTCTTCGCGCAAAGGGTTTTTCTCGTCGAGCACCCAGGGAATATCGGTGAATATAACCTCATTGAGGTCGCGATCTCGAGCCGGGTCCGGCGTGCCTTCGTAAACGATGGATGGAGAGTACACCGGTAGGTCGCCGCCAAAGTAAAATGCAAACAGGGGCTTGAACTGGCGCGCAATTGCAGGCTGAGCCACCATAACAATTGCATCAACATCCTGGCGCCGCCGTGGTTCGAACTCCACATTGAGGCCAATGGTTCGTTCTACCTGAATCGCCCGGTCCCGGGATACGGTAATGCCTAACAAGTCGGCCGTAATTGCCCGCAGGTTGTCTTCACGGGAGAAACGTTCGATATCCAGCGCCACAGAGCCATTGTGCTGCATGCGCTCCAACAGTGCCGCCTCAATACGATCGCCCCATTCGCCCTGGGGAATAAGCGCCAGAGCCTGGTTGATATTCTGCTCAGAGAGTCGGTCTGCAATCTGACGTGCTTCGTCTTCAGCGGAGAGGCCAAACTGATAGAGACCGTCTGGCGCCGTTTTGTCAGCCGCCAGATAGTTGAGCCCGAGCGCAGGAACGGGCAGCGTCCTCATGCTGGTAAGGCTTGCCAGTGCATCCTTCTCAAGCGGTCCTATAATAAGGTCAATGTCTTTTGCCGCGAGTTCCTTATATAACTGATCAAAGGGTTGATCCGAGGTGTCCACAATGCGGATGTCGGTTTTGCTGCGATCCGCTGAATCGTCCTGATAGTAGGCTGCAAGAAAGCCGTCCCGGATGGCTTTGCCTGCGCTGGCCAAAGGCCCTTTAAGCGGTAGCGCCAAAACGATTTTTTCAGGCTGGTTTTCTGCCAGACCGGCTATGAGCTGCAGTTCGGACGGCAATACCTGCGCCGCGGGGTGCCCGGGCCAGTCATTTTGCCAGCGGCGGATAATCCTGCCCTGGTCATCAATGCTCAAACCGGGGGCGCGCACCTTTTTTGCGAGCGCAAGCCATCCTTGAGTCTCAAAACCAATGGTGCTTTCGTCTGCGGCGGCGAGTTTTTGATCCGGAACGGCTTTCAGAAATGCCCAGATCTGATCGTGAATCTGTTGCGGATTAATGCTGCTGTCTGTCTGTGAAAGAAGCATCAGGGTCATGGCAGCTGAAAGGCGATCGCCCGCAAGAGCGTATGTGGCGGCTTGAAGGCTCGCTGCGCGGTTAACAAGGTCTGCACTGTAGTTTCTGAAGTTGTCCGATGAGAGTGCGTTGACAACAGCGTCGGCCCATTCCCGATCATCCAGAGCGACGATGCTCGCCATGGAAAGCAGCAGCTTTTGCGCTTGCAGTGGCGGTGCAGGTTGCGCCAACTGATCGCTCTGCAGTAATGTGCGGGCCGCTTGATGTTCTCCGCGATCTTGAAAACGGCTCGCGACTTTCAGCAGGTATCGCTGTGCCGTTTCGGTGTTGCTTTCTTTGGCGGCAAGCTCAAGCGCTTGGGCTGGAGACCTGGCCACTTGTGAGTCCAGGTCGATACCGGCGCAGCCGACCAATAGTAAGGTCAGGGTAAATATACCGGCCAGGGCGCGATGGTTAATACTGTTTTTGGTCATGGCGAGCTCTATGGATTCCGGAGGTTTGGGCTTGTGGCGACGATCTGATGGTGGCAAGTTTAACAGCTCCCGAGCCAATTCACATGACGCAGGTGTCATGGTACCGCTGGTTCCTGCGCGCGAGGCACACATTTTGACATCTGAATTGAATCACTCAGCTATGCAGACGAAAAAACCGGGCGATAACCGTGGAACGCTTTATATCGTTGCTACCCCTATTGGTAATTTGGAGGATATTTCCCTTCGCGCCCTTCGAATTTTACGCGAAGTGAAGCTC
>LAZR01001613.1_pt1 | contig 14078 bp, 12 predicted proteins | sample 329461 | NCBI WGS metagenome assembly LAZR01 (sample SAMN03002196, study PRJNA259156) | marine sediment metagenome | biome: sea floor; feature: Hydrothermal impacted sediments; material: marine sediment; isolation source: Loki non-amplified sample from Loki's castle hydrothermal vent sediment ...
GCTGAGGAACCTCGCCCCACTCTCCAAGCAAGGTGTAGAGAACTACTACGGTGAGAATCGTAATTTAGCAACTGAAACGACACTGCCTTTCTACGCATATTAATGACTTGGATAAGCCAAAGAAATTGTAGAGAGGAATGGTTGGAACGAGCTAAAACCTTGGTGCAAGGCCAAATAAAAACGATGAGGTACTTGGAGCGAGTTTTAGGTTGACCGCTTAGTCTGATGCTCCAACTATTACTTGGTGACGAGTATAGTACAGAAGGGCGGGTATATATCTCAAGCGTCTTTTTTATATTTAACCTACAGCTTATTTATTAATAGGATACCCACACAACGGGCATTTCCACATTTGAGGCATATCAATTAGTTCTTCATTTCCACACCCTAAACAAGTCCATTTCACTTTTTCAGTATCTTTTAAAGAAACTATAAGGTTTTTGGGTCTTGAAGATTTTCTCCGGAAGTATGATTTAGTCTTACGGCAAGTAGGACATCTGAAACTATTAGGTAATTTGCTCATCGATATTTCATATCCACATTCCATACATACCCAAGATATTTTTTCGGAGTAGTTTTCTTGTGATAATTTTATAGTTTTTTTTTGAAATAGTTTCTTCGATGGTGACATGAAGGACATTGATAACTTTGTCATCTAAAAATATAAAAATGTTATGAATAGATATAATTTTTGAATAATAAATAGTCATATACACCTAGATAAAAAGATAAAATAATACAATAAATATAAAAAAAAAAAATTAAAAAAAAATTTAATCTTGTCTAATTTTACTTCTTTTCTTTTTGATTACTATAGTCGAAATACCCATAATTGCACCTAACACTATTAATATATCATACCCAGGAATCATTTCAGTAACTTCATTCTCCATTGCTACCCAGAATAAGTTATAAATATTTCCCGTATCATCTCCAAAGACTTTTAGATAATATGTCCCGTTTGAAGGCACAACATAATCAATGAAATCGTTATCACTATTAGTGAAATTTTCTGCTAACAAATTCATATGCCGATCATAGAGTCTAAGCCCCATTCTTCCTTCAGCATTATCGTATCTAATAAAGACTATAAGGTGCTCAAAACCTTCCTCTATTTCTAATTTGTAGAAATCATCGTCGCTTTGAACTCCGAAATCAATACGGGTTAACCCAAAATCTTCCTCCTTTTGAAGGTCTAAAGCTAAATAGACGAACTCAGGAGTGTATGAAATACCATTACCCCCAGTACCACTACTATCACCATTACCACTGGGTATGTCTGTTTTATAATCATCTCTTGGTTGTCGATCTTCTATTGGAGCTTCAAAAGCAGAAATATCGTAAGCGCTTCCTTGATTGTCGTTTTGCTCGAAACTATCATCATAAAATCGAGTCTTGTGGTCGTCCCACCAGAGGTCATACTCGGTCTCGCTATTATTCCCATTGATTTCGATTAAATAAATCCCATAACGTGTGACGTTATCATCAATTTTTTCACTGTTATTAAAAGAAAAACCTGCAAGGACTTGGGGAAAAATATCCCATGAATTCGGATCATATACCTCTAAGAAATAAATATTCATATACATGTTTCCTAATGTGCGGCTGAAATTGAGCTTAACTTCTAGGTTTAAGAAACCCGGTGTAACTTCAATTGCATACCAATCACTATCTCCTTGAACTGCTAGTCCATGAAGATCGCTTAGTGATGTCTGTTCGTCTTGCCCTAACCAGTATGCCATATTTGGGATATTATTCATTTCATAAGCATCATCTCCTTGATGTACTCCAATATTTACCATGATATTTAAACCATAATAAACTTCGGGATAATCTGTGTATTGGTTTACTCGAATTCGCCATTCTCCCTGTACATCTGCAGTGAACGAAACAAATTCTTTATCATAACCATAATATGAATAATTCTTTTGATTATAATCAGGGTCAAAAAGTTCCAAGTCTAAATCACCCTCACCACTGTTGAAATCAATAGTAACCATAATTTTATCCCCATAATTTAAATAGCATTGAAACCAATCCTCATTTTTATGAATAATTTTCAAATAGTCGTAAAAGGGTGGATTGATCCAAGTAGCTTCATAAAAGCCATTATTTGGCTCCAAGTGATCATCAGTTGCTCCAGTAAAAACATGACTCGCCCACCAGAGATCATATACGTTTCCAAAGCCATCACCGTAGACTCGTATGTTATAAAAATTCCCTGAACTAAGTGGCATGTCAAGAAATTCGTTATCTTCAATTGTATTAGACCATCCAAGAAAGGTGCCGTTGGTTTCATAAATTTCAATTCCAAGATTTCCTTGAGTATTGCTATAGATAAGTTCAACATGTAGCCAATCTTCTCCTGGATTTAAATAGACTTGATACCAATCATCATCCTTTTGAATTCCTAGGTCATTTATTGAACTCAACCACATATAAGGGTAATAAGTAAGGTTGAACGCCATTGTAGGGAAATTATTTACTTCATAATAATCATCAAGTAAACTGGGGACAATATCGTCCCATATTAAATCATATTCATTCCCTGCATTCCCAAAATATATTTTAATTGTGTAAATTCCCGCTGGGACATTAAGATCAATAAACTCATTGTCTGTGGTCGAGGTACTACTTGCTACAACGGTCCCAATACTGTTATAAACTTCCATATCAATATTCCCATCACCGTTGAAGAAGCGAAGGAAAACAACTAATCGTTCTTCTCCTGGACTTACTGTGATAGAAAACCAATCATCATCCCATTGGGCTCCTAATCCGGATACCCAACTAAGCCACGTTTTTTCGAATGGTGAGAGATCGTATGGGGTCAAGCGATCATTATTAGGTTCATAAAAGTCCTCTGGGGCGCTCAAAGAAGGTGTATTTTCATCAATTGTGTTATTTTTTTTAGTTAAATTAATAAGTGAAAGACATGAAGTAAGTGTAAGAAGTAAAAATATGAAAGATACCCCCAACTTCATATTTTTTCGTAACTTCATGATAACCCCATAAATTCTGGATTTTTAAATTTTTACATGAGTATCAATGAAACTGACGAAGGTACAAACAATAATTAATTGGAGTTTACAAAATAACAATTTGTCACCAAGTAGTAAACCTACAAATTACGGTGATTTATTGTTTTTTTTTTCTATATTTGTTTTTACATTATTGAGTAGTCAAGAATAAAGGAAGATTACATGCAATTAAGAAAATCTGTTTTTGATTTTCGAGCTGAATATAATTTTACCATCAGTTAAGAAGGTTAATCCGCTAAACTAAAGGTACAGTCATTATCTCCGCATCCTGGGCATTTAAAACCATCTTCTGGAAAATCATCAAGCTCAAATTCGTGTCCACATTTATCACATTTCCATCGCAATGTATATCCCTTTTAAATGAGAAGTGCTGAATCTCTTTATTAAAATATAAAGATTCTAAATATAAATCTTTGTGAAAGTAAAGCATTAGAAAACCTTAAGATACTTTAAAATAACCTCAATAACACTTCCCACTGCTATATATACTAAAATATAAAAAATATGCTCATCTAAAGATTACAGTGCCAATTCAAGGTTTTTTAAAGATATTACCCACTAATAAGAGTTAAACTATAAATATTTTGAAACAAAATAAAAATTAACAATTAATCTTGAAACAAATTATATTATGAACCGCATTGAAGGAGAATTTGAAGGGGTAAACGATATTAAACTATATTATCAAGCTTGGTTACCTGAAAAAGATCCTAAAGCTATAATCATTGCCGCACATGGATTTGCTTCACATTCTGGGCGATTAATTAATGTTGCAACCGCGCTCATTCCTTTAGATTTTGGATTTTACGCCAATGATCATCGAGGTCATGGGAAATCGGGAGGAAAACAAAATTATGTTAAAAATATGGATGAATATGTGGAGGATGAGAGAAATTTTTATGAAATCGTAAAAAAGAAGCACTCTAATCTACCTATTTTTATGTTAGGCCAATCAATGGGATCGGCAATTACTTTTTATTTCGCTCAAATATATAGTCAAGATTTAAAAGGTATTATTGTTTCTGGCTCTGGTACCAAGTATGGAGGTGATAAAGTTCCAAAAATAAAGATAAAACTAGCAAAAGCAATGTCGAAAGTCGCTCCCAAATTTTCAGCTAGTACCGGTCTGGATCCAAATTTACTTTCTCGTGATCCAGAAGTTGTGAAAGCATATATTAACGATCCTCTCGTACATTATAAAAAAACAACGGCAGGACAAGCAAACTCTATGATTGAGAGCTTTAAAAAACTACCAGACATAGTGGGAAATTTAGAATGCCCCATTTTAGTTCAAAAAGGTTTAGCAGACGAAATTATTACTGGTTATGATGAATTAAAATCTGCTCTTAATCCTAATGATGTGACATTTCGAGAATATGAGGGATTATACCATGAAATTTATAATGAATTAAGTAAGGACAGAGAGAAAGTTTTACGTGATCTGAGTGATTGGCTAGAAAATCATCTTTAAAGTTTTCATTTGAAAATCCTAATTAATTTTAGCATTGAGAAAAGTAATAAAAAAGTTTAATTACAGAATAGAAGAGTCTAAAATTGAAAAGTTCAACCTTCACTTTTATTGATCCAGATGGCATCGTTATTTTTGTTTATAAATGGGAACCAGAGATAAAACCCAAAGCCATTGTACAAATTGTTCATGGATTGGCCGAGTATGCTAAAAGATATACTCGAGTTGCTGAAGCGTTATGCAATGAAGGGTATATTTGTTATGCTAATGATCAACGCGGTCATGGATTGACTGCTGGAGATTTAACTCAAGCAACTCTGGAAGGAAATGCTGGGGTTCTGGGACTAAATGGTTGGAGAGGGGTGGTAAATGATGTATATCAGTTATTTAAAATAATTAAAAAAGAGAATACTAATATTCCGCTATTTTTATTAGGCCATTCATGGGGGGCTATGGTCTCACAAGATTTTATTCAAGAATGGGGTAATAAAATCAGTGGATGCATATTGAGTGGTACCAATGGAGATTACGCAGCAAATGAAGAGGTAAAAAATATTGTTAAAGAAGAAATTAAAGAGATAGGGCTAATAGCACCTAGTCAAAAACTGAATGATATGAGTTTCAAATCTAATAATGAATCATGGGAAAATGATGAAGGTGCAACAGGATTTGAATGGCTCAGTAGAGATAAAGAAGAAGTTCAAAAATATATAGACGATCCCTGGTGTGGGTTTATCTCTCCTGCTTCTCTTTGGTTAGAGTTCTTTAAAGGTTTAGAAAAAATCTATCATCCAGAAAATGAGAAAAATATACCAAAAATATTACCTATTTATTTTATTGCGGGTTCTCTAGATCCAATAGGGAGCAAAACTGTTGGGATTAAATCAATGATTAGTCGTCTTGAGAAATACGGTATTAAAGACGTTTCTTTTAAATTCTATAAAGATGCACGTCATGAGTCCTTTAATGAAATTAACAGAGATGAAGTTGTTAATGATTTGATTAATTGGTTGGACTCTCACATATAATCTTTAAAAGATAAAAAATATCAAAAGCGGATTTTACCCAAGTTAGAACCCTTGAATGATATTATCAATCTATATTATTTTTATAGCTTGAATAGTGTCTATTTATTTATTTCCTTAAATTTGAGTAATAATTCTTTTTGTTTTTCAGATATTTTTTTAGGTATTTCAATGTTTACAATCACATATTGATCTCCTTTACCTTTACGACGCATAAATGACACTCCTCGATTTTTAACTCGGAATTCTGTTCCAGGTTGAGTTCCTGGAGGTAATGACAGTTCTTTCTCAGTGATTTTTTTTTCCTTATAGTCTAGGGTAGGAACTGTAATTTTTCCACCGATTATCGCTGTCACGATATCGATATTAGTCGGTGTATAAAGATCATTGCCACGTCGTATGAACTTTTCATTATCAGTAATACGGACGCCTAAGTAAAGATCTCCTGGAATAGCATTCATAGAAGGTATATGTCCAGCACCTTGAATCTTTAAGTGAACAGAATCTTCTATCCCTGGGGGTATAGGAACGTGAATCGTCTTTTGTTCGGGAATTACTTTTTTTCCATTACAAACAGTGCACTTCTTATCTATTACTTGACCAGTACCATTACAAGTATAACAACTTGATTCTCGAATAATCATCCCAAATCCTGATTGTGACATTTTCCTAACTCGACCCGAGCCCTCACATTCAGGGCAGGATTTTATACTTGAAGGGTCTTCAGCACCTGTTCCTTCACACTTATCGCATGGAGTATATCTTTCGATAACTAAATCTTTTTTCACTCCGAACATTGCTTCTTCAAACGTAATTTCAATTAAATCCTCAATATCTTGACCAACTTCCCTTCTTGGTGCGCTTCTTCTTCTAGATCGGGAACCAAATCCATTAAAACCCCCAAATGGACTAAAATCTCCAAAAATGCCCTTAAACAGTTCGTCTATACCGGGGATTCCTCCTGAAAAGAAATCACTCATGTCTACATGCACTCCTCCATGTCCATAGCGATCATAATTACGTCTTTTACCTTCATCGCTTAAAACTTCATATGCTTCCTGAAGTTCAATAAACATTTCTTTTGCCTTTGGATCCGTCTTATTCAAATCTGGATGATGTTTTCTTGCTAAACGTCGATATGCGATTTTGATATCTTTTAATGACGCATCCTTATTGACCCCTAAAACTTCATAGTAATCTCTTTTTTTTGAACTCATGTTGTCTTAGTTTCTTAATATCATTTTGTATATTCGAAAATCTAGTTATAAAAATTGTTTCTGAAATTTAATTTTTTAGGTAATGGATAATTAGGTATAACATAAAATGAAATTATTTAAGTAAAGAGAGTTCAGACTATTATTAATCAACCAAAATTAGAGAGGAAAATTATGATTCAACAAATAATGACTGCTCCCGGTAAAATTGAATTTCAAGAAATTTCCATCCCTAAAATAAATAATAATGAAGTTCTTGTTAAAATTATGAGAATCGGTATTTGTGGGAGTGATATTCATGTTTATCATGGAGAACATCCCTACACCGAATATCCAGTTACTCAAGGGCACGAAATATCAGGGAAGATTGAAAAAATTGGTTCAAAAGTGCAGGGATTCAAACTAAATGATAAAGTAACCATTCAACCTCAAGTAGTTTGCGAAGAATGTTATCAATGTACCCATGGTAAATATCATATATGTGATGATTTAAAAGTCATGGGATTCCAGACTACAGGTGCAGGATCAGAATTTTTTGTTGTTAACTCTGAGAAATTAATAAAACTCCCTAGTGATATGACTTATGAACAAGGCGCCATGATTGAGCCATGTGCAGTAGGGGTTCATGCTGTACTAAAAGGGGGGGATATTTCTGGCTTCAACATATTAGTTTTAGGAGCGGGACCTATTGGAAATCTCGTTGCTCAGTCTGCAAAAGCTCTAGGTGCGAGGGCGGTAATGATTACAGATTTGAGCGATTTTCGATTAGGAATTGCTAAAGAAGTTGGAATCGATTTCGCTATAAACCCTACAAAACAATCCCTTTCTAAAGAAATAGAAAAATCATTTGGCTTAGATAAAGCCGATCTGATAATTGAATGTGTTGGTGTAAATGAAACTATTGACACAGCTATTAATTATGCCCGAAAAGGAACAGATATAGTAGTTGTTGGTGTTTTTAGTAATAATCCCGAGATTAACCTTGGATTTATTCAAGATCGTGAACTCCGGCTTATTGGCAATCTTATGTATCAAACTGAAGATTATAATAAAGCAATTGAACTTGTACAATCCAAAAAAATTAACCTTCAACCTCTAATGACAAAACATTTTCCATTTAAAGATTATCTAAAGGCTTATGAATTTATTGAAATTACAAAGGATAAAGCTTTGAAGGTTTTTATAGATGTTAATCAAGTATAACTTATACACACATAGTTGCTATAGAATAGTTATTGTTAATAATAAGCTAAGGGTACACCCCTTAACATGTCTACTGTTGTAAATTGATTTTTTCCTTTTGATTTAAGATAATCCATTGCTTTTTCTATTCCTCCAACCGTTAACGGGAAAGTAGGTAGTTTTTTCGATATAACCAGTTGCGTCCAGCAGCTCCAATCATAAGGATTAGGTTCTGGGCTTAACCAAACTACATTATTTTTAAAATGTTCTTCCAGTTTTTTTACGTAATAGATCCCTGATCTTTTGTTACTTGCATCGTCGTATACGGCTCCATGAGGATTTTTCAATTCACTCCTATGCATAGTTTGATCTCCAACAATTACTACACGGAAGGAACCATCATATTTCTTAAGGAAATCATCGAATTCAATAGATCTCTCCTCATCTCTCTTAGCATCATCATATAATCTATTGTAAATACAATTGTGGAAATAATAGTATGCAAATTTCTTCCAATGTGACATGTTGTTCGCAGCAGAAAACAAAAGATTAACTTTGTGAATATGGGGATCCATCGTTCCTCCTACGTCCATTAAAAGGACAAGTTTCACGTTGTTTTTTCTCCTTTTCTCAAAAACTATTTCAATATCACCACCATTTTTACATGTTTTGTCTATAGTTTTATCAAGGTTCAATTCGTCTCGTTTTCCAATTTCATCCAGTTTTCGAAGTCGTTTTAAAGCTATTTTAAGCTGTCGCGTTCCAAGAACAAGATCCTTACTATAATCTTTAAAAATCCTTTTTTGAGCAATTATTACAGCTCTTCCTAATCCTGATTCATCAGAGAGGCTTAATCCCATTAAGTTTTCACCGTATTGGCCGAATTTTGATTGTCCTTGAGTACCTATCCATGTATCACCATAGTTGTGTTCTCTATCTTGCTTCTTTAAAAGTTCTCTGAATTGTCTTTCTAAATCCTCAAGATCAACATTTTGAAACATATTTTCATAAACTGCTGGAAGCTTCAATAATTGAATATTCTTTTCTAACCATTCTAGAAGGTTCTCATTAAATTCTAAAGGTAATTGTACGGAAGCATCCTTGAAGAAATTTACGAAAGCTATATCATAAAGATCGAAATGGTGCTCATTCTTGCATAGTATTGACCTTGAAACATAATAAAACTCAACCATATTATTAATGAGCCCTTTATCGAGAGCATCTATTAATGTCAAGTATTCTATCATACTTACTGGTAATATTTGTCGTAAATAATAAAAATATTCAATGAACATTTATGTTAAATTCCAAAATTTTAATTCTTCTGAGTTTTTAGAATTAAATTTCCATTTTTAGGTTTTCCATTAATTCATCCCAATTAGATTTGATAAGCTGAAATGTATTTTAGAGTATTTTATTAAGAAAAGACTATATAATTTTATTTAGTTAATTAAAAAATAGTGAGATAAAATGAGAAATATTAATTATTATAATCCAACAGAAATTCGCTTTGGAAAAGGGAGAATTTCCGAAGTAGGTGAAATTGTTGCTAAGTATGGAAAGCGATGTCTGATGGTAACTGTTAAATCCTTTCCTGCTCTCGAACCCGTTTTCGAAAGGATAAAATCTCTCTGTTCTGAAAAGGGGGTTTCAGTTTTTCATTTTGAGGGTGTTACACCTAATCCAACTACCGATAACATTAATGATGGTGTCAAAATGGCTGAAATCAATAAAGTAGATACTATTTTAGGCGTTGGGGGAGGTTCGAGTATAGACGTAGCTAAATGTGTCTCAGTAGGAGTAACACACGAAGGAAATGCGTGGGATTACAGAGTAATAAAGGGAAAACCAATTAAAGATAAAATTCTACCAATAATTGCCGTATCAACTACTTCCGGTACAGGCTCAGAAGTTACAGCTGCGGCAGTGCTTACAAAAACTGATGAACATTCAAAACTTGCTCTTTATGATACAATACTGTGCCCAACCGTAGGAGTAGTTGATCCTGAACTAACTATCACGATGCCGCCTCATGTTACAGCTTCTACTGGTTGGGATGCGTTTTGTCACTCATTTGAAGCGTATACACACAATTTAGCTGCATCCGATTACATTGATATGTTAGCTCTTGAGGGAATAAGATTAGTTATCAAATATTTACCACTTGTAGTGAAGGATGGTAAAAATAAAGAAGCAAGAGAAGCGCTTCATTGGGCAAATACTCTTGGTGGTTTAGTTATTACTAATGCAGGAGTGACATTACCTCATGGAATGGGAATGGCGATTGGTGGGAGCGCACCCCATGTTACCCATGGTGAAGCATTAGCAATTATGTATCCTGCTATAAATAGATGGACTTGGAAACATAAAGAAAAAGAATATGCCACAATTGGCAGAATTTTCAACCCAACATTAAATAATGAACCGGATAAATCTGCGGCAGAAAAAGCTTGCGATGAAATGGAGAATTTTCTTAAAAAAATCGGCATGTGGATAGATTTTAAAAACAAAAATGTAGCAGAAAGTACATTAGAAGTTATTGGTGAAGACACTTTTCATCTCCCTGACTATTTAAACCATGCGATTGTACCTACATCCGAGGATGTAACAGATCTTCTTAAAAAGAGTTATGAGAGATAAATAAAAAACAAACAAGGATTTAATATAAAATAATCTAAGATTAAGGCATCATGAAGCTGGGCATACATACTTGTGTTTGGTGTTCGCAATGGATCAACCAAACTTTAGACTTAATTGATTAAGTTAAATATCTAGGATTTGATTTTATTGAAATACCTCCTATGGTTTTAGAAGCTTTTGATGTTAAAACTGTTTCTGAGCGATTGAAAAGTTGGGATCGATGTAGTTACATCAACCATTTTATCTGAAAATACAGATATAACAAGTAATAATGGTAAGATTAGAGCAAAAGGTATAGAATATTTAAAGGCATGTGTAAAAGCTACACATGATGTAGGTGGTACAAGTTTATCTGGAGTAATTTATTCCCAACACTCAAAAGCTACGAGAGATAGGTCCACAGAACAAACATGGAAGCTTTCTGTGGAATGTTTGAAAGAATTTGCAGAATAGGCAAAATCTTTGGGTGTTACAATCAGCCTTGAGCCTGTGAATCGATATGAAACATACCTTATTAATACCTGCGAACAAGCTTTAAGACTAATAGACATGATTGGAGAGGATAATATGAGAATTCATATTGATACCCATCATATGAACATCGAAGAAAAGAGTTTTTATGAAGCCACCAAACTCGCTGGTGACAAACTTATCCATTATCATTTGTGTGAGAATGATCGAGGAATTCCAGGTTCAGGCTTAGTTGATTGTGATGGGATCTTTAAAGTCCTCTCCGAAGTAGACTATCAGGGTTACGCTGCATTAGAAAGCTTTGTAGATATGACTGATAACATGAATACCTGGGCATGGCGCCAACTTGCTCCAAGTGGGGACGTATTAATCAAGGAGGGTGCTGCTTTCATCCGTTCCATGCAACAAAAATATGAATTGATCTAGACTTATTTTTTAAAGAAGATAATAAAAAAAAAAATTAAGATTTAAAGATTTCTACTCATTTCCTTTTCTTTTTCAACACTATTAAGCCGATAGATCCAATAGCAACAATCCCAAATACAATTAAAGGTTCAAACCCTGGAATTCCAGGAGAGGATGGTGCTGAGCCTGGTTTTACAGTCATCGTAACTGAATCAGATACAGTATTCCCCGTCAAATCAGAAAATGTAATTTCATATGTCATAACACCCTCGACATATTGTAAACCGCCCTCAATATTATAAGTAACTGGTGTACCACTTACCCATGCTGTTGCTGGTACAACGACAGATCCATTACGTGTAATAGTGTAAGTACCAGCGTTTGCATCTGTTGCTGTCCACGAAAGAGTTTCTGCCCACGATAAAGATACATCACCGATATAAACAACTATATCACTCGGAGTGCTTGTTATAACAGGATCCGTTGTATCAGGAATTTCTACTGTCATATTTACTGAATCTGTTCCAGTAACACCATATAGATTTTCAAAAGTGATAAGATATGTGTGATCACCTAGTGACAATCCGTCAGTTATATTATAAACAACCGGTACACCACTTGTCCAAGCCGTAGCATTTGTAACAGGGACTGCATTACGCGTAATTATATAAGTAGTAGGATATATATCTGTTGCTGTCCATGAAAGGTTTCGCCCCGTGTAGCTGGGTGCAACAATAAAATCGTTTGGAGCGTTTGTTATAACAGGTGTGGGCGCATCAGCCCTTACGTACTTGTAAATCATATTTGATCCATAAACCAATGCATTGTATAAAAGAACTCCATTAGTATCATATGTAGTTGTTATTGTTATTGGTAGGGTATTGTTTTCATATCCCCATATAGGCACAGACATATTATACCCATTAGGTAGAGCAGTCATTGTGGTGTTAGCTGCAAAGCCTCCCCAATAATTTTCTAATCCAAGTTGTGACTCACTAACAAATTCGGTCCAGTTTATATTATTGGGTCCAATTGGAATACCCATTAACCAATAGGGGGTTGTTGCCATACCGCCATATAAACTCGCTTTAGCAAAACTTGAAGTATCGTTTACGATATTAAGTGTATCCGTCCATTGCGCATTTACTGCTATCCATAAAGGGGCTACATAACCAAGGGAAGCATTATAGGGTGTGTGTGTAATATTATCAAAGATAAAACTGCTCCCAAGTAGAATAGTGGAATTTTCGGGAAGAAATGCATCAACAGTCAAATCCCAATCAGATGTAGGATTAAACCAGGTCCAAGACCAGTCAATGTAAAGCTTAGTAAGATTAGAAGCTGAATCGTGAGCAAAAATTGAAACAAATGCGTCAGGCATACCATCTGTAAAAAATAGAGTCCAATCGTATTGATAATAACTCCATACATAAGTATTCGTTTCTACCACACCAACATAGGAAGCAGGTGCCGCTGTCGTAGGTGTCATGAAAGGAATCAGTAATAGCATTCCCAAGATAGAAATTGTAATTATTTTATTTCTTTTCATATTATTTTTCACTTTTTTGTAGATAATAGTTTTTGTATATACTATTTATTAGTATTAATATGCATAATATTTAAGTTTAACATTCTTATGTATTTTGAGTAAAGACTTCTTAACTAATCCCATATTTCCTTAGAACTATTTATCAAATATTCTTTAGCTAATTCCCTATATTTAATATCTTAATTGTAGTTTATTATACGTGATGTTTTTAACTAAACCTCAATTCACAGCAATAATTGATAATGATGCTACAAAAATATACCCTTCTTAAATAATGATTTATAGTAGAATTAACTGACAAAAGTCCCATCTTTTTTTAAGGTTTATTCTTTCTTTTCATTATATTTGTAGAATGTAGGAGTTATAATATGGTAGATGTTATAGTAATTGGGGAACTGATGATTGATATGATTGGAGACATCCCTGGTAAACCGTTAGAGATGCAAACTAACTTTAAAAGGTTTGCAGGGGGAGCTCCTGCTAATTTCGCAGTGGGGGTGCAACGGTTAGGATTATCTTCAGGTTTGATTACAAAGGTTGGTGATGATTTTTTTGGGAGATATTTAATTAAGACTTTGAAAGATGAAGATATAGACATCAGTCAAATAAAAAAAACGAAGGAATACAAAACAGCTCTGGCTTTTGTCGGTTTAGATAAAGAAAAAACTCCCCGTTTTTCATTTTACCGATCACCTTGTGCTGATATTATGCTAAATGAACTGGAAATTGAGGAAAATTATATCAAATCAGCTAAACTTTTAATGTGCGGAACAGTATCTTTGGCTGATGAACCCGCCCGAAGTGCGATCTTTAAATCCATTGAATATGCAAAAAAGCATGGATTACAAGTAGCATGCGATCCTAATCTCCGGGAAGATTTATGGCATTTCAATGACCCAAGAGAGCACATTTTTAAGATTTTAAAGAATACCGATATTTTTTTACCCTCCATTTCTGAAGCAGAATTTATCACAGGAGAAAAAGGAGAGAAAGCAATTGAAGCAATTTTAGGTCTAGGTCCTACACTCGTAGGTATTACTTATGGTGCTGAAGGATCTTCAATTCTAACTAAGGACAGAAAGG
>LAZR01001614.1_pt1 | contig 14078 bp, 12 predicted proteins | sample 329461 | NCBI WGS metagenome assembly LAZR01 (sample SAMN03002196, study PRJNA259156) | marine sediment metagenome | biome: sea floor; feature: Hydrothermal impacted sediments; material: marine sediment; isolation source: Loki non-amplified sample from Loki's castle hydrothermal vent sediment ...
ATCTACAGCAAAAGCGTTGCCGCCAATACCAGATTTCCAGTTGACCTGGAATATAAGTTCGGTTGGAAGAACAACACCACGATCAATAGCACCAGCGGCACCACCTGGGTTTTGAAGTGAATTGTCTACAATTTCCAGAAATGGGTTTGAGACACACCCTTCATTCCAACCATTTCCTACCGTAGCATTATTAGCTCGATTAAAGTCATCACGGAATACCAATCCGTCGAAATCTCGCACAAGTACTGCTGGGCCTGCAATAGGCACCAGCACAGCTCTATTTGTTATAGCTGCCAATAATCCTAAAGTCATGAGATACTTTGTCCAAAGATTGCTGTTACATAGGTGCCATCTGGCAATCTGTGAATGGTATAAATGTCCAATGTACCAGTTGCAACAGAGGAAGTGATTGCTGAACCACTATGGAATTTCATAGCTGGCGGCCACGTTACAACATTTCCACCCTGATTGATGAAATGTATTCCATAGAATCCGCCGACTTGACCACCCTCAACAAAGAATCCTAATGAAGCTGAAATCTCATATTGTTGTAATTGATTATCGTCAAGACTAATGGTGAAATCGCCCGTTGCTCCGCTAATTGCAGGCATCTGATGCGCGAATGTGCTGCCACTCATATCAGATGGATCGGTTAGATTGATTCCACCGCGGAAGGAACCAGTAAATGTGCCTGTTCCTTCACCATCTAATGCTGCTACGGCGCCGTCAACACTTGCTCCAGCAACATAAGATGCTGTATTTGATAATTCAACTGCTCCATCTACATTACCACCAGCGACATAACTTCCAGTATCTGCAATGCTAACAGCACCGTCAACATTACCACCTGCGACATAACTGGCTGTAGCTACTGCACCATCTACATTACCTCCGGCAACATAGCTGGCGGTAGACACTGCTCCGTCAATATTTGCTCCTGCTACATAAGATGCCGTATTCGCCAATTCTACTGTTCCATCGACATCGGCTCCGGCAACATAACTGGCTGTATTGGATAATCCTACTGCTCCAACAACATCGCTTCCAGTAATTCCAAGTGCAAGTGTTGCAGAATCTGCTAATATGACATCAGTGATAGCTGCACCAGAACCAATAAAGGAACCAGTAACACCAACTGCATTAACTTGACCAACAATGAAATTATCAGAAGAACTGAATTGCGCGGATTGGCTAACGAGAGTTGGCTTATCCCGAATATCATCATAAGCCACATCAGATGCCGAAGTTGCTAATGCTACTATACCATCAACATCTGCGCCAGCGACATAAGAGGCAGTGTTCGCTAATTCAACTGCTCCATCGACTGCACCACCACCAACATAAGAAGCTGTATTTGCTAATTCTACTGCACCGTCTACATTGCCTCCAGCAACATAGGAAGCAGTTTGAGCCGTATCAGCATTGATTCCAGAAAGACCAGAACCATCACCAATAAATGTGCCAGTAAAGGAACCAGTAACACCTGTTACATCTAATTGGCCGGTGATCTGCACCGATTCGCTGATAAGGGTCGGCTTATCTCTGACATCATCATATGCTACATCAGATGCCGTTATTGCTCCTGCCGCAAGCGTTGCGAGTGCAACTGCGCCATCAACATCAGAACCTGCAATGTAAGATGCACTATCAGCAGCTTGTGCATTATCTGCTTGTAATGCATGGGATGAACTGACAACTACTCCATCAATATTTCCTGCTGCTATATAAGATGCAGTTTTCGCACGTTCAGCAATGGATGCTGATTGAATTGCGCCTAACAGGAATGATGCGGTGGTTGCAAAGGAAGCAGATTCAATCAATCCAGTTAGAAATGATGCTGTTGCTGCATTATTAACAGACGATGCACTTACTGCAAAGGAAGCACTTATAGCAACGAGAGCATGTGATGCGCTTACTGCATCTTCTGCCCAAGAGCCGGTGCCAACAAGTTGACCAATGAAAGAACCAGTAAACGTGCCGCTACCTTCACCCTGTACACGATTAGCATTTGCAGCAAGCGATGCTGATGTTGCCGATGCTGCTTTATTAGCAAACGATGCTGTTGTCGCGAATGATGCCGAGATTACATTATTAGCAAATGATGCCGTAGTTGCAAACGATGAAGTGACAGCGGTATCAGCTGCTATTGCTGTCGCTGCTGCTCCAACCGAACCAGTTGTAGGCACAAAATCGCTGGAAATTAAAGTCGGCTTATCATCGGTGATGACAACTTGTATTCTAACTGGGGGTCTTGCCATTAGTTATACCTTCGGAAGATGCTTCCAACTTCTGCCCGTGCATATCGCACAAACAGTTGTTATGCCTATCCCATATATCTGAGATAGATGTATTAATTTCCATCCAAATCGGCGAAGGAATTTGATTTCCATAGCTTGTCTTGTAGTCAATTTAGAAAATGGATTTCTTTCGCCCTTTAATTTTTTAGAATATTGTATTTTCCATTTTGCCATTCCTTCTTTAGTTGATTTGGATATTCTATCTTTGTGTTGCTGACTGAACTTTTTCCCTAACCACGGACGATTCTTACCATTTGGATTCCCACCAGGAACGACATTATAATACCCCTGAGTGGCAACATAAATCGTTTCAAGTGAATTAAGTTCGTTTTGATTTTTGGCAGATGTATCTACAATTATAAATCTAAATGCATCAATACCATCTCGATTCCACGCATTTTGTAAATGCTTATTATGGAATTTATTTCGCTCTAAATTACTTCTATATTGATTCCAATGAAATGCGGATTCTGCAATAGTTTGGCCGATATATCGGCGTCCGGTTTCTATATGTTCTATAGCATAAATAATCATTTCGTAACTTCCGGCCGCAGTTCAACAGGCCCTTCTACAAGTCTGAGAATGCTGCCACTTAGATTGTCTATCTTGACATCATATACATAGTTTCCTGCTGCTAAGCCAGCAGAGCCGGTTGCTGTTAATGCAATCTTGAATTGGCCATTGGTGGGATCTGAAAATTCAGCTCCAAAATTAGCGGCGAGATTTGCATTGTGTTCACTTCTTAATTGAGCGCGGATAATATATCCCGTGAAATCGAAGAAGGATAAATCGGCATTACGGAAAATCCAGCTCTTCTCAAAGGTTGAACCTTGGTCAATTGAAATTGGGTCTATATTTGCCATAGCTATAACTATCCATCTTTAGGTTATAATGTCCCTGATATTGATGCTACAAGATAATTAAATAAATCTGTTCGCTCACTATTATTTAATTCTTTTCCATAAACGACGACTTCTGAGAATTGGCATTTCCCTGGAGTTCCCGCTCGGCCCGCAAGAATAATTGTTCCAACGTTAAAATCAGTGGAGGATGAAAATTCTGCTTGCGCAGGAGTAGCCTGATCAACATATAATTTAACTACTTCACCTGAAAAGGTTCCTATAAGAATATGGGCTGTTCCTTGTGTCATTCCCGTCAATGGTGTGATAATAGAATTATGTTCAAATCGTTGCGTAGCGAAACTACCTGTGGTAGTAATAACAAATTGAGCGGGGCCTTGAAAATCAACGCCGCCTGCAAATTCCGAATACAATCCATCAAAAGTATCATTAGGAAGAAGTTCAGAATAAACAATTCCGAAAGTATGTGCTGATCCGGTTATACGTTTTGTCAATACTGCTGATAAAACATCATCCGCTCCATCAAATTCTATAAACGATTGGTTAATAAAAGAAGGATTTTGACCAGAACCAGATACATACCATTTTGGTCGCTTATTAATATTACCTTGTAAAGCATCATCGCCATGATAACTTGAATCTTCCCAACTACTAACTAAATCAGATCCATCTTTAGTATGTCCTACTCTTGGATTTAACCAAAAATGAAGATTCTGCAACACTGGACTGGGGCCATCAAAACTAAAAGATGGCGCCGGCGTTAATTGAACAATATTTGTTGTAGTAGCTAATACGGGAATCATGAAATATCTTGCGCGATAAAGCCAGCTAAAAGTCCAAATGGTGTATTCTGAATTGTCATAAGATTGCTGCCTGTGCTAACCGGTATCGCTGCGCCGCCATGCCATACTACAGGATTTAATGTAATTGAATGAGAGCCACCATTGTCAATTGCAATCTCATTTAATTGCCCCAGACCAAGTTTATCAAAATAGATAGTAATATCTGCACCAGGTGTTATTTTTTGAATTTGCGCTCCATCCATACTCATTGTAAGTGATGAACTTTGTATCCCAACATCTACAATCTCATGGATAGCAGTGCTGCCACTTGGAATATTAAACGAACCAGTGAAAGCTGGGCCCGGCCCACCAGATAATGCTACATTTTCACCAACAATATATCCAATCAAAGTAGACGCATCAAATTGAACAAATCCATATAAACTTTTGCCTGTCGGGACTGTTGCAGCATTGCCACCATGCCAATTAGCAGTTGGTAATCCTATCGAATAGCTTCCTGCATTATTAATACCGACAAGTATTATACCACCAACATTTAAGCTTTCAATAGTGAATGCTATATCATCGGTTGGTGTAAATCGTTGTTCGTTTCCATCATGAAAACTGATAGTGAATGGAGTATTTTGATTTCCTAAATCTATGCCTTCATTCAAACCAAATGAGAGTGAAGGAATAAGAATTGAACCGGTTCCATCAAATCCACCGACAGCTGCATTCAATGCAAAAGATGCGGTTTCAGCAAATGATGCTGATGTTGCCTGGGATGATGTTCCAAACATCGTGCTTGCTGTAACGGTGCCTTCAAATGATGCTCCGCCTGCAAAGCTTATATGTTTGGTTCCTAATGATGCAGACCAAATTACTGGCAACTCTGCGACTGGTGTTAAATCCTCTGATAATGTAACCTTACCAACTAATCCAATCCAGTTGTCATCCAAAGTTCCAGAATAGTTAGCAAATAATGCACCTTGAACTGCTCCAAATCCTGGATTGAGTGGGCCACCTTCAATAAACTGAACCCATGAACCAGTCGGATTGTTGATTGGTTTAGGAATCTGAAAATCTAAGAATGGAAACTTCCCAAGAATAGTGTTGCCAGAAGAGCCGCTGGCCTCTACAACTGAACCTGAACCACCTTCATCAAGAGCAATCGGGCCGATACTACTGTCCTGTACATTGTCAAGTAAGATTCCATAACCAGATGATCCCGAATCTTGTACATTGGTGATAGTAAGATTATCAGAATTTGCTGCACGAATACCATTACCAACGTCTTTCGTACTGATATTGGAAATCTGTCCAGCTGTGCAACCATCAATACTGATTGCGTCTAATGATGCACTTTCAACAGTTATCCCACTGATTGAGAAATCTTGCGACTCGCTAATGAGCAGTCCAACTGTTTGACTGCCAGTGTGGAAATCGCGGGCGCCGTCAAGAGTTAAATCTCGAATACCGAAATTCTTTACACCACTACCACTGGTTGCGAGAATGGGGCCAGTGTTCCCACCGAACGCGATCAACCGCGTCGCTGGCCCATCCCCGAATATTGATATGCCGCTTTCGATTCCTAATGAATCATCATCCACACCAACCAGATATGCACCGTTTGGAATAAAGACCTGACTACGAATGCTCTGAGTTTGTTCTGCTGCCAGCTCCATAACGCCTTGAATGACGCTATGATTGTCACTTCCGAACATGAATGTGGCATTCACCGCAGATGTTTGTGGAATATCAGCGATAGAAATTGTTGCTGAATTAGTGACTGCTGCAATAATAGAAAGTAAGGTTCCGCCACCTGGCCCTGCACCTTGAATTGCAATTGACTTGCTTACATCGGTAAAGGCAAATGGAGCATTAGATGAACTGAGTTGTAGCGAACCGGAAATAGCATCAATACCATTAAGAATTATTACATCGCCGCGTGCTCCAAACGACTGAACATTGAGAAGATAGGTCGTATCATCTTCAATACCGCCTCCGCCGCCACCGCCGCCTGTTCCGCCGCCACTACCATCATCTTCACCGAGCGCTCCCTGAACCTCACGCGCAAAGGCTTTCTGTGGTTTGGTATATTCACTGTCAATGTGACCGATTCGTGCGTGCTTCCATCTATACCATCTTGGTGTTCCATCTAACGGAACTGGATCAAGAGTTTCATATTTGCCTGTTGCATCAAATGCTCTGTATGAAACACTGAAAATTGTGACAAAGGTTCCAGGTCCACTTGGTGTATCAGGGGCACGCTGAACCACAGCACCGCATTCACGGTCACTTGAAATAAGTTGAATTGGGATGCCTGTTATTGCTCGTGCGTCAAGATAGGGCAAAAACCCATCAATGATTCCTATTACCATATTTTAATATAAGGGGCGAAATTGGTCATCTTCAATACCGCCAGTTAAAGAAAAAATAATTCCTCTTGGAGTTGGACATTTTGGTTTACCGGCTACCGTAGAAAATGTTTTTGTCACTTCAGATCCCGCAGCCATTCGCCATGCGCTAACATGACGTACACCAAGCGTATAAGGATTTTCACTGCCTGCAAACGATAATCCTCCTAATGGATATTGATTGGTGCCTGGATATAAAATTGCCACTCGTTGGAATGAGGCAGATGAAGCTGGCTTAAGCCGAACTTCTGTTTGCACATCCACATCAGCAGGTGTCCATGATGCCTTAGCAGTAGTTTCTGTGATTTCACTAATAATCAAATTCGTCGGTGCTGCCAAAGCTGCACCCATATCAAAGTGTGCGGGTGGAAATGCAAAGTCACTCGGTAACTGTAAATCTTCATCGGATGGAACTCTTGACCGAGCTCTTACCCAAATACGTCCACCATCCGGCAATTCACCAATAGCAACACTTTGCGTGGTTCCTGCTGGAATAATTACTGAGTTCTGGTATTCCCACAATGAACTGGTTTCTGCTGGTCGTGTGGCTGTTGATTGGTCTGTGATTGCAAACCATGTTTCTACTCGTTCTCGTTTTACAGTCTGAATAGTACCAGATGCCGTGTTTGTAGCACTGATTTGCGAGAAGGCATTAACCACCGGCGCAGATCGTTGTACATTTTGTCCTGAATCGGCGAATCGGAAATTGATAGTTGGGCCATTTTCACTTTTTTCAATACACTGAACGATTCGTGCTCCACCTCTGACATGCGTAAATGGGTCAGGAATAAAATCAACATCCAAAATTCGGAAATCGCCAAGCTTCAAATCATTGGTCGAACCGGTTCGCTCAAGTTCCAAATCTATAGTTGCTGGCCCTCGACTGAATCGGAATTCATTTTCTCGTTGCAATTTATTTGCAAGTCTACGAACCATTCGTTCACGATAGAAGTTAAGATCGATTCCATTCACAAATTCAAGATCAACAAATATTTCAGAAGGAAAATATCTAAGTCCTGTAGCATTTTGCTTGAATACACCATCGCCACCAAATAAATTTCCAAGTTGTATAATTGTATCGGTGATTGGCGTTTCTTTAATAAGTGTTGGATTATCAGGCCCTTCATATGGACTTTGACCTTCATCGCCACCATCGCGAATATCAGCTATATCGCTGACTCGTTCCTCATAAAAAGTCATCTCGAATCGCAAGAAATTCTGTCCCGGCTTCCAACTAACTGGGCTGGTTGACCGAACTTCTTGGGTTGTGATTGTTGGAACGCTTCCTATTGTAGTTGGCAAATCCATACTAAACGGAACGAATTTTGAAAATGCTCTGCCTGCGCTAGCCGTTGGTTCCATACGATAGCCCAGATTATATTGTTGTAGAAATTCCTTAATGAATTTCTTCATTTCCATTTCTTCTGTTCTACGCCATCTTGAATTTTTGAATTGCTTATCTGCGATAAATCCATCGAACACAGTTTCATCAATATCAACTTTGCCTTCGAATAATGCTTGTCCGGTCGTTGGATTTAAAGCTGACCATTTACCTTGAATAACATCACGAAGAAGCACAAAGGGATGAACATTATTAATTAATGTTGGAAACTTTTCACTTGGAGGCTCTGTTGTTAGAATCTGGAAAATTACATTATTGCCAACTGTGATTGCTGATAATGGCTGATGCTCGAATGCCCCAACTTCGATTGGTTCCAAAAGAAGTCTATCACAGCTAATTGGATACCCCATCATTAATTGATTCTGATCAGCAAACACTTCCAAATAAGTTAGATAAAATCTACCTACTGTTGCACCACTGATTACTCGAACGATTGGGCCAATACGTCCTTCTGTTTCTTTTTTGGTTGCATCGTCATCATCAATTTCTGGTGTTTGATTGAGAAGAGGCTTTGATACAAGAATAACACCAGGAATTCGGTTTACGCCTGCATCTTTATCAATTTCGATAATTCTGTTTCGTGGACTACGTGAAAGTTTCCATTCGCCGCTTGGCGGTGGTAATGCTTTCAATGCTCCATAACCAGTTTGCGCCAATACATCAGGACCCCACGGCAACATCTGTCGGCGATTTCCATATGCATCTGGGCCAGACAGCAATGATGCTGATGGTTCGCCAGTGAATACTTTGATACTCTTTTGAACATCTGTATCTTCACGAATGACGATGCGCCACTCTACTTTATTTTGAAGAGTGAATTCTTTAATATCACCCACATAGAATGGTGAAAATGTCACTCCACCATCCACAGATTCTTCTATGAAAGCACGAAGTCCTTTCATTTTGATTGCGCCTAAATCATCGCCCACGAATGCAGACACCCATCGGTTTAACTGAACTCCACCAACTTTTGGATCACCAAGCATGATTCGGATGGCTCCGATAGTATAATTCTTGGTAACTGGATCGAATGAATCCTTTTTGCCCACTGGTGCAGCAGTAATATATGGTTGAAATGCTCCACCTACGCTGCCACTCGAAATTACCTTGAATTCCTGAGAGTGTGGCGCACCAGCAGCCGGCGTAAGCGGAACAGAATCCGAATCAGCTTCGAATACAGTTAAGCGATATACGACTGATAATAGAGTCACGTAATTTTCCTATTGGTATTGGGAACGGGAATGGTGCTCTGGCTTTGCGCCTGAGTAAGTTGAGTCCATACAGACATAAAATAATGATTAAAACGGCTCACCCTCAATACCCAACAAATTCTGTTGCTGTATTACGGATTCGCAATGCTATGTTTTTAGTTCCATCTGCCGCCTCGAGCGTAGGAGTTCCTGCTTCTACTAAACGGCTAAGAATGAATGTTCCAGCATCATCACGATCACGGATCCATCTGAATTCATTTGCATCACGTGCCCATTCGAGAAATGCTCTCCAACCATCGGTTCCTTGAATAGCACTAATCGGAACACCAGTAGTTGCTAAACTACCAGATTCAGTTGGAATCCATCTTGCCTGACCTTGGAGAATAAAATCAGTGCCAACAATCCAGGCTGTTTCATCGCCATTCATGAATTGAACTCTTTCGGATCCGGCTCGATCTTCTGAAGATGCGACAGCAAAATCAAAGGGATACCCAAACTCTAATACTTTCGAGAATCCACTGTCCCATTGTATTTGTCCAATTGGTGCCATTACATTACCTCAATTATGGTCTGCTAAAAATTATAGCATCACGGTCAATGCCTTCATTAACCGCGTCAGTTACTGCTTTGAATATGATCGGATTGGTCATATCAAGAATACCAGTTGCAGGTAAATTGATAATCACTCGGCCTCTTGGGCGTGCAAACGGATCGTCGGTCGGTCGAAGTTCATTTCGTCCAGTGAAACCACCACCAGCTCCTGCTCCACCACGTCCGGCTCCACCACCAAGTGCTCCACCAATTGCTGAGAATGCTGCTCCTGCTGCAAAGTGCTTAAGACCCGAAGCGATAGCGGCTGGGTTTGGTGGGAATATGCCCAATGCAATCTTGGCTGCACCTCGTGCGAACTCCAATCGTCCTTCAGCGGCTGCTGATTCTGCAACAGATTGTTTGACAGCTTTTCCGATACTCTTAAAGACATTATCTCCAGCCCCAATTGCTGCGAATGCATCGTTGAACGCTGCTGCAAGATTTAATAGAGTCTCACCTGCGAGTCTACCAAAGGTGTCCTCAAGAGTGAGCGATGCGTCTACAAATCGTTCAACTGGTTCGAGTGCATCGAAGAATGCTGAACGCAGCTCCACTAAAGCGCTCGTAGTACGTGTGAGTGCTTCTGGTGTTGGTAGTTGTGTAGGCAGTCCAGGAACTCGTGCTTCTAACTCTCCAGCTCCAATTGGAACAACCCCGCGCGGGCCGATAGCCCCAGGCGGTAATGTCGGTGGTGCAAAGCGTCCAGCTTCAGCGGCTGTGACCGTTGCTGCGGCAGCTGATTCTTGTGTTGCCTGACGTTTAGCGACAGCTTGTCCTAAGAGTTCTTCTCGGGTAGTAAGTTCTATTACAGTGTCACGCAATCCTTCAATCTCACGCCGCGTTTCTTTTGCTGCATCTGTACGCCGTTCAAAGAAGCCAAGTCCTTCTTGTGATTTTTCTAATTCACCCAATCTTTCGACAGATACACTGAGCTGATCCCTCGTTCGCACCTGGTCACGTAGAAGCAAATCAAGACTCTTGACAGTTTCAATTGATCGTTGAACAGCAGTGGTGCTGGTATCTATGAGACCTGCCATATCTGCGAGGAATGATATGGTTTCGCCAATTTTCGGTAATGTCTCAGCGATGAAATCGGCTACGTTGAGAAGTAACGGCAATAATGCTGCAAACGCCGGAATAACTGCAAGACTGATAGTTGTTCCTATATCCTGGAATGCGGCCTTAACTCGACGAGCCTGGTTTGCTGCTGAATTTTGTGTTCGTGCCAAATCACCAACAGCTACACCAGCCTTTTTAGTAATGAGCGTAAGAGTTGCTGTTGCTCTGTCTTGATCATTTAATTGACTGGTAGCAGTCTTTCCAGTTTGAATGAGAGCAAGCTGGTCAACGTCGGTTTGCTTAATAACAATACCGAGTCGTTTTAAGGATTCGCGCTCGCCAGTCAATGCTGACTGAATTGCTCGAACCGTTTCTTCAGTTGGTAAGTTGTTGAATGATGCGAAATCGCCACCGAGTTTGGTGACTTCTATAGCTAAGCTGGTTGCTGCTTCACCTGTGAAACCAAGTCCCTGAGCTATTGCGCCTGTAGTTGATATGACGGCTTCCAGATTAGTCCGTGAGATACCCGCCAGTTTGCTGAATTCCTCATTGAACGCATCAACCTGGACTATACTGTCCCCGAATACTGCTTCAAGTTTACTTCTTGTTTCAAGTGCAGATGAACCAACCTCAAACATTTTCTTTGAGATTAATCCGATTCCTGCTATACCAGTGAATGCAGCTATTGGGCCAAGTAAACCTCTGAACGCTTTAGTTGTGCGCGTCTTGAAACCATCAACTGAGCGCGAGGCATCTTTTAGCCCACGCTTCATTTCATTGTTAGCGCGGATCCTGGCCGTCACATCTGAAATTCTCGCCATTATCGTCCCTCGGCCTGTTCTTCTTCTTCACGAAGTAGCCGTTTGAATGCTGGTTTATCTGCTGCCATAGCCCAACCAATACCAAGATTGATAGCTTGAGCCATGTTCAACCGTTCTGCGGCACGACCGTGCCACATTTCTCGATAACGTAACTGGAACAACTTATAAGGGATGATGTAATCATCTGTCTTATAAAGACTATTGAAATATGCAGCGTACCCGTAAAAGGCAACGAACTGGGCTATTTGAGCGCCAGGAGCAACGCGAGTTTTTAACTTGTCTTGTTTAGACTCGGATCTTTTGATGAATCCTCGCTCGATTGCTTCTTGTTCGTCCGACTGTGCTGTTCCGTATTCCACACTCGACGCTGACAGGTAAAAAGTTCGGCAACAATCTGGAAAACGTTTGGGTGAGCGAGAATCTGATTGACAATATAATCATCAATTTCTTTTCCTCGCTCGACATCCCATGTATCAAGTATTTCAACATGGATATGCCATCGTTTTGGATCGTGACCTGATAACCAATACCAAATCTTTTCAAATATATTAGGTTGTTTCGGTTCTTTGGGTTTGTGAGGAATTGGTGGCGGAGGAAAGATTTCTTCAAGAAAATCCTTGACTAATTCAATCTGTTCTCGGGCAGCTCCAAAAGATGAGGCTTCATCTGTTTCGGTTTGGAGTGTCACGTATAGGGCCTCTTCATGTCTTAAAAACTGTGCATGGGAAAGAATTTTGCCCTGGTGGGATCGGCCACCAATCTTAACTACGGGAGGCTCGAGCGCCTCCCGCAATAAATCGGCGTAAATGACCATTACTACTCCATTTAGCTAAAGGTGTATTGTATATCGTCTCGCAACCCTGGGTTGCTATTGTGAATATCAATGACTAATTCCCACATCGCCACCGGCCCATCATCTTGTTCATTGACTTCCATGATGGTACATTGTGGCCAACTCACTGCCATAATATTGCCTGCCACGCTTCCAAATGTAATGGATGCCGCAAATTCAGATGCATCATCACGTAGTTGGTATACATCAAATCCTGATGCAGATGCTTCTACAACAACAGTCAATTGATAATCAAATTTACCGACTGCGAATCCACGCGAACCCTGTGAAGAATTGGAATCTACTCTTGGCGTAGCAACATCACGACCATCTACCATGTTCACAGAACGAACAATCAATGAAGATGTTCCGTTGAGTGTTAGAGCAACATCAACTGCTCTTGGTGGATCTTGGTCAGGATATACAATTGTTGGGAATGTAGGTGACGAAACTGGTCGTGATACAATTCCCATAAGATTGAATTCAGCAATAATAGCTGCACCTGGCTCTTCATAGCCCCAATTGAAACTACAATATCCACCCGCAACATCGCGGACGGTATCTCGTGCAAACAATCTTGCTGCTACTGAAAATGCTTGATCAATAGGATTACGAACATAGACAACGCTCGTGCCATTGATTGATCCACTTAGGCCTGATGCTTCAATTAATGCATTGAGTGGCGGTAGATTGGTGGGGGCCGAAGACGAATACGGCACTTCAGAACCTGCCAATTCACTTCTGATTGTTCCTTCAACTGTTCGTCCAGTTGGTGCCGCACGCTTGATTTTACCCTCAGTACCTTGTGGTGAAGGTCGTTCACCCGCGTGCTGATAATTGATGGTAAATTCAGGCAGCTCGACGACGTTGATTCCATCACCATCTGAACCTGAATCGAATACTACAGATCCACTGAACGCGGTTTCTTGCTGGACGAGTAGTCCATGAATAGTTACATTAGCTTCTTGTGCCATTGTTAGCTCCTCAAACTCTTATTTACGGTCGCTGATCGCGGATCGTGTATGTTAAAAAGTAAAACCAAACTAATCCACCAAAATCTTGGTCTTGAAATATCGGTTCAAACCTCATGTCGGTCATCTGACGGAACACGACATTGTTTCTTGTTCGGGCTGTCTGATTACGATTAAATGCTTTAATAGTTTTCGCTACAGCTCTGGCGTAATAATAAGCATCTCGAAATGCTTCGTTGGTTTCAGGTTGGTGAATATAATACCTGATTGCCAATTGTATCGTAATTTCTCGCGTTCCCTGCGCCACTTCAGCTGAACCACCTGAAATACCTGGTGCGCCGAACGGAACGGTTTCTATTATAAATACACTCAAGCTCGGCTTATCGTCGCCTGATGCTTCAAGTGGTGGTGAACGTCTTGCAACTTCAAGGTCGCGCGTCTCATCCACGATGGTATCAATATCTGCTGGCTGCGAGTCGCCGGCGTCAAATAATCCCTCAGTTGTCATTATATCTAACTGAGCATTCACGCCATCGGTTACATCATTTAGAAAATCTGTGAGACTTCTGTTAACTTCGAGAAACATAACCCTCCTTAACTCGTTCGTTCAATGGGAATCATCATAATAGATCCATCATCAATCCGTTCTGATGCGTTCATCTTTGGTCGCCATAATTCACCACCAATTGTAATCGAACTGTTGTTTCTCATTTGCTTACCATCTTCAGTTTTGACGCGCATAATCGTACTCGTAATTGGTACAAAAGCGCTCAAGTCATCTCGTTCCACTGTAAGTGTTGAATCAATCACTGCATAAACTGGCTCTTCGGCTGTG
>LAZR01001615.1_pt1 | contig 14074 bp, 13 predicted proteins | sample 329461 | NCBI WGS metagenome assembly LAZR01 (sample SAMN03002196, study PRJNA259156) | marine sediment metagenome | biome: sea floor; feature: Hydrothermal impacted sediments; material: marine sediment; isolation source: Loki non-amplified sample from Loki's castle hydrothermal vent sediment ...
GGTTTATTAACTGTTTCAATTTCTAAAATGATAGAAACAGTAATGCTACTCAAAGATGAAGGAATTAAAGCCAAGATCATTGTTGGTGGTGGTATTCTTTCAGAGGAATCATGTAAACAGATAGGTGCTGATGACTGGACTAAGGATGGATGGGAAGGAGTAAAAAAAATAATAAAATTATTAGAGGGAAGAAAAAATGCCATATGACTGGGAAGCATCAAGAAACAGAATCATGGGAACTTTTTTTGGAACAGGTAAAATTGATAGAGTTCCTTATTTTCCATTAGCTTGTGAAGAAATGATTTGTCGAATAACAGGTAAAACTTATAGAGAAATCATAGCTTCTCCGAAGAATTATGCGAATGCAGCTATTACTACATTTGAATTTTTAAAAGCGGATACAATATCTATTCCAACAGCTTATGCCGGTCCGGGTGAAGCATTGGCTTTTGCTGAAGCAAATGATAAAAAGGAATCTATTAAATGGTTCGATTATAAAGTATTCATGGCAAAACAAGGTGTTGTATGTAAAACAGAAGAAGATATTGAGAAACTTGAAATTCCAGATCATAGAAAAATTTCAGTATGGGATACATGTATTTCAGCGCTTGACATAGTTAATAAAAAAATAGGAATGGGCGGGTTAAGTCTTGGTATTTGGTCTGTAGTTCAAGAATTAAGAGGTGTACAAGCTTATAAAGACATGCGACGTAATCCTGACTTATTATTAAAATTATGCGAAAAAGTTTATGAATCACAGATGGATGTGCTTAATTTTTACCAAGAAAAAGTAGGACAGATTGGAGCGATTTTTTTCACTGGTTATTCTTTTAACAAGCATATGATGAGTTTCGAAGATGCCATGAAATTTGAAGGACAGTTTATTAAAAGGATCCAAAAAAAAACAAATGCCATGATAATTCTTCATAATTGTGGCACGAGCCCATATTTCAAAGAGGTTTGTGAGGAGATTGATTTATTAGCTGTCAATGGCTCACATCCTTTAGATATTGAATATTGGGTAAATTTTAAAGAAAAATTTCCAAAGGTGACAATCATTGGAGCAAATATTGACGTAAGTCGAGAATTACTTAATGGCACCCCGCAAGATGTTGAAAATAAAGTAAAAGAAAATATCACGAATTTAGCACCAGGTGGAAGATATATCGTTGGACCTATTTGTTGCCTTCCGTGGGGTGTCTCATTAAAAAATATAATGGCAATCCCTAAAGCTATAAAAAAATATGGAACACATCCGTTAAAATTTAATGATTAAGTAAATTAGTTCTAAAAATCCAACTATTCTATTTCTCCCAAAGACTTTTAGGTATGTAATACATACTTACATATATGCGAACAAATATTGTGATAGATGATGAGTTAAAAGAGAAGTGGTGGGAGATCAAAAAAGAAGCAAATAATCTCAACATGAAAATTGGTAACTATATTATTTTCTGTCATGATCTTAGGAAAAAAATGGACAATAGGGATATGATCCTTAAAATTTTAGAAACTCCTTTATCAGACGGTTTGAAAAATGTAGACGTAATAAAGGCAAGCAAGAGTATGTGGAATTCATGAGGGGAATTGATTCCAACATCCTTGTATATGCTTTAAATAAAGATCTTCCAGAACACTTACCTTGCAAAAAACTTTTAATAAATATAGTTAATGGGAAAGAACTCGTAAGTATCTCTTCAATTGTGTTTATGGAATGTTTTCATGCCTTAGTTAATGCATTTAACTATAAAGGGGAGGAAGTAAAGAAACGGTTAATCGCAATTATCGATTCAAAAAATATCAATGTACTAGATATTTCTACATCTTCAATATTGTTGGCATTTGAGATTGCTGAAAAATACAGAACAGGAGGACGGGATTCTTTAATCGCGGCAAATTTATTGGAAAATAAAGTTCAAGAGATTTATTCTCATGATGCAGATTTTGATAAAATATTGCTTATAAAACGGATTGATCCAATTTAATTCAAGCCCATGGTATATTTGTATTTAAAGATATCGAGGAACAAGGTAAGATTCTTTAAAAGTTATATGGTCTTGCTCCCTTTGAGTTTTATCCAATAGAAAAATTCCCTACTAATTATAAGGGCAACGATTCCCTCCTTTCAGGAAAGATAGGATTTGGTCAGTTAGGTGACACTTAATGTGAATTAATAGAGTGGAAAGTGGGTCAATGTCCATATAAAGACTTTTTAGATCAAGGAAGAGAAGGATTTCACCATGTTGGAATTCGGATAGATGATATAGATCCCTATATTGCTGAATTTAAAACAAGAGGGATAGGGATTCTATTTTCAGGTGATACCGAAAGGGGGGGAAAATTTGCTTATTTAGATACTGAAAAAACATTTGGAATGATTATAGAATTAATCCAACCTCCCAAAACGTAATAAATTTTCGGATTGAATAAAACCACTAATTAAGAATTAAAATAGAGGAAGACGGGTTTCCTTAGAAGCTTTTAGATTAGTTATTCGAATTAAATCTAATAAATGAACATAGCAAACTAAATGCCTAAATACGGAGATTTACCATATATAAATATAAGGAAGGATTTTTCAATAAATAGATAAAATAAAATTGCTTATTGAAAATCATTATGAGTAAACAAAAAATTGTTTTGATTGGTGCTGGTTCTCTTACTTTTGGTTTAGGTACTGTTGGTAGCATTATTAATAGCAAAACGTTAAGTGGAGCAACCATATGCCTTCATGATATTAATAAAGAGACGTTGGATGTTGTAACTCGAACATGTAAATCTGCTCTTGAAAAGAGTGAATTAGATTTTGTTATTGAATCAACCACAGACCGAAAAGCAGCATTGAAAAATGCTACTTTTATTATAAATTCCATCGAAATCACTCCAAGGTTTGGTCTATTAAGATGGGATTTTGAATTCCCGATGATGTACGGAAGCAAGCAAATCACGGGTGAAAATGGTGGTCCAGGAGGTTTTTTCCATTCTCTAAGGGTTATACCCCCAATCCTGGATATTTGCGAGGACATTCAAAAAATCTCACCTGATGCATTATTTATTAATTTCTCAAACCCAATGAGCCGGATTTGCCTTGCAATAAAAAGGAAATTCCCGAACCAACGTTTTGTAGGATTATGTCATGAAATCCATAATGCTATTAGATGGTTGCCAGAAATACTTGATACTCCTTTTAAGAGTATTGACTTAAAAGCAGGAGGATTAAACCACTTCGGCGTCATCTTAGAAGCAAAATATCGCGATACAGGAAAAGATGCATATCCGGATATCCGTAAAAAAGCTCCTGCGTTTCTTGATAAAACAAATAATGTTACCGATGTTTCTCTAATAAAATTCGTTTTGGAAAAATACGATTACTTGCCTTATACAACTGATAATCATTATGGTGAATATATCTCTTGGGCGTGGGAAGTCTCAAATTTGTACCATGGGCGCCAATTTTGGGAAGGTTATGAAAAATTTTCAGCTAATACATTTGAAAGAATGAAAAATGCCATAGATCGAGGAGAAGGAGCAAAACTTGTGAGTGCTGGTGGTGAAAGAGCAATCCCTATAATAGAAGGAATTCTAAACGATGATAATCACCTAGAATTCTCCGTAAATCTTCCAAATGATGGAATAATTTCGAACCTACCTAAAGATTTAGTCGTGGAATGCCCTGCAATTGTAAGTAATAAAGGACTTCAGGCTGTGAAACTCGGGGAATATCCAAAAGGTCTTGCTGCCCTACTAAACACGCAAGCTGCTGTTCAAGATCTAGTTGTTGAAGCAATACTCACAAAATCAAAAAAAGTCGCTTTACAGGCACTTCTTGCGGATCCTGTAGTCAATAGCACGTCTCAGGCAGAAAGAATATTGGACTCGATGTTAGAACTTCAAAAAAATAAGATACAAATAGAGTTAGTTTAGATCTTAGGAAAATAAACGGGGAAAAAACAAGCACCATTAAAAATAAGGAAGATACGTTTCCTTAAAAGCCTTTGGTACATTTTATTTATGGGATTAAATCCTTAGAAGAGAGAACTTGCTTATAAGGAATCTATTTCTTTTCATTTCTGATTTCATGATATATTTCTTGAATATTTTCTTTGGTTTCTGGAATATTTTTAGTTACTATATCCCAAATAATATCCAGATCCACATCAGAATATTCATGAATAACGATATTTCGTAATCCGATTATTTTTTTCCAAGGAATATTTAAATATTTATTAATAAATTCATTTGACAGCCTTTTTGAAGCCTCTCCTATTAACTCAAGATTTCTCAAAACGGCATCAACAACCATTTCATTATTCTCAAAATCAACCTTGCTCATGTCTTTAAGATATATTTCGATTTTAGAGCAAAATTTTAAAATATCCTCTAATGCTATTTGATTTTTTTTATAAATCAAACATAGATCACTTCATTAAGTATATTATCTTTAAGTTGTGACTTTAAAGCCTTGATTGATACCAAATCAACTTTTTTATTCAAAATGTTCTCAAGAAATTCGTTAAGTTCAATAAAATCCCATCCAATTGGACCGTCAAATTCAACTAAAATATCTATGTCGCTTTCAGTGCCTTCTTTACCCTTAATGTATGAACCAAAAACACCAATTTTCTCGACATAGAACTTATTTTTTATATACTCTTTATGCTTTTTGATAATGTTCTTTATTTGTTCTAATTCGCTCATTTCGCTTTTAATGTGTATATAAACTATTTCATGTTATATTCATAATAATTATTGGATTTATATAAAAGCCTTTGGCCGTAATTATCATTTACTTTTTTTAATTTACTCTTTTATATTTGAGGATTTCTTATTGGAAGTTTATTATTATTCATTTCAAAAAGAAATCATAAAGAAAATAATTCATTCATCACATCCCCTTCACTAATTCTTCGAGTATAGACTTGACCACTCTCCATTTTCTCCTTTTATTTTGTAATCTAATATTTTTGATATCTAATAAATATTAAATCTTTTTAATTTTATACAATTTTACAACCTAACAATACAAATTGGTTTAATAAATTAAAATTAAAATAAGTAATCGGATAGAAAAAAAATGGCATTTTCAGTAGATACAATAAGAAAAACCATAAGGGAAAAGAATAATATTACACCAACTACTACTTTTGGAGAACTTGTAAGGCATAAGGCAGAAATAATTGGTGATAAAGTATTCTTAACGTTTGTTAGAGATTTTGATAAAAATATTGATGAGAAATACACTTACAAAGACATGCATTTAAAATCCAATCAACTGGCAAACGGGTTATTAAAGTTAGGAATGAAAAGAGGTGAAGGGATTGCTCTTTATCAAATTAATAGTCCAGAATTTCTCTTTGTTACCTTTAGCTCAAATAAAATTGGGTGTTATATAGTGCTCGTGAACACAGGTATGAAGGGAGATGGATTACAGTACATCCTTGACCACAGTGATAGTAAAGCGCTTATATTACATTGGACTTTGATTGAAAATTATCTGAAAATTAAAGAGCAACTACCAAACATTAAACTTGTAATAGCGGATACAAATGAAGCCCCATCGGATTATGAATTAACCAACGGTATTTTATCACTCCAAGATGTTATGGAGGAAGCGTCAGAGGATGATGTAAACGTTGAGATAAGACCGGGTGATAAGTCAACATTGATGTATACCTCTGGAACTACAGGCCTTCCTAAAGCTATAACCTCTTTTCATGGAGGACTTATTGGAAATTCACTTGTTGACAGAATTCTATACACATTTTTGTTGGTACAACCAGGAGATACATTGTTTACATGCTTACCACTTTTCCATGGAAATGCAATGGGTTTGACAACGATGCCTGCATATTACAGGGAAGTTCCTCTTATACTCTCTAAACGCTTTTCAGCCTCAAGATTTTGGGATATATGTAGAAAATACGAAGTCACTGAGTTTAACCTTCTAGGATCGATGCCGCAGTTCTTGTTAAAACAACTTAAACGGCCAAATGATGAAGAAAACAAAGTTACTCGAGTTCTTTCAGCAGCATGTCCGAAAGAGCTTGTTAGGGCTTTTGAAGAACGATTTAAGTTGACGATTATTGAAGGATATGGTGCGGTAGATGGCGGTGGTTTTAGTTTAAGTACACGAGGAGACCCAAAAGCACCTGTTGGCTCAATGGGACAACCGGGACCAAATGTCATAGCAGAAATAATGGATGATGATTTGAATATTTTGGAGCCTAATACTGTTGGGGAATTAGTCTTTTTAATCAAAGAAGAAGAAAAAGCTGCGAGAAAAGTTTCTTATTATAAAAATCCAGAAGCATCCGCAGCACGAGCTAAAGTAGCCCCAGATGGTAGATCATGGTTCCTTTCGGGAGATCTAGCAACAAAAGATGAAAACGGCTGGTTTTTTTTTGTAGATCGGAAGAAAGATTCGATACGCCGACGAGGGGAAAACATGGCGGCTTGGAGTATCGAGCGTGTAATTAATGAACATGATAAAGTACTTGAATCTGCTGCTTATGGGATTAAAGCACACCAAGTTGGGGAAGACTATGCTGAAGATGAAGTAATGGTCGCCGTAGTTTTAAAGCCTGGTGAAACAATGACTCCGGAAGACCTGCTTGATTTTATTAAGGATAAACTTGCTTACTTTCAAGTTCCGCGATTCATAGATTTTATTGATGCACTTCCAAAATCGAAGGTACATCGAATAATGAAGAGATTTCTCAAAGAACGTGGAGTAGTCGACTCAACATATGATCGCGACAAAGCAGGCTACGAAATAAAAAGGTAATACAACTTTTCTCAACTCATTTTATGAATCAATGGGTTTCAATATCCAAGTTTCCCTTGTTTTCTTTATTTTTTTAATATCTCTTAGGATTGACTCTGGAATATTTTTTAGGAATTTTATTGAGCTTTCTTCTGAAGAAGGAATTTCAATTTTTTTGTAGATATCAAAACCACAATCCTTAAAGAAACTTTCTGCGTCTTTAAAACTTTCAAATTTGTTTTCTTCTACATTGTGATTTGTAAGAAATTTTTTTCCCTTCTCTTCAAAAAAATCCTTTGTAACTGAATTTTCATTTTTTTTCTTTATGTAAATATCTGCAGTTATCCAATACCCTCCTCTTTCACTTAATAAATTGTGTATGATTGCACACAATTTCCTTTTTTGCTCTTCATCAAGGTAAATCAAAAGACCTTCATTCACGATTACGACCGTCTCGACGGGAAAGCGATTAATAACTCTGGTAAATGAATCCTCTTCTAATACATTTAAAGACAGCATCAATAAATTTTTTGTTGGATAATCACAAAATCTTTTAGATAATTCCTCCACAATAATTTTCTTATCTTCTATTAGTTGAGGTAGATCGGTATCGATATAAGAAATATTTGGATCTTTACTCAGATGTAATCCACGAAAAGAAAAACCAGAAGAAAATTCAAGGATATTTTTTATGCCAATTTCGGTTAGAGCCTTATCAATCGATAAATATCTGGTTTCAAAATGATTAAGTCTTAATAAAAAACCGATTGAAGATAAATTTTCACGTGAATTTTTTATCCTCTCTTCTCCGAAAATTAATCCAGCTGCTTCTTTGGCAAAAGGAATAGTTGTTAAAGCCTTAGTTAAAAGTAACGATTTAGCGGAAGGACTGATTGAATCAAAATGGGGAATTATCGATTCCTTCATTATTCCAAATATTATTCCTTAAATTATTAAAGTTTTTCTCCAATCTTTCACATAACTCCATTTTAAAAGTATAAAAAATATCGAATCAACAATTTATTATGTTTTATACTATTTTTTAAAAATAAAAATACTACTAAGATTTGAAAAATTATGTCATTTGAAACAATCGGAAAAAAGATACAAGAAAAGAATAAAATTACTCCTACAACCAGTTTTGCTGATTTGGTAAAAACCAAAGCAGAAGTTGTCGGTGATAAAGTTTACCTAACTTTCCTTAGAGATTTTGATAAAAACATAGAAGAAAGCTATACCTATCTTGACATGCATCTACAATCCAACCGAGTTGCCAACGCTCTATTGAAAACAGGATTGAAACGAGGAGACGGAATTTCTATCTACCAAATCAATAGTCCCGAATTTCTTTTTGTATTATTTGGTGCCTGGAAAATCGGAATTTATATAGTACTTGTGAATACAGGATTGAAAGGTGATGGATTACAATACATCATAGATCATAGTGACAGTAAACTTATAGTGACTCATTGGTCTTTAATAGATAATTGTTTAAAGATAAATGATCAATTACCAAAAATTGAGCATATTTTAGTAGACATGAATGAAGCGCCTAAAGACTTTACATTGCCTGATGGGACAATATCTCTTCAAGAATTTATGGATGCTTCTGATGAGGATACTAATGTTAAAATAGATCCAAACGATATGGCAACTCTAATCTATACCTCGGGAACAACAGGACTTCCTAAAGCAACTACCTTCTTTCACAGAGGTATGTATGGAATTGCTTTTATTGGAGTAATGATCTGGGCTTCTAGAATAGCACAACCTGGTTTTAAACTTTATACTTGCTTACCCTTATTTCATGGAAATGCACTTCAACTATGTGCCATGCCCGGGTATTATGGCGAAGTTCCTGTTGTGCTATCTAAACGATTTTCAGCTTCACGGCTCTGGGATATAGTACGAAAATATGAGGTAACCACCTTTAACGTTTTAGGCTCAATGCCACAGTATTTAATGAAACAACCACAACGACCAAATGATAAAGACCATAAAGTTCAGTTTGTTGGTTCTGCTGCAGCTCCAAAAGAATTGGTAAGAGATTTCGAGGAAAGGTTTGGGTTAAAATTATGGGAAGGTTATGGTGCAGTAGATGGTGGTGGTTTTAGTCTAGGGGCACAAGGTGACCCAAATCCCCCTGTAGGCTCTATGGGAAAACCACCAGCAGGTACTATTGCAGAAGTAATGGATGATGATTTAAATATTTTAGATCCAGATACCGTAGGAGAACTTGTGTTCTTAGTTAAGGAAGAAGAAAAAAAACAAAGAAAAGTGAGTTATTACAAGAATCCAGAAGCATCAGCAGCGCGAATACAAACTGCTTCAGATGGCAGGATGTGGTTTCTCACTGGAGATCTAGCAAGTAGAGATGAAAATGGATGGTATTTCTTTGTAGATCGAAAGAAAGATTCAATCCGTCGTCGTGGAGAAAATATTGCAGCATGGTCAGTTGAACGAGGAATTAATCTACACGATAAAGTCCTGGAATCAGCCGCATATGGAATTAAAGGGCATCAAGTAGGAGAAGATTATGCTGAAGATGAGGTAATGGTTGCGGTAGTATTGCAACCGAATCAAAGTATGGAAGCTGAAGAATTATTGGATTACCTTCAAGATAAGCTTGCTTACTTTCAAATACCTCGCTTCATAGATTTTGTTGATGAGTTGCCAAAGTCGAAAGTCCATAGAATAATGAAAAGATTCCTTAAAGAACATGGTGTCACAGAAACGACATACGACCGAGAAAAGGCAGGTTATGAGGTAAAACGATAATTATTAGTTTTTTCATTTTTTACTATTTTTAATTTAATTTCAAACACACAAAAAAAGGAATTATTTATTTTAATTATAGTTTGATAAGGTAATATGAATAAAAAGCCAAATATCATTTTAATCTTTCCCGATCAACATAGAGGCGAAATCTTGGGGTGTATGGGTGATCCAGTAGTGATAACACCAAATCTTGATAAGCTTGCAACTGAAGGGGTTGTATTTACTCATTGCTTTACCAATTCACCATTATGTGTTCCCGCTAGGGCTACTCTGATGACAGGAAAATATGTCAGTGAGCATGGGGTAATAAATAATAATATGGAAGCTGATAGTTCAAGTCAAAGTCATGTAAGAAATATTCGAGATGCGGGGTATCATACTGCTGTAATAGGAAAAACTCACCTATATCAACATATAGCGGGGAATAACACCTATGATAAAGTTGATATAATCAGTGAATGGGGATTTGATGATATTCATGAAATTACCGGACCAATAGCATCTATCAGGCTTGATTCTCCATATACGGATTATTTAAAGAAGAAAGGATTATTAGAAACTCATCGAAAATATTTAAGAGATTATTTTGTAGAATGGAGAGGTGGTGAAGCCAAACCATGGAAATTAGCACCCTCTCCTCTCCCAACGGAGGATCATTTAGACAGTTACACTGGACAAAAAGCTGTAGATTGGATTAATAATTACAATAATGAAAAACCTTTCTACCTTCAAATATGTTTTCCTGGACCTCATGATCCCTTTGATTCACCCCAAGAATATCGTGATATGTACAGCCCAGAAAAAATGCCAGTAGGAATTTTAGAAAAACCAGAAGAGCCTTATCCAGGTAATATAAGATTTGTGTTGAATTGGAGTGGACTTGATGGGATGACAAAAGTACAAAATCAGCTCATGAAAACCTTCTATTATGGGAAGATCACTTTAATTGATGAATGGATTGGAAAAATCATGAGTGCTCTAGGAGAAAAAGAGTTATTGGATAACACATGGATTATTTATACTTCTGATCATGGTGAAATGCTGGGAGATCACATGATGAGTCATAAAATTGTTTTTTACGAAGGAGCTTTACGTATACCGCTCATCATTAGACCACCTGGGGGTGCAAAAGAATGGCGATGTAATGGTCTCACTGATCAAATCGATATCGCGACTTCTTTAATTGATATTGCTAATGCAAAACCTTTAGAAGGAAGTGAAGGTAGATCCTTAATTCCTCAAATTCTAGCTGGAGCTGATGATCAGAATGCACAGAAAGGAAGAGATGTTATTTTTAGCCAAGTTCTTAGATATACTATGATTAGAAATGAACGATACAAATTGGTTGTAAGATCTCATAATCTCAATCCTGTAGAACTTTATGATCTCAAAAGTGATCCAAATGAAATAGAAAATAAGGTTAAAGATCCTTCTCTAAGCCATGTAAGACAAAACCTAATTGATAATCATTTAAAAATGTTACTGGAACCTTCTAGAATAAATATTCCTCCCCCATAATTCTAACTTGAAGGAGTAAAATGAATTTTTCTGAAATTTCATCAATCACTTTTTTATTGTTTCATTATTTAAAGTTAATAACAATCCTTCATAATGATAAATTGATTTTGAAAGGGTGAAAAATTATAACAGAATTTAAAATAACCGCAACAACAACGTTTAATGATGTAATGAAGAATAAAGCTGAGACTATAGGAGACAAAGTCTACCTAACTTATGTCAGGGATTTTGATAAGGGAATAGATGAGACCTATAATTACAGAGATATGCATCTCAAATCTAATAAGTTAGGAAATGGCTTATCAAAACTTGGAGTGAAAACGGGAACTGGGATTTCAATGATGGAAATCAATTCTCCCGAATTTATATTTACAGTTTTTGCGACATGGAAGCTTGGAGCCTACATCGTTTTAATAAACACCGCGCTTAAGGGTTTAACATTGCAATATATCATTGATCATAGTGACAGTGAATTATTAATAATTCATTGGAGTATGATAGATGCATATTTGGATGTTAAGGATGAATTGCCTAAAATCAAGCATGTAATTGTTGAATTAAATGAAGCTCCAGTAGATTTTAAACTTCCAGAAGGCATGTTATCCTTCCAAGAAATAATGCAAGCACCTGATGACGACTTTGAAGCAGAAATAGACTTCGAAGAGAAATCTTATCTCATGTATACATCCGGTACAACGGGACCTCCGAAAGCCACTACATTCTTTTATAAGAAATCTGTTGCTGGGATGGCGCTCCAAACAGCCTCTGGTCTTATAACTCTATTTGGTGCAAATAAGGATGATATACTCTTCACATGTTTACCTTTATTTCATGGAAACGCTCTTCAAATTACCGCCTTTCCTGGATATATGACAGAAATTCCTGTGGTTCTTTCTAAAAGATTTAGTGCAAGTCGACTTTGGGATATATGTAGAAAATATAATGTTACAACATTTAATCTACTAGGAGCTATGCCACAATTTATCTTAAAACAGCCAGAACGACCTAATGATGGTGAAAACAAAGTCAGAGTAATTATTTCAGCTGCATGTCCAAAAGAGTTGGTTATACCATTTGAAAAACGTTTCAATGTAGAGGTCAAAGAATTTTATGGTGCAGTTGATGGAGGGGGCTTTTTTCTCGGACCTTTTTTCCAAAAAAATGTTCCTGTTGGTTCAATGGGTAAAACCATTGGACGTATGGTGGCCGATATTATGGATGACGAAGGAAATTTATTGGAACATGATGTAGTAGGTGAATTAGTATTCAAAGTGGGGAGAGGGGAGATAGAACAGAGGAAGGTCACATATTATAAGGATGAAAGTTCCACTAAAGATAAAATTCGGGAAGCAAATGATGGGAATCTATGGCTCCATACAGGAGATCTAGCTACAAAAGATCCCGAAGGTTGGTTTTATTTTGTAGATAGAAAAAAGGATTCAATACGGCGTAGAGGAGAAAATATCTCCCCGTGGTCAGTTGAGCGTGTAATAAATCAACACGATAAAGTGTTAGAATCCGCTGCTTTTGCAGTCCAACCCCCAGGAATAGTTGAAGATGAGGTTATGGTTTCAGTTGTATTTAAACCTGGTGAATCTATGACTCCAGAAGAATTACTCGATTATTGTCAAGGAAAAATGGCATACTTTATGGTACCCCGATTCATAGATTTTATAGATGAACTGCCAAAAAGTAAGGTTCACAGGACTCTGAAGCAAATTCTTAGAGATCGTGGCGTCACGGAATCAACTTACGATAGAGAGCAAGCTGGGTATGAAGTAAAAAGATAAAATCAAATGCCTTCTTTTTTATTTTTTTTAGCTCTAAAAGGAATATAAACTATTTCAATGTTCAAATGGCTCAAACAGTAAAATCTTAATTCATAAGAGTTTTATTATTTTCTGCTTTGCTTTATATAAATATAATATTGGTACAAACTTTTGGAATCTTATAAATTTATTATTGTTGACCAACCCGCGAAATATATAAACCGCATAACCCTAAACAGGCCTGAAAAACGCAACGCTTTAAGTAATCAACTTAGAGGAGAAGTTTTTAGCGCAGTAGAAAAAGCTGATATGGATCCCGAGATCCGAGTAACGATAATTAGAGGCGCTGGAACTTGTTTCTCAGCTGGTTATGATCTTGGATCCGATCTAAGGAAAAATCGTCCTTGGTTTACATCCCCAGAAATTGGTGTTAGAAGTTTTTCTTGGGCCCGACATGTTACCGAAGGATGGTTTAGATTGTGGGATATGGCTAAGCCAATAATTGCCCAGGTTCATGGATATTGTTTAGCAGGTGCAAGTGAACTAGCAACAGCTTGTGATTTAGTGTATGTTGCAGATGACGCCCAAATCGGATATCCGGCCGTCAGATCAATCTCTCCCCCTGATTTACAATATCCTGCATGGTTAATGGGTTTGAGAGGGGCAATGGAATTCATGTTAACAGGTTCTTCTCTTAGTGGAAAAGAAGCAGCGCGCTTAGGTTATGCAAATCGATCATATCCAGCAGAGGAATTGGAGGGAAAGGTACTTAAAATAGCTAAAAGTGTTGCTAATATTCCACCTGACTTACAAATTCTTAATAAAAGGAGTGTACATCAAGCTATGGAGATAATGGGTATTCGGAGTGCTCTCCGCGCAGGACACCCATTCGTTTCTTTAGCACATTATACAAAATCCAATGAAGAATTTATGAAACAGATGTATTCCGGGGAAGGATTAACCAAAGCATTTTCTGACCGCGATGGTAAATGGGGAGATTATAGAACTAAGAAATCGGATTAATTTTTTTTTTTTAAGATTGAAATTGGAAAAAGTATAATATCGGTTTATACTGAATCTCTAAATTTTACCTTTAATCGCTTTAGGGAAACAAGCGCTACAACATGAAATATTCCCATTGACATTAGACCTAATGTGAGAATGATTGGATTTTCAGAATTACCCCCTTGAAATATAAAACCAAAAATCGTTGACGATATCGCTGCAAGTATACTGAAAGACATAG
>LAZR01001616.1_pt1 | contig 14071 bp, 19 predicted proteins | sample 329461 | NCBI WGS metagenome assembly LAZR01 (sample SAMN03002196, study PRJNA259156) | marine sediment metagenome | biome: sea floor; feature: Hydrothermal impacted sediments; material: marine sediment; isolation source: Loki non-amplified sample from Loki's castle hydrothermal vent sediment ...
TGGACAAGCGTAAGTACGGCGACACATGGATCACGCTGCTGAGCGTGGCGTGATGGCGCAGGTACGGTTGACGCTTTGCATTCCCTGCGTTGGGGCATATGTGCTAAAGAAAGACTTTACAGGAGAATAGACCGCCATGGGCCTAAGTATGACCAGCACCTTTATCAAGCCAATGCACCCCGAGGGGCGCAAATTTGTGGCGATCTTTGCTGCTATTACTGTGGTGTTGTTCCTCGTGGCAGAGATCCTTGGTTGGATCGGCGTCGGTGCCACTGTGTGGTGTTATTATTTCTTTCGTGATCCCGAACGCGTGACACCTAAGGGCGAGAACCTGGTAATCAGCCCGGCCGACGGCATCATATCGCTGATAGAACCTGCCGTGCCACCTGCTGAATTGGGGATGGCTGACACGCCCCTAACGCGGGTTAGTGTCTTTATGAATGTGTTTAACTGTCACGTGAACAGGTCCCCGGTCGCAGGCGAAATTACGGCGATCGCCTATCGGCCCGGCAAGTTTTTCAACGCGTCTTTGGACAAAGCAAGCGAAGACAATGAACGTAACAGCCTGCGCATCCAGATGGCCGATGGCCGCGACATCGCTGTGGTGCAAATCGCTGGGTTGGTGGCGCGGCGTATCGTTTGCTTTACCAAGACAGGCGCGCACACGCAGGCCGGGCAACGGTTCGGCTTAATCCGTTTCGGGTCGCGGTTGGATGTGTATCTGCCGGAAGGTGTCGCCCCCCGTTCCGACCGACAAAGGCAAAACTGAATTTTCGTTACTTCAGCTGTTGCCCAACATGCTGACCATTGCGGCGATATGCGCGGGTATTTCCGCGATCCGCTTTGCCGCCGAAGGTAAATTCTCGCTGGCTGTCATGTTAATCACGGTCGCGGCGATTCTTGACGGGATGGACGGGCGTACAGCGCGGTATCTGGGTAGCGATAGCAAGATAGGTGCTGAACTCGACAGCCTTGCAGATTTTGTGAATTTCGGGGTGGCACCGCCGCTGGTTGTCTACTTCTGGGGGTTACAGGATTTTTACCGCGCAGGGTGGTTAAGTGTACTGGTGTTCGCGATATGCTGCGTCATGCGGCTCGCGCGATTCAACGTGGATTCGCGCACCAAGGACCCGCTGGATGATGGCGGCTATTTCACCGGAGTCCCATCGCCTGCCGGCGCTATGCTAGTCATGCTTCCGATCTATCTGCCGTATGCTTTCGGTCCCGGCGCGGCCATGCCTGACGCGTTGGCCGCCTTGTACATCGTATTGGTGGGCTGGGTCATGGTCAGTCGCATCCCAACTTGGTCATTCAAGTCGGTCAGCTTCTCGCGGACAAACGTAACTTATTTCCTGATCTTCTTCACGGGCTTCATAGCAAGCTTGGTCAGCTTCCCTTGGGCAACACTGGTTATTTGTTGCTTTGCATATGCGGGCAGCGTCATTTGGGCCGTAATCGAACAGAAGATGGCCAAACGCCGGGCCTGAGAGTTTCAGTCCCGGCTATAGGTAGGATGGAACATATTTCCCGGTGACAGGGTAAATATCTCGAACCCGGTGTCGGTGACGCCGATGGAATGTTCAAATTGTGCGGATAGCGATTTGTCGCGGGTTACCGCAGTCCAGTCATCCGCAAGGACTTTGGTTTCCGCACGACCCAGATTGACCATGGGTTCTATCGTGAAAAACATGCCGGGTTCCAGTACGGCCCCTGTGCCGGGGCGGCCATAGTGCAATACATTTGGTGGGGCGTGAAATACACGGCCCAGCCCATGCCCGCAAAAATCGGTAACGACGCTCATGCGATGGGCCTCGACAAAGCTTTGAATAGCGTGGCCGATATCACCAAAGGTATTTCCGGGTTTGACTGTTTCGATCCCGCGCATCAACGCATCGTGGGTCACTTCGATCAGCCTCTCGGACTTGCGCGATAACTTGCCCGCGACATACATCCGCGAGGTATCTCCGAACCAGCCGTCGACAATCACCGTGACATCAATGTTCAAGATGTCACCGTCCTTGAGCTTTTTGTCACCGGGGATGCCGTGACACACGACATGGTTCAGCGAAATGCAACTGGCGTGCTGGTAACCCTTATAACCGATGGTGGCAGATTTTGCCCCCGCGTCTTCGACCATCTGCGTAATTACACCGTCGATCGCGCCGGTCGTTTGGCCGACAAAGACATGCTCTGCGATATCATCAAGGATTTGCGCCGCCAGTGTGCCTGCAGTGTGCATCCCGGCGAAATCCGAGGGGTCGTAAATGCGAATGCCGTCTTTGGTCTGGCGTCCTCGGTGTTCATTCATCACCGGTATCTCCAACAAATTATTTTCTAGCTATCTATCGCGACTTGTCGCCAAGGGCCAGTCAGGTCAGTCAATTAAGGCCAGCGGTTCGGCAAGTGTAACGCCTTCGGGGGTGATCCGGGTCCCCATGACCAAGGTTTCAAGCCCCGCAGCACGTGCGCGGGCAAAGGCTGCTGCATAGTTCGGGTCGATATCGCCAGCCACAGAAAATGCCGTGCAATCCGTGCGCTGCACCAGATACAGCAACACGGCGCGGTGCCCGTCGCGCGCCATTTGGGCCAATTCTTCCAGATGTTTGGCCCCGCGAGCGGTGACGCTATCGGGAAACTCAACCAATCCAGGGGTGCGTGACAGGGTGGCGGATTTTACTTCAACATAGGCATCCGGCAGGCCCGCTTCGGTCAGCAAAAAGTCGATGCGAGAATTTTCGCCGTATTTCACCTCGGGGCGCACAGTACCATAGGCAGCCAGCGGGGCGATCTGTCTGTCGGCCAGTGCGGCTTTGACCGCGCGGTTCGGCAGAGCAGTATCGACGCCAGTGAAATGCCCGTTCTCGTGATCGACCAACCGCCAGCCGTAATTCAGTTTGCGCTTGGGGTCGTCGTTCGGCTCAAGCCATATTTTCATGCCGGGGTCTGCAAGACCCATCATGGAACCGGGGTTGGCACAATGGGCTGTCACCTCGCACCCATCGTCAAGCACGCAATCCGCGAGAAAGCGTTTATAACGGCGGATCAACCGGGCGGGGACAAGTTCAGTTTGAAAGCGCATGGGGGGTGACCTATACCTCAATCGACGCCCCCTCAAGGAGACAGGCCATGCCCAACCCCACTGCCGCTATGATTGTTATCGGTGATGAAATCCTGTCGGGTCGTACCCGCGATTCCAACATGCACCACCTGGCGGGGCAGCTGACCAGCGTCGGCATAGACCTCAAAGAAGTACGCGTGGTGGGGGATGAACATGGCACCATCATTGCCGCCGTCCAGCAATTGGCCAAGGTCTATGACAGCGTGTTCACCAGCGGCGGCATCGGCCCGACCCATGACGACATCACTGCGGATTGCATTGCCGCGGCCTTTAATAAATACATCGACGTGCGCGACGACGCCCGCGCTATTCTGGCGGAACACTATGCGAAGTCGGGCACAGAGTTGAACGAGGCGCGCTTGCGTATGGCGCGGATTCCCGACGATGCCACGCTGATCGACAACCCGGTATCAGCTGCGCCGGGGTTCAAGCTGGAAAACGTACATGTCATGGCGGGTGTGCCTGCTGTATTCGAAGCGATGGTTGCCAGTGTGTTGCCGACGTTGACGGGTGGTGCCCCCTTGATCAGTCGTACCTTGCGCATAGATCGGGGCGAAGGCGATATCGCCGGTCCGTTGGGGCAGGTCGCCCGAGATTACCCGGCGCTATCCATAGGGTCGTACCCTTTCCAGAAAGATGGTAAATACGGCGCTCACATCGTCATTCGGGGCAATGATGCGGCAGCGATTGATGCCGCAATAGGCGCATTGGAGAAAATCTTTTTATGACGCCGGATATTGAAAAACTTTACGATGTCATAGACCAGACGTGGCCGCCCGCCAAAAAATGGACCGAAGCGGGCTGGACCTTGCGTGACGGTCAAGGTGGCGGCAAGCGAGTGTCAGCCGCAACGATTGCAGCTCCCGATGCCGACATCGCACAGGCCGAAACTACGATGAGGGCGATGAATCAACAACCGTTGTTCATGATCCGAGAGGGCGATCACCTGTTGGATGCAGCGCTTGAGGCGCGCGGTTATGGCATCATCGATCCGGTGAACTTGTTTGTTTTGCCTATCGAACAGCTTACCGACGTGCCGATCCCGCGGGTTACAGCCTTCGATGTATGGGAGCCACTGGCGATCATGCTCGAAATCTGGGCCAAAGGTGGAATCGGCCCGGATCGCATCAACGTCATGCACCGCGCCAAAACCAAAACGGCTGTTCTGACCCGCTGGAACGAAATGCCTGGCGGTGTCGCATTTGCCGCGATCCATAATGGCGTTTGTATGGTACACGCTGTCGAAGTTCTGCAACACCAGCGCCAGCAGGGCGTTGCTAAATGGCTGATGCGGCGTGCAGCGTTCTGGGCCCAGACGCAGGGCGCGGGGCACATAGCGGTTCTGTGCACCAAGGCGAATGTCGGTGCCAACCGCCTATATCAGAGTCTGGGCTTTGCCCATGTAGGTGACTATCATTATCGTCAATCCGCTGATTAAAGGAGTTGCCCTATGGCACATGACGCCCCCACCGCCCTGAATTTGCCCATGGTCGACCCTCTGCCCGCGGCGACCCAGAAATACTTCGATGTGTGTCAACAAAAGCTGGGCATGGTTCCGAATGTGCTGCGGGCCTATGCGTTCGATATCGACAAGCTGAACGCATTTGCCGCAATGTATAATGATCTGATGCTGGGCGGTTCCAACCTATCCAAGCTGGAACGCGAGATGATCGCGGTGGTCGTGTCATCGGTGAACAAGTGTTACTATTGTCTGACCGCGCATGGCGCGGCTGTCCGAGAGCTATCGGGCAACCCTATTCTGGGCGAACAGTTGGTGATGAACTGGCGTGTCGCCGATCTGGACGCGCGTCAGACAGCGATGCTGGCTTTTTCGGAAAACCTCACGGTGGCAAGTGCCAAAACCTCTGAATCCGACCGTCAGGCACTACGGGACGTAGGGTTTTCTGATCGCGATATCTTTGACATCGCGTCGGTGGCCGGGTTCTTCAACATGACAAATCGCGTCGCCAGCGCTACTGACATGCGCCCGAATGACGCCTATCACGCCCAATCCAGATGATCTGGCGCACTGGCCTGTTCTGGCTGGCGATGGCAAGCATGGGTGGCGCGGTCGAATTGACCTTGCCGCCATCGGCGCGACTTACCGCCGAGAGAGATACCGCCCCTGACATCTATGCCGCGCCGGTCAGTGTCTTCAAGGATAACGAGGTGCAAACGCTTCGGATTGAGGGGGACGTTAAGCGTTCCGCCTGGAGAATCGAAATCGCCGGGGCGACCCCTTTACAAATTCTGCGCCCGCTCCGTCGTGAGCTTGAAGCAGAGGGATATACCATCTTACTGGACTGTGATGCGTCCAGCTGCGGGGGCTTTGATTTTCGCTTCGCAATAGAGACTTTGCCTGCCCCGAACATGTACGTCGATATTCGTAGCTATCAGTTCATCACCGCTCTTAAGGGAACGACGAGCGCTCCGGAAAACGTCGTTACCATTCTGACCAGCACCGAGACTTCTTCGGCTTACGTGCAGATCATCCAAGCCGAGGCCCCCTTGAGTGACCGAGGCGCATCCACCCCACGCCAAGCCGCTGTCGCATCGGGGGCACCCGATGCAAACGGCCTGGCCCAAGGTTTACTAGATCGTGGTCATGTGGTGTTGTCAGCGCTTGAATTCGATAGCGGCACATCTTCGCTGGGCAATAAAACCTTTGCCGCGCTTGAAAACCTTGCGGCTTTCCTGAAGGCACAGCCCGAGGTCCAAGTGGTTTTGGTCGGCCATACCGACAGCGTCGGGCTGCTGGAACCCAACATTGCACTTTCGCGGAGCCGTGCCGAATCCGTACGCCAACGTTTGATCAATCAATACGGCGTGCCAGAAGACAGAATTGATGCCCATGGCATGGGCTATCTTGCACCCATTGCTACGAACCTGACCGCCCAAGGCCGCGAGGCCAATCGTAGGGTAGAGGCAGTCCTGTTACCGCGAAACAATTGATCAACCAAGAAAAATCCCCCGCTACCCTTATAGGTAACGGGGGGTGATCGAAAGTTCGGATCAAGTTCACCGAGGGAGTGTCGTGTCGGAAAAATTACCAGTCCGTGGGACCTTTGTCGGCAAAAGTGTGAGCCAGGAAATCAATGAATGCGCGGACTTTGGGCTGGGTGAAACGGCCGGGCGGATAAACGGCATAAATCCCTTGGGTTTCTAGCGGCAGGTCGGGAATGGCGTCTTCGATCAGCCCCTTTTCCATTGCATCAGCATATAAGAAACTGGGCAGATAGGCGATGCCAAGGCCTGATATCGCCGCATTCAGTAACGATTGTCCGTCATTGACCGAAAGCCATCCAGCTGTTCGCACCTGACGCTTTTCACCCGAGGGCGAGGTCAGCTTCCACATATTGCCGCTGGACTGGTTCGAATAATGTAGCAGTTTGTGATTATTTAGATCGTCGATCTTTTCAGGTCGGCCATATTTTTCGAAATAGCCAGGCGAGGCGATCATGCGTTTGGTGGTTTCTGTCAATTTTCGTGCACGCAACGTGCTGTCTTCCAGCTCGCCGATGCGCACAGCCATATCGAAACCCTCGCTGATCAGTTCGACATAGCGGTTATTGAGAACCATGTTGACGGTGATGTCCGGAAAGTCGGACAGAAACTCTGACAGCGCCGGGGACAGATGATTTACGCCGAAATCCGTCGCAACCGAAATCCGCAGCAAGCCCGATGGTGCCGACTGCATCGACGTCACCAAAGCGTCAGCTTCGCCTGCGTCGTTCAGCACGCGGCGGGCTCGATCATAGTACGCAAGGCCGATCTCGGTTGGGCTGACCCTGCGTGTGGTCCGGTTCAAAAGCCGCGCACCCAAGCGTGCCTCAAGGGAGGACACGTGCTTGGAAACTGCCGACTTTGATATTCCCATCTTTTTCGCGGCATCCGTAAAGCCACCCTGATCCACAACCGTGGCGAATGCTTCCATCTCTGTCAGGCGGTCCATTGCCGTCCCCTTTTCAATCATCTGTTTCAAGGGATGGTATGGCGGCCAATTCAGGCAGGATCACGGCAGCGGTAAGACAGTAGGAAGGTATTAGTGCGGATCGTTCGCGGCAGGGAAACATCGAAACAATGGAGTATTTAGCAGATGTTTAGAAATACGTTGCCCGCTGAGCGCTTGAGCATTCGTGGGCTCGCAAAACGGGGGGCGGTGCTTTGCACTGCCACCTTTGGTCTGGCGCGGGGCTGGGGGCAACTTGAATGGCGGCAACCTTGTCTCTTCTTGCAGTCTCCAAGTTGGTGCGCGGGACAAGCAACGAGCACCAAAATCTATTCGCCAAGTTTCAGCTCGGGTCTTGGCTTTGGCTTTTGGGCCGCTAGCTTAATAAAGAATAGAAACAGACAGCGATTCATCTACTCTCACATTCAAGGAGCTTACCCATTATGAAATCACGCATTATTACCGCAGTTGGACTGTCCACGATGCTTGCTTCGGGGGCCGCAGCCGAAATAACGGTATCGTCCAAGATTGATACAGAAGGCGGATTGTTGGGCAACATCATCGCGCTTGCGCTTGAAGATGCTGGCCTTCCTGTTGAACGTCGCTTGCAACTGGGGGGTACGCAAGTGGTCCGCGAGGCATTGATGTCCAACCAGATCGATATCTATCCCGAATACACCGGAAACGCGGCGTTCTTTTTCAACGAGGCCGATAGCGACGTTTGGAAGGACGCCAAGGCGGCCCATGCAAGGGCGGCCGAATTGGATAGTACCCAGAACAACATTACCTGGCTCGACTCTGCGCCGGCCAACAATACTTGGGCCATTGCCGTAACCGGCCCGGTTGCCGAGAAAAACAACCTGACCACAATGTCTGATTTCAGCACATGGGTGGCTGGTGGTGGCGAGGTAAAGCTTGCGGCTTCGACAGAATTTGTCTCATCCCCGGCCGTATTGCCAGCCATGCAGGCGACCTATGGTTTCACGCTGTCGCCAGATCAAACGGTGATCCTGTCAGGCGGAGACACCGCAGCAACGATCCAGGCCGCGGCGCGGGGCACTTCCGGGGTCAATGCCGCAATGGTTTATGGCACTGATGGAGGCGTGGGAGCGACAGGTCTTGTGGTGATGGAAGATGATAAAGGCGTCCAGCCGGTATATGAACCGACGCCCATCGTGCGTGCCGAGGTGCTAAAGGAGTATCCTTCCATCCCCGAAGTTCTAAACCCGATTTTCGGAGGCCTAGATATGGCGACGTTGCAAAAACTTAACGGTCGTATCCAAGTCGGCGGCGAACCAGCAGAAGCCGTAGCGCGAGACTATCTTACGCAGACCGGGGTACTGGACTGATTGCCCGCGCAGGGTCCATTCAGGGTAGAGAAAAGGGGTCTGGGGTAGCGTTATCTGCGCCGGGCCTCCTGTTTGCCGGTCTTGGTCTGCTGAGCCTAATGACGCCGTTCATGACGCTGGCTGCCAACCGGATTGTTGCTGGCCAAGGTGTGATGGCTTGGAAAGTCGCCGATCCCTCGGCGACGTGGCCCGGCGTTGCCGCAGTTTTGCTGGGTCTTGCTTTCGGTCTGCCAGCACGTTGGGCGCAGCTTCGGCTATGTGGCGCTGTGTTGGGTTTGGTGGGGGTTCTCTGGCTGCTGATACAGGGGGCACCAGCGCTGCTTGATCAAGCAGGGGAATACGCCAGGGTATCACCGGCCATGGGCTTTTGGTTCTTGTCCGCCATATTTTCGCTGCTTATGGTGGACGCGTTGTTGGCGATGGCACCCGGCCCCTTGGCGCGGGGCGGATTGCTTGCCGTCGTTCTTGGGGCGATGGGTGCGGTGTTGTGGTCAGGTCTGTTGTCTGACCTGTCCATTCTCAAGGAGTACTCTGCCCGTAGCGATGCTTTTTATAGGGAATTTCTGCGCCATATGGGGCTGGCCTTCGGCTCCCTCGGTGCGGCGGCAGTGATTGGATTTCCTATCGGTATCTTATCGCACCGCCGCGCCGGATTACGCGCAGCGATTTTGCCGATACTGAGCTTTTTACAGACGGTTCCATCGCTTGCTATGTTCGGCTTGATGATCCCTTTGCTGGGGTGGGTTGGCCACACGGTCCCGGGTGCGCAAGCGATTGGCATTGCGGGCATTGGGTTCGCGCCCGCATTTCTAGCCTTGGTGCTGTATTCATTGCTTCCGGTGGTGGGCAATACCGTGGCCGGGCTGGCATCAGCACCCCCCGCCGCAGTGGAAGCCGCCCGAGGCATGGGTATGACACCGCAACAGCGCCTTTTGCGTGTAGAGCTGCCACTGGGCTTGCCCATCATACTGACCGGTCTGCGTATCGTATTGGTGCAAAACATTGGTCTTGCGGTCATTGCCGGGCTGATCGGCGGCGGTGGTTTTGGCACTTTTGTCTTTCAGGGACTGAACCAAACCGCGACTGACCTGATTTTATTAGGGGCACTGCCCACCGTTATCCTGGCGCTCGCTTCCGCGATGGTAATGGATATCTTGGTCGAACTCACGCGTCCGACAGCTAAGGAAACCGCATGATCGAAATCGACCGCATCACCAAGATCTATGCAGCCACCAAGGCTGTCGACACCGTGTCAATGACCGTCGAGACTGGAACGATCACCGTGATTGTCGGCACGTCAGGGTCCGGCAAGACCACGTTGTTGCGCATGATCAACCGGCTGGAAGAACCCACATCAGGGGAAGTACGCATAAACGGCGTCCCGACGATGTCGGTCAAACCGCACATACTGCGGCGGCGAATCGGTTATGCCATTCAAGGTCACGGTCTATTCCCTCACCATACAGTGGCGCGTAATATCGGGGCCGTACCTCAGCTTTTGAAGTGGTCGCGCGCAGAAATCAGTGCTCGGGTTGATGAATTGCTCGACCTGTTTTCGATGGAACCCAAACAGTTTCGCGACCGCTATCCTGCGGAATTATCCGGGGGTCAACAGCAACGTGTCGGCGTGGCACGGGCATTGGCATCCCGGCCCGATCTGTTGTTAATGGACGAACCATTTGGCGCGCTTGACCCGATTATAAGGAATCGCGCCCAAGAAGATCTGCGCCGCATACAGCAAAAGCTTGGCTCGACGATCATGCTGGTGACCCATGACATGGAGGAAGCGATCCGCTTGGGCGACCGCGTGGCGGTCATGGATGGCGGCAAGCTTGTCCAGCATGGCACACCCGCCGAGATCATCACCAGACCCGCGACGGATTTCGTCGCGAATATGGTAGGCAATGTGGAACGCCCCTTGCGGTTGCTTTCGCTTATCCCACTGGGCGATGTCGTCGAAGACGGTCCAGCCGACGGCGAGGCCTTATCAGCACATGCAAATCTTCGCGATGCGTTGTCGGCATGCTTGTGGACTGGCCGTGAAGCTATACCGGTAGAAAGTGATGGCGTCCGTGTAGGGCGTGTAACTCTTGATATCATTCGCGCACGTGCGGAGTTGCACGCATGAGCATCGGAATGATTTTACGCCCCCTCCTGATAGCGTTGCTGCTTTTTCTTGTGCTGTGGCCCGAATTATTCACACCGGTGTTTGCGCCGCTGGCACCAAACGGCGGGCCGGTTATCTATGCCCGTGCCACGTTGCTATCCCTGTCGCTAAGCCATCTTGGTCTTGTTTTTGTGGCCTCTGTTGCTGCCACCGTCGTCGCCGTCGCATTGGCGATTTTTGTGACCCGTCCGGCTGGGGCAGCTTTTCGCCCCCTGTCGCGTACCGTCGCGAATATGGGCCAGACGTTCCCCCCCGTTGCAGTATTGGCGTTGGCTGTGCCTGTTTTGGGGTTTGGTCCCGGGCCGACTCTTGTGGCGCTTTTCCTATACGGTCTTTTGCCGATCTTTGAAAATGCAATGACGGCACTATCGACCCTGCCCACCGCCACCATGGAGGCCGCACGGGGTCTTGGATTTACCAGATGGCAGCGCTTGATACGCGTGGAATTGCCGCTTGCGTTGCCCGTGACGCTGACGGGCATCAGGTTGTCCGTGGTAATTGCCTTGGGCACCGCCACGATTGGATCCACGGTTGCAGCCCGTACGTTAGGCGAAGTGATCATTGCCGGCCTTTTGACCAACAACACGGCCTTTGTTCTACAAGGCGGGCTGATCGTCGGGCTGTTTGCGGTATTAATATATGATGCGCTTGTGCAGCTTGAACGGTATCTTGCGCGCCGCACAGGAGCCGCCAGCATGCCAAAGTCTACGCCATGATCCCTTGCGAAATGCAGATACACTCGCATTTCGCGGCCTTGATCGCCAGCTATCGTCTGCACTTATGTCGGCCATCCCGCGCCTTCAAAGCCACGGCCCTGACCAGTGCGTTGAACATTACCCGTCACACCATCCCCGAAATGTAACAGGAAGAGACCCATCATGACCCTGAACGAAACCCAGTCAAAACTTTGCGACGAGAATTCCACCGACTTTTCGGACCTGAAGGCGGTCATTTTCAACACCAGCCTTAAGAAGGAAGAGGCGAAGTCTCATACCAAGCTTCTGCTTTCAGTGGCGGGGGATATTATGTCGCGCAATAAAGTCGAAGTCGAATACATCCATGTGGCGTCGCAACAAATAGCTGTTGGTGTTTACCCGGACATGACCGAACACGGGTGGGAACGCGATGAATGGCCGGCCTTGTGGGAAAAGGTCGCGGCTGCCGATATCTTGATCATCGGTACGCCGATTTGGCTAGGAGAGGTGAGTTCGCTGTGCCGGGTCCTGATAGAACGCCTGTATGCTATGTCCGGTATGTTGAATGAAAAGGGTCAAAGCATCTTTTACGGCAAGACAGGTGGCGCGGTGGTGACCGGCAACGAAGACGGTATCAAACATTGCGCCAGCGGTATTCTCTATGGGTTAAGCCATTTGGGATATACGATACCGCCACAGGCCGACTGTGGTTGGATAGGTGAGGCCGGCCCAGGCCCGTCCTATGGGGATGACGTCGAAGGCGGACCGGCCGGATTCGACAATGAATTTACCCAACGCAACGCGACCATCATGACGTGGAATTTGATGCATATGGCCCGGATGTTAAAAGATGCAGGCGGTTTACCGAACCATGGCAACGATCGTAACGCTTGGAAAGCCGGTTGCCGTTTCGACTACGAAAACCCCGAACACCGTGCCTAGCCGCGCTGCGATCAAAACCTCGGGCGACATGGCCTTTTTCTCTTAGCGTCTTGTCATCCGGCCCGTGGCTGCCACGATGGTCTTGCGCATCGCGGCGGCACCGTCAGACGGCACAGTATAGTACCGTAACTTATTTAAGCACTATGGCTTGGCCATGAGGAGTCTCAATCGCGGCTTTTTGCCACCGTGATTTGACCTCAGTCAGGTCGGGTATCGTCGTTAGCGCCTTGGCAGCGACGATTTTCTCGAGCGCAGACAGCCAGTGTCCATAATAGCTGCGGGTTATTCCAGAATGAATCTCCTGCGATAGGATATCCGCCCATTCCTGCCATTCAAATACGCCGTTTTGGTGCAGGTTCACCGTCATTGCAAACGCCTGAGCTTCCCATGGTTCATTGAATACGGGTTCGTCCCCCTGACGCTTGATGCCGGATAATTTGGATAAGTCTGGTGGGTTCATTGTAAGGCTCTCAAATAGGGTTCCCACAGATCGAGAGAAATGGTGTCGAGCGGATTCCCCTGCTCTCCCCATAGGTCCCGAGATTTGAAGGTAACTTGGTACAGCCAGCGAGGATCTTCGCCCAGACCTAGTGCGTTACTATCGGGGAACACATGAAAACCGTGGACCTTGGTTATTTCACCGGTTTTATCCCGCGCATACCGCGGAAGGCGGGTATGGGTGCGCGGGTGGTTGTTTACCGTTTTGATATGGTCGCCGACCTGCCAGACCGGGCGGCCTTGCGCCGGCCGATTAGCGGGGCCGCCGGCGGATAATACGGTCTCGACGTCCGATGCTTTCAGCTTGCGGTTCACCGCAGCCGATGCATCAATCGCGGTCCCCGTTTCGATTTCGGTCTCGGAAATCATCGAACGTTGCTTCATCAGCCGGATCGCCGCATCTATCCAGATCTTATAATAGGGGGTCACCATATAGTCGGCAGGATGCACATTTTCGCGGGTATATCGGGACGTGTCGATATTCCACTGCCCGCAGGCTCCTAGTGCAATGGTCATGCCGAACGCACGTTTTTCCCACTCTGCGTGGAACAGCGGTTCATTTTTTTCGACACTGATAGGTCCCAGACCCATCAAACCACCCAGATCAGCCCCGCCATTCATCGCCGGTCACCGGGAGCTGATGCTACCGCTGTGCCGATCATTGAATTGCGGGTGACAAGTCGGCTTAATTCGCTTTCTGTCCAGCCTTCGGTCCCTTCGGGTCTTTGTGGAATGACAAGATATCTGACCTCAGACGTAGAGTCGTGCACCTCTATTCCTGTGGATGGCGGCAAGACCAATCCGAATTCTTCCAAGACACCGCGTGGATCAAAGACCGCTCGGGATCGGTAGGGAGGAGACTTGTACCATGCGGGCGGGAGGCCCAGAACGGACCATGGGTAGCAAGAACACAGGGTGCAAACGATCAGGTGGTGTAGCGTGTCAGAATTGAAAACAGCCTCTATATGTTCGCCTTGGCGCGATGTGTAGCCAAGAGAATGGATCGCTGCTGTAGAATCTCTCTCAATCCATTTGCGGAACTCAGGGTCGCACCAAGTTTTTGCAACGACATGTGCACCATTTTGAGGCCCGATTTTGGTCGTATACGTTTGGACGATTTTATCGACTGCATCGCTATCAATATAGCCCTTGGCCGACAGTACCGTTTCAAGCGCCCGTACCCGGGCATCTATATCAGTTAGATGCGAATGATCATGATGATGGGAATGACCATGATCGTGACTTGAAGAGTTTTTCTCAGGGCTCATAGGGGCACCATTGCTGTTTCTTTCCAGTATAGGGCCAAAATCAATTACATTCGATCATATTCAATCAGCGATATGATATTTTGCT
>LAZR01001617.1_pt1 | contig 14065 bp, 15 predicted proteins | sample 329461 | NCBI WGS metagenome assembly LAZR01 (sample SAMN03002196, study PRJNA259156) | marine sediment metagenome | biome: sea floor; feature: Hydrothermal impacted sediments; material: marine sediment; isolation source: Loki non-amplified sample from Loki's castle hydrothermal vent sediment ...
CAAGAAGAACAAAAAGATTTCCCTGAGATTTGTCCTAATTGAAGATTTGTCATCAGAACTTCTTTTTCTTGCATAATTATTGAGTTTTTTGGAGTCTTTTTTTTAATTGTCATTAATAATATAGTTATTAGAATCAAAATTGTACCAAGAATGCCATAAAACATTTTTAATATGCCTTCTATTTGTGGTTCGTTCCTTATTGCCACAAAATTAGTACTTATTAATAACAATAGGCCTATAAATAAAAGAATTATTCCAATTATTTTTCTATTTTTCATTTCCATTTTTTAATTACCTGGTATTTTGTTTGATAATTGGGTATTGCCGACAAAATTTAAATTTGATCATTCTGGGCTTATAAAGATTTTAGCAGCTAATTTTCGATTTTAGTATCGCCATAAAAAAAGGTGCTTCAAATGTTGCAAATAAATGCAACAAATGAGAAAAGAAAAAAAAGTTATTCAGTTTTAATGAAATACACTTCTTTGATGAAGCTCTCTATTGATTCGATATCTTCTCTCCTGTTAAATTGAAATTTCCATTCTTCCCCGTTTATCATAAGATATCCATATTGCTTCAATCCTTTTAATAGTAAAATTATCCCAATTATAACTAAGACAGGACCGAACAATAACATCCAACCATATAAAGTAAGGCATGACGGAATTCCAATTAGTAGAAGAATGGCGCTTAGGATTAAAAAGAGTGAATTTCTTGCGTGCCATGCATTTTCTATATATGATATTCTCTCAAGCGGGATATCCCGGTATATACGGTCATACCCTTTCAATTTTTTAAAATGAAAAACTCTTTTATTCGTAATTCCTAAAATGTTTTCTTTAACTTTCTTTCCTGTAGTAGATCCAATTTCTCCCTTTGGACCAATTTTCCATTGAAATAAAATCGATTCTTGCTCATTTAGATAATTTTTTAATGACAATTTAACAATAACCTCCTATTTTTAAACATTTTTGATTTTTGTAGTATTAATTTATTACCGACAAAATTTAAATTTTTTTATCCTGGTCATGTGAGAATTTTTCACCCGGTGTAAATTTTGATCTTATATTAATACAAATTTAGTAACTAATTTTTTACTCTCAGGATAAAATTATTTTCTCTCAGATTTCAAAAAACTTAAAATATTTTATAACTTCAAAAACTTGTAATGGTAGATATAGGTTTCATATCGTTAATTATTGCTATTATGGCATTTGTTGTCTCCTTAATAGTGATATTATGGGATCATCTAATTGATGATTGGCTCTTGAATAAGAGAGTTCAAGAATTCTATGAAGATTTTGAGAATCTAATATATTCATTATATAAAAGAGACGATGCTGACCAGAGAATTAATGATAAAAAAAGAAAAAGAGAATCTTATGATGAATATAAAACCCTCTATTTTGATAATGTAATAAAACAGCTGAAATATAGAGGAAAAATAGAAGAAAAATACAATGATTATGGTAAATACTTAGGATTGGTAAAGTATGGCAGCAGTTATCTTAATTACTCAGATTTTTTAGTAGAACCTGCAGGTAGACTTAAGATTTTTCGTCGAGACATTAATGCGGGAAATGCCCAAGCAGTTAAGGATCCTTTTAGAGATTCAGAGACAAATCAATTAATAATTGGAGTAGATCAAGTAAATATGATTGAAACTTGGCTTGAAGCTTTACGGATTTACTGGAAAAAATTCCATAAAGGCAAAAACATCATTAGACGTAAATTGAAACCTAAAGTAAATTTTAGAGAAATAATTAATCAGAAATAATTTTTGATCTCAGGGATGATCTCAGGGATGACAATATATTTTAATCACAATTTAGATATGGTACTTTTCATATTTTAAAGAAGAAAAAATACATAACAGAAACACTAGAAAAATACCATCTTCCTTTTGCTGGAAACCTTGTATTAGGTTTTGGTTATCTAAATAATTGATTCAGTAAAACTTCTCTTATTTGCGTATTTGAGAAATCATCTACAGCTACTTTATCAAATCGACTACCGATAATTGATCCAAACTTTTCTTTCCAAGGGGATGTAATTGATAAATTAATATATCTTATTATTTCTGGATAAATCGCTTGTTTCTCAAAAGCATAGATCATTTGAATGTCAATAAAACACCAGATATCTTGATTAAACTCATGTGGACAAACTAAAAAGTGATTTCTATTATTGAATTGGAATATTGATTTGATATCACCTATATATTTCAATTTCTCTGGAGGTTCAAGGTTGTTAAAAACTTTAGCACAACTTTCAAGATTTTCAATGTTGAAGTCTTTATACTCTATCTCTTTTCTTCTTTGTTTATTTACAGAAGTTTCTATAAATGTTTTAAATAGTTTTAAATTTAATCTCTTAAAAGGATATATAGGGAGTAAATGTAACATAGTCGTAGTTGATTTTGGAATATCACAAGTATAATTTCCTATGACAAATGCCAAAGGTTTAGTAAACTCAATTTCCAAGAAGTTATCAGGAAAATTAGAAATAATATCTCCCTGCTCTATTATGAAATCTTTTAATAATTTTTTCCTTTTTTCCTTATCTTTTGTTTTTTTAATTTCTGAATATGTAGATTTTCCATCCTTTTTATAAAAAAAAGTTTCAACAATACTATTCATCTAGATTGACCTAAAAGTTGATATTTGTTTTTACTTGAAAAGATTCATATTACTCATCACTAAGTATATCTTTATCTTCAAGAATTGATTCCCAGAAATTCTTAGGTACAATCACTTCAAATGGATCTCTTTTTTCCTTATTCTTTTTTTTAATTTTCTTAGTACCCTTAATAATTGATTTGATATTTTTATTAAAAATCTCAATGATCTCAATATTCTTATTTAAATCGCTCATCACTTTAACTAATTCTTTGTTAACCTTTATTTGTTTTTTGATTAATTCTAAGACTTCTTTGGTTCGTTCTTCATTCAGTTCTTTTTCTTTTTCTAAATCGATACCTGATTTCTTAATGATTTTTTCTATTGGTATTGAATCTGCTATTATATTAAATAATTCTTTTACTTGTTCTGGATGTTCAGCATATTCCATAATAGCATTTTCAAGACCACTAACTTCTGAATCAACTATAAAATCTTCATCTTCACTAACTCTTTCTATAAATCTTTTATATCTTGCTTTTGGGTCAGCGACTTCCTCTTCTACTTGTTCACTCATAATTTTAACAACTCACTAATTTCTTTATATTTATTATAACTATTTTTTAACAACTCTTCAATATTGCTCTCGAGAATTGAAAATTCTGATTCGTCATAAATAAAAACACACAATATATTACGATTATCTGGGTCAATTGAAAAGTAAAATTTACTTTTATTTTCAGTAAGCTCAAAATCGAAATTTTCAAACTTAAATTTCCTTCCTTCAAAAAGATTCTTTTCGATAATCTGATTTAATAGGTCTGGTTTAGGATTATGGTCATATTTAATTCTAAAAATTACAGTAATATCTTCCAAGGCTGGAAATTTATTTTCCATAATTTCGGGAATGAGGAATACTTTGATAATAGAATCAATATGAGTTAAATTTTCAGAGTTAATCTGTAATTTGACGTCTTTTTCTTTTAATTTCTCTCTCGGAGCTGGTATAAATCTTCTCAATTTCGAGGATATAACACTTCTTCCTCCTTTCATTAAATTTTTAGGAAATGAAATTGCGATCTTTTTCTTGCTTAAATATATTTCAGCGTTTTTAATTTCTAAAGTTAAATATGGATTAGAAGTTAATTCTGGGAGTATTTGTTCTAATAATGTGATAAATTCTAAATCGTGTTCAGCTTTGACATCTTTAAATTCAGATAATGATATTTTTGATAATTTATCTACAATAGCTTCTGTTTTATTATCCTCTGCAAATCTATAGGCAATATGAAAATAAATGAATTCATCTAGATAACTTAAAATTGGTTCCTTTTTAGCCATTTTTATTCTACTAAGTAATATATATCAGACAAAATACAAAAATTTTTTGTTAATAATTTAAAAAGTGTTAATATTATATCTTAACTTTTTCAATGTATTACATTATAATATCTATATAATAATCCCGACACTTTTATAATATCTCATTTTACATCCAATCACCCCCCACCCTCTCTCAGAAATGCGATTACACGGTAAAAACTTTCTGAATTTCTGAATCCTTAAATATACGACAATATTAACATATTAGGGAATAAAGATTTAAAGACCACTAAATTTGTACCCATAAATTTTACGCACAAAAGCAATATTTTAATTTAAAAATATAGCAGTCATGCTGAACTATTCCATGCTTAAGAGAAACGTTCAAAATAACAAAAATAAAATGAATAAAAATGATAAATATATTTAAAGCCAAAAAAAAGTTAACAGGGTTCCCCGAACTACCGAACTAAGCATTTAAAAACAATATTTTTTTTAAATAATATAAAAAATAAATTTGAGGTTGGATAAAATAAAAATTAAGATTAATCTTTCAAAAGAACTCATAAATCTTCTTAAAAAAAGTAAACCGGATGACTTAACCTTAATGGAATATATCCGAAGAATACTTAAAAATGAAGCAAACAGCAGGATTGATGATTTGTGACTTTCTTTCAATTATTTTTAATTTCCTAAGATTATATATTAGCTTTAATATGAGATTTTAAACTAATTTATTCCTGAATTTTTAACATACAATCAAATCACCCATTCAGATAAAGTTGCCAGTTGGGTTCTAATTTTATTTAATTCAGATTTTGGCAAGCCAATTAATCCAAGTACATCTGTGTGTGCTCTATTCATTACAATATGATCGGGAGCATGCTTTACAGTTAATGGAATTGTTCTAACATTTCCAACATTCATTTCGACAATCCGATTATCTTCTGGGATTTTTGCCCTAAGACGTAATTTCTCTGGAACTGAATATTTATTCCAATCTGTTGACATCGAATCTCCTCGAGTTCTGAAACCTGAGCTAGGAATTAAATGTGTAACTTCTTCAATATACATTTTATGAATCCTGTAATAGATGTCATCCACATTAGGTATGGATTCAATAGGCCAATTAATTACATTTGCCTTTTTAGCCATGATATCAGCATTGGATTAAGTATATTAATATCAAAATCAAGTTTAATCTCATCTTCGCCATAATTATTTCCGTATAGTCCAGCTAATTCGTTTTTATCCTCTGGAATTGAAATTAATAACTGAAATTTATTATTTTTCCATTCCAGATCAATGTCTCCGTTAATTCCAGGAAATATCATTGGAATGTCAAGTTCAAGTTGATAAATTATCCAAAAACTTTCTACTAAAGAAATTAAGAAATTTTTACTCCTTGTTAATGTTTCTTGATTGTATGCTTTAGAACCTTCTCCATCCCAATTGTCTTTCAGTTTTAAAATCTCTTCTACTTTTTTCTTGATGTATTTACTCAATACTTCCACTAATTTAATTCTTTTTTCCTTATCTTCTTCTTCATATTCCGAGAAAGTTCTGAATACTTCATAAAAACCCTTTCTGACATCTCTATTCATAGTAATTTTAGTTGGTATCTTTTTTTCAAAGACTTTATTGATTTTCAAATTTATATCATATAAAACAGAATGTAATAATTCGGAGCTCCCTACTGGAGTCATAAGACTGTATGACCCTCTTTCGATAATCACCTTTGGTTTAATATAGTCATCAATAAGGCGTGTAAGTCTTAGAACAATATTCATTGTTAATCTGTCAAGATCCCTTATAGGAATATAATATTGGTCATACGGTTCTATCATCTCCTCCCTTACTTTAATAATGTCTTTTTGTTGTTCTTTAGATAAATTACTTAAATTTATTTTTCTGTATTGTTTTATTATCTGTTGTCGAAAATGCATTATATCCTTGTATGCTGCTTCAGGAGTATTACGCCAAATATAAAAACATTCTTTAACGTTCTCAAATGGAAAAGCTTTTTGACCTATGTTGATTTTTGCTATCGAATCCGTATGATATCGTCCTAATCTAGCTATATTCAGTTTTTCAATTGTGTGTATTAATTTTTTTTTATTTTTTTTTGCCCATATTTTATTTCCAATAAAATATGTGTTAAACAAATCTTCTTTATGGACAAACTCAATTGCTATATTCCCTTTCAGAGATCCTTTTCCGAGGATTTTTCTCCATATTTTAATTGTTATAGGAATTTCATCAATCTCATAATCATCATTTTTAAAAAGATTCATTGAGCTTTTTAGCTGAAATTTGTAAAATTTGGGTATTGAATATCTTTCTTCTATTTCACTAAATATTTCCTGAAAATTATTTAAATTTGGAAATTTTTTTGAGCCTTTTTCAATTCCTGTATAAAAATTGCAAACGAGGGAATGAATTGGCTCGAATATTTCACTCTTAATAAGGGAATTGATCAATTTTTTTGTTTCATTAAATTGATTGGCATTTTCCCTCCGGAAGAAATAATGGTTAAATTTAATATAAATTCCCATGATAATATAGTAAATGTCTAGTATTGAATTTTTATCTTTTTCCTTTTTCTTTTAAAAAAAACCTAGTTTATTAAATTTTAGCAGCTAATTTTTGATCTCAGAATGGACATGAAAAAACCAAAAAATTGAAATTAGGGAGGGTTTTATCTTTTATTAATCAAAAATTCCAAATATCAATATGAAACCTGTTACACTATTAAAATACATACATTTTGGGGGCACCTTAAGTTTTCTTCGAACTTGTCCTGAAAATGCCCCTGCTCATGCTAAAGGGGGAATAAATGAGAATATTAACAGAGTCATTCAATTTGTTATAGACTCTGAATTTAAGGTTACTAAAAATGCACTGCATGAATTAAAAAAAGTGAAAGAAGGATTAGATAAAACACCAGAAGACTATAAACTTAATGCAGAAGATAGAAAAGAACTTTTTATGGTTATGGATCGATTACTTTTTGTTATAAACGCTGAGACTAAAATTCATTATTCATTCTCGATATCAGAAAAGAGAATAGATATTAATAAGTTACTTTTTAAAGTAGGGTCACTTTTTGCTAAAGATGTATATGATTCCCTACCTTTCCCAATTAAGGGGGACTTTAAGGAAGGGGGAGAGTGTATTGCTTTTGAATTACCTACTTCTGCTGCTTTTAATATCTTACGTGGAATTGAGGGTCTTCTAAGAACATTATTAAAAAAAATAGTTCCTGAAACTGATGTTTCAAATCTACCCTGGGGACCTGTAATAAAATCTTTACGTGGCTTGAATGATAGTAATCTCAGTGTATTATTAGATAATTGTGATAGAATTAGAGATAATTATCGAAACCCGACAATTCATCCTGAAAAAGTATATAATATTGAAGAAGCTCAAGACTTATTCATGATGTGTCTTGGGGTCGTAAATGATATTATCACTTATATGAATAATAACTAAATATTTAGATTAAAGAGAAAAAAAAATTTTAGCAGCTCTTTTTTATCCTGGCACCGAAAAAAATTTTGATCTCAGGATGGCCATAAAAAAAGTGCTTCAAATGTTGCAAATAAATGCAGCAAATAAGTAAAAGAAAAAAAAATAAGTTATTTGAATACTTTTTTAGAAATGAGAAATATCGAAATCAATGAGACGAATCCCATTAATAAGAACGGATATCCTGGAATAGATCGAGGTATTGTTTCTCTTTTTTCCATCAATGAGAATTGACCCAACCCTAAATTATAGAAGAGATATTTTCCCGATCCTTGCCCTAAATTTTGGGTTGTTATAATCTCACGAGCACTATAATTCATAAGATCATGAGATCCGGTTAGTTCTATTCCAACAGTATAAGGTATTGAATAGAGTTGATTTACATGACTATAATATATATCGCTCGATCCTAAATAATCTGCATGTGTTCCATTATATCCCGTCTGATATTCTTTCCCTGATTCTAATTCAATAATTCCTGCTATTATTGGATCGCTTATAAAATCCCAATAATCGTGTGTGATTTTTGTGTTCGAGGAGATTATAAATGAGTGAAAAGTTAAAGTTGTATGCATACTGCAGGGTTTCCACGAGAATGCAAGTGAAATCTTTATTTTAATAAAAATAATGCAATTTTAATTTTGTCGTGGTTACCTTAAAGTTACCTTAAAAAATATAGAAAGCAATAAAATGAGAACATGATTGAAAAAAGCCGCATAATCGATAAAATAGTATTTCTGTGTAATGATTGTTATAATCCTCTTAAAAATGACGATATATATGAATTTTTAGATATACATCTTGACATAATTAGAAAAAGACATGACGATAGTATTAAAGAAATGGTTATTGAAGACCAATTCGTAGAAGATCCATATGAACATCCTGTTTATGGAAAGATTGATTATAAATGTCCTGAATGTAATGAAAATCTATTGATAAAAATCTTAATGTCTGCTTACGATAGCAATCTAGTCTCCTTTTACGACATTGAAGGAACAAACCCTTTTCTTCCATTTCAAGTGTTAAAGGGCAGAGAAATCAAGGAATTGATCTTAGAATTCATGTTTCGGTGGGTTCATATTGCAAAGTGGATCGATATTGTAACTCCCTATATTGACGATTTTGGATATAAATTCTTAAGAAAGCTACCCGATTTTATATATTATTACAATCCAGGAATATTCATTAATCTTATTACTAGTTATGGTAGTAATGAGAAAAAGAGAGGTGGAAAGGCCATTTATGGGAAATCTGGAAAAAAGTTAATAGATCAAGTTTTTAAAGAAGAAGACTGCAAAAATTGCATTTTAAAGAATCCAAACATTTCATACGGAGATTGTCTTGGTTGTATCAAATTGAGTAACCACATAAATTTACGAATACCAAATATACCTTGGTCTTATTTCCATGCTAAGTGGTATTCTGGAATTCTTGAAGATAAAGTTGAAATCATGATATCTTCTCATAATCTAACAAAAACAGGAAAAGACCAACCTGAAACTATAGGTTTATTGATTATTGAAAAGCTTGATTATAGTCGTAAGTTTCTTTCAAAATTAAAGGTATGACTTATCATATTAATAAGAGTAAATTTTAAGGATCTTGAATAAATAGTACTATATGCAAAATAATCAAACTTCTCCTAAAAACAACATTTATGAGTTTTTTAATACAATTCTCTTATTTAATAAACATTCCTCATTGGAATCACATGAAAAATTAGAGATAAAAATTGTAGCAATTAAAAGAGAGGTGGTCTATGAAATATTTTATACCAGAATCGAGTTTATATCAGAAGTAGGAGATATTGCCTCATATGAAGTGTCTAAAAACGATAAAATCATTGGAATTCAAGAAATCTTTAATAGCGAAAATCTTACTTCACGAATAGAAAATGATGATATCGGTATGTTCTATAAGTTCAATGATTTCAAGCTTTATTTTGATGGTGAAATTAAAGATTTAAATATCCAATGTCTAAAGGAGAATATTAGAATTGGCAGTCAAAATCCATATATATTCTCAAACGATCAGTTCTACTTGTTCTTCAATGATAATTTATATCCGCAATCATATAATAAGCAAGGAGGAGAAATTTTAAAAACACGATTTTATAATAAGAAAAATGATGGTGTAATCAATGGAGATGAGTTTTTTAAGAAGTTTATGAAGGTAGGATTTGGTGTAGCGATGAAACCAGAAATAATAATAATTTTTCCGATTAAATCCTTTAAAATAAGCCATTATCAAAATGAACGAGATATTGGAAAAGAAATAAGATTTAACTTTAAAGTGAATAAAGATCTAGGGAATTCCGTTTATATGATCTATAAAATAAATGATGGCATTGAAAAGGAGATTAAACCAAATAAAATGTCTTTGCCTATAAAGATCCCTCAAAGGGGAAATATCTATATTAAGATTTACTGGAATGGATCTGAAGAACTTATAGAACAAGAAGAACTTTTGTATGAAAAATCGATACCGATCTACAATTTTCTAGATCTCTTATTTTCTGAGTTAAGTAAAGTGGATGAAAACTCACTAGTTAAGAATGATATCGCTAGAGAATATTCGAACACTATATCTGACTTGGAAAATAAAGATATCATTGGAGCTTTAAGTCACATGAAATTACTTGCTGAATTAATTAATCAACCGAAAATTATAGAATGGATTAACCTTGAATTAAATGGATATATAGATTTTAATAAATTCTATCCAGAATATCGGAGATTTAATGCTAAAGCAATTACAAGAGAATCAGATTTAAATGTAAGAGGGACTCAAATAGTGGAAGACCCAATTGGAGAGATCTTGAATAAGATCAATGATATAGAAAATCTCGAAATATATAAAGATGAGGATGAATACCATGTGTTTTATTCCATTTATAATGTAAACTTGAGTCATTACTTAATCGAGAGTAATCTTTTAAGGCAGATTGTATTTGGTATTATGAATGTTCTCAATAAAATAATCAGGAGCATTGATTCTAAGCTTCCTGACTCAATGAAAGTCTTAGAAGAAATAAAATCTTTGCAGGAAAACTACTATAGTGATGAAAACTACAAGGTGTGGTTTTACAAACAAAAATTAAAAGCAAAAAAGATTTGGAAATCAATCTATAGATATCTAAATAAAATTGATTTAAATTTCTTTTCCGCTGATATATACAAAAAAGAAAAGATCTTCAACGAGAGATTATACAAAATACTAAAAGAGGAGTTTCCACATTTGGAATTAGAAATGAATAAATTTATCTCTGGGCGGATTCATGTGGATTTGTCAGAAGCTAAAATTGCTATTGAAATTAAAAAATTAGAATCAAATACTCCTAAAGACGAATTAATAGGACAAATAAAAGAAGATCTGAGAATTGGAACATTTGTATATGGAATTATATTTGGAATAGATTATACAAGTGGAAAAGAATTGACAAAATATAATGAATTGATGTTTGAAGATGGTAAAATCTATTGTATCATGAAACCATTTCCATATTAGAATTCATTCTAAGCAGTTGATACTCTATTAATGTTAAAGGTTTAAAAAAGAAATAAAAATTCCTAAATCTCATTTATTAATATCAAAAAACTATTTTTAAGGTCTGGTCCTGAGTTTTTTATCCAAAATTCTCTCTTTTCCTTAAATTTTTCTCGAACTTGCTCAGGTTTTAAAGATCGTGTTCCAACATAAAACCAATAAAATTCCCCTCTTAGAAGGCGTAAAAATTCAGAGCCCGTCTCCTCATGATCAATTCTGTGAAACATCTTAAAAAAATCATCCTTGTTAAGATATGCTATATACATTACAACAATCATAGCAAGAGTAAACAAAACTTGTTTTATTATCTTTTTTCGAACTGAGACCATAGACTAACCTAAAGATGAAAGCATTTAAACAAAAAATTTAAAGTGAGAAATAATTTACCAGGTATGCTTAACAATAAATTTCTCAATCTTCCTCAATAACATGTTTCTGTTCTCAAGGTTAGACCAATCCTCATTTCCAAAGAGCCCTTCATTCTTCGCCTTGCGTTGCAACCCTAAAGCAGCAAGCTTATAATGAGGCTAATCAATTGGTTGCATCCAGTACAAGTACAGACGAGCAAAACATTTTACAATTATTGGATTTAATAGGCACAGAAATTACTCACGTTAAGGTATTTGGAGGGGGTGGGGAAGGAAATATTGTTGGTATGTGCATTTTTTTAAAATCTGAAGAGACTCCAATGCAAGAAGGTAAATATAGATTCATATATACAGGTCAATTTGATTTGGAGTTACGTGAACCTCAAGATACGTGGGGTATGTCATTATTTGTGCAAACCGTCAATAACGTGCCAGTGGGTGTGGATCCTGTGGTTGCAGCAGGAACTATAGGTGGTATTACTGTGTCAAATAACATAAAAAATTTTGGTCCTTGCGGGGTAGTTATGTTGCTCGATCATGTTTTTGACGTGATTTAGTAATTTTCTCTTGTTATTAATCATTTTAATTCATAATTCATTTTTTTCTTATTTATACCTTTAATCTCATTACTATCATTGGTTCTGATGAATCAATTTCAGGTCATAATAACTAATTTTTTCCCCATACCCCCTAATTATTATACAAGTACAATTAATTCAGAACTCAATTTTTTAGGGATGTCACATGACTAAAAGACAAAATGAAAGGGATAAACCTTTAATGAAAACTTCGGCCTGCTTTATTTGTTTCCCCAATAGATTCAACAAGTGCTCAGGGTATTTTCTCAATTCTGGGAGGGTGGGGAGGAATTATATTAGGTTATTAATTTGGGCGCTTTCCTGCAGAAAAAGCCGCTAGTCAGGCTGAAAAAACAGCAAGAATAGCTGAAAAGGCAAAGGAAACTGCAAAAGGAGAATGATATCAAGAAAGAAATTAAGAATCTATTTAAAGAAACTTATGAGAAAATCGATTCTGATATTGATGAAATATACGAAAAAAAGAAAGAGAGATTTAAAAAATCTTAATTTAATAGCTTGGAAAAATTAAATTTAAGTAAAAAAATAAAGGAAATATTTTGTTTTAAAGTGCTCGAATCTCACCTGATTCAACAACATCTATTGAAATCCCTTCAATTATTTTGGGTATAATATCTTTTTTTTCAAGTTTTTTTTCAGGTATTTTCTCTTTTACATAGCAGACAATACATAACTCGTTAGTCTTTTTGCCATCACCATATTTGTAGCCTATTCCGCAACCTGTTACTCCAGATCTTTTCATGAGTTCTGATTCATACTTTTCTTTTATGCTTCTAACTTCTTCAATAGTTACCATTGAGTAACCTCATTCTATAATCAATTCTGCTTCAAGTAAATCTAGATATGTTTGTATAGGGTTTGCTATTGTTGTTCCCTCTCCTCCAGCGAAGAGCTTTCCTACAGCATAACCGCCCATATCGAGGATTAAACTCCCAGAATCGCCAGGAGCACTAAATCCTTCATTGCTTATTACAATTTGATCTCTAAAATAGGCAAATTTCCAATTGTAGTTAATGGGTCCTATGTCCGTTTCAATGGAGCGTATTTCTCCATTAACGGTGTGGCAAGTCGTTCTACCTGATTTTTGTACAAGCATACCAGGTTCAGCTTGTTTAACTCCTTTTGGAACGCCTATATCCACTATTTCTGCAGAGACGTCCTCTTCCTTAACTTCAATTAAAGCGGCGTCTACTAGGTTATATTCTGGATATGCAACAATTGGTCTCAACCTTGTACGTCTGCTAAACAATCTTGCAAAGACATTGTAGATACCACTCCAAAATCTAGCAACAGAACAAGTACTCAAATCAAATCCAAACTTTATAGGTATAAATCTTAAGAGTCTTCCTATTATATCGTTTGGATTTATACCTCCATCTATAGGTCCAGGTTGGAGATAGGGATCACCAATCAGAGCATCATTTGAGTTTGCTCCGACGTGATTATTAGTCCCGATACATATCTTACCTTCTCTTTTGTCTTTGAGCAACTCCCCATTTGTACCTGCAGTTATCAAATAATGGCCTCCTGAAGTTCCCATAGGGCAAGGTCTATGTCGAGCAGTCTTGTCTATTTGTAGTGCCCTTAATTTACCTACTTGCATTACATCAGTCTTGAATTCTTTTATTTTTTTAGGAATAAGATCTCTCTTCTTTAGTTTTTCTTTGTCAACTTTTTTCTCCACCAGGCATACTATGCTCATTTCATCAGTTTTTTCCTTTTCTCTGAACTTATATCCTTTCCCCACACCTACCACATTTTCTTTTTTAAATATTTTTTTTTCATATTCCTTTTTTACATCTTCTATTTTCATAATTTTCACCCTCCTTTAATAGTCATATATTAATCACTAATAATCCAAAATTTTGTGAATATATAGACTTAGTTTGTTAAATAGTCTAATTTTAAAAGATTTTCTATTAATATTCATTAAATTTATGTTTGATTTCGATTTACATTTATGTATGATCGATATTTAAATATTATGGTTTTTCAATGCTCTCACCAATAACTTAATGAAAATTAAGACTTATATTCATAATATTTTCTATTCTCGATATGGTTAGATATAAAATCAGTTATT
>LAZR01001618.1_pt1 | contig 14065 bp, 12 predicted proteins | sample 329461 | NCBI WGS metagenome assembly LAZR01 (sample SAMN03002196, study PRJNA259156) | marine sediment metagenome | biome: sea floor; feature: Hydrothermal impacted sediments; material: marine sediment; isolation source: Loki non-amplified sample from Loki's castle hydrothermal vent sediment ...
CTCTTGGATATTTTAATCATGGTTCTCTTTGGCATCATGTCTCTCGCCCTATATCCTGCCCTTAGAAAAGTCAGTAAAATTTGGTCGATAGTCGCAATTTCCGAACCCTTCCTTGGGATAGTAATCTTCATCATAACGCATTCGGCGGGGCGTTCTGGAGTGTTAGCTGTAGTTCTGACGATTTCAATAATCATGCTATGGAGCAATAACTTTAGTAAAATTACCGCTTATATGGGAATTTTGGCAGGTGGACTCTTGTTAACTGGTGATATCCTCTCAACCTCCTCTTTATTTATAATTGCGATCATTATAGCCATTGGATACATACTTATAATGATATGGTGCATCCTGATTGCCCTGAAGCTCTTTCAGATATCGAAGATAGGGTATCAAGAAAATAAAGAGCTTCCTCAATAAAACATGGCCAATAATTCTTATTAGAATTTAAGGATAAATTTTTTTTTCGCAATGCTGTACAAATTATAGAGAAATTCAGGATCGTGTTTAAAGTCCCATTGTGAACAGTATATGTTTTCTCGTGAAATAACCGAATTAAAAATTAGAATTTAAATTTAGGATAGAACATGAGTTGAAACAATATAAAAAAACGTTATTATATTTTTTCGCGAAACAGTTACAAATTAAAAACCTTAAATAATTCTCTTTAGATAAGCAATTAAGTGAAATTTAATATTAAAATTGCAAAAATTTTTAAATAATTTCCTAAATAGAATCCTTGAAATCAATATAAATAAAGAATACGTGAAATAACCGATGTTGATATGAGATTTTTCTCATAACGAAGAAGCTCTGATTCTCATTAAAGAGTGAAATGGTTTTTAAATTTATGAACAAGTATGTAAATCTTAAACATGCCTTATAGTTATTAAAGTATAAATTGATTTATTGAATTGCTTTCATATCTTTGGTAATTAACTTAATATAATCAAGATATTTTAAGCCCTTTTTTTTTGCTTCTTTAGTAATTATTTTTCTTGCAATATGAATTTGCTGCAATGCTATATCATTTGGGAATTCAAGGGCAATTTCTTTTTTAATTTTTTCAATTTCTTTTTCATTTAACGTTTTCACACACCTCTATTATAATAATTCTGCGGGAGTTATTATTTCTATCTGTCTTAAATTGTTTAACGTACTTATCATTCTCACAATATCTTTTGTTTTTTTTCTAACTATATGCCTAAAATTCCAACTTAAAAGATAATCCATCTCTTTAATTATAGCTATAGCAATATGGTATGCATCTTCGGAATATGATTCATTAATTGCTCCTTTTCGAATAATCTCCTTTGCTAAATCTTCAATTTCATTTTAGATAGTAAGAACTGAAAAGTTTTGAATTTTTTCCTTCATTTTTGTTTTAATTTCCTTATCAGGTGTTTTTTCAATCTCAGCAACAGTAAATATTAGTTGCCATTTTACCTTATCTGTTCCACTAGGTGCGGCAATTCCCTGCCAATGAATATGAAATGTTATATTTGAACCTTCTTTATAATCGTGTTGCATTTCAACGCTACCACTGACCTTTTCTCCAATAGCAAAAGCAAGAGTAGTTATACCAGTATCGCCACCGCCTTCATCAAGAAAATTAGCTTCGTCAGGTTGGCTTGCTGCGGGTCTTGCGAGTGTAGCAGCACCTATATTTATATTTTTAAAATAGATTTTTTTTTTTGGTGTATATTTTATTACTTGTGGTAAATTTTATTTATGTATTTTTATCAAAAAATTTCTTTTTTAATGTGTAAAATACAATTTTTAAATTATTAATAAAGTAAGTATTTATAAATTTTTTTAAACCAGAACAAAAAGTACCCTATTTTTAAAGGATTTATAAAGACAATTAGAATTTTCTTAATGTTTTTGATTCGCAAATAATTCTAATGCGACATTGACAAATTTCGATTATAAAATGGTTTGACAACAAATTGTGTTGAAAATTTCAGACTATTATTAGAATTGTTGTAAAAAAGGGAACCCAACACTCCAATATTTAAGGATCAAATTCCTAATAAAATTATATTTCTTGAAACAGAAAATAAATAAATTTGTGATAAAGCCTTTTATTAACAACTGAAATGGAATTAGATCCAGATTATATTACTGAAAATTTATCTGAGTTTGGCATAAAAGGAGGCTTAACACTATTAAGAGAACTCATTAACAGTTCAAATAGTCTTTCCATTCGGAAAAGAGCACTGGAGAACTTTGGGAGGATTGATGATAAAAAAAATTTCAAATTTTTCGAGCAATTATTTCTAACTGATGAGGATTCAAATATACAACTAATAGCGGGGTGTATTTTAAGAGAAAACTATTCAACCTCCAAAAAAATATTAAGGCTTCTTGAATATGCTTTAAGGAATATTGATAATATTGAACAGAAAATCTTTTCTATAAAAACTCTAAATTCAATAAACAGTTCAAACTCACATAAGGTTCTCGGTGAATTTTTGAAAGATTTTGTAAAAGAAGTTCCTAAAAACAGTATTAATGAATTTCCTAAGGAAATTTACAGCCTTAGCATTAAAAATCCTATTCCTGAGGGCTTGATTAATATCTGTATTAACCTAATATTATATAATTATTATTTAAACCAGTGTAGATATCTACCTTCTCTAAGAAAAGGAGAAATCTTCTCCTTAATATGCGAAAGCTCAAATTTGAACAGTATTACAGAAATAGCGGGGCTTTCCAATCTGTATAGTTTAGAACATCTCTCATTACAAAGGAATCACATTAAGAAGATTAGACTATTCCCTAGTTTAAAAAAGTTAAAATCCCTGACAATATCATACAATTTATTGGAAAAAATTGAAAATTTAGAGTGGTTAGAGAATTTAGAAGAGTTAAATTTATCTAACAATAAAATTATGAAGATTGAGAACTTAAACTCCTTAACCAAACTAAAAAAACTATCAATAGATGGAAATTTAATTACAATTATTGAAAATCTAGATTCTTTGCGAGAGTTAGAAGCGTTGAATTTGAGTCAAAATCTAATTTCAGAAATGAATAATTTAGGGAAATTGGGGAAATTAAAAAGAATTAATCTCTCCTTTAATCAAATTAGGAAAATAGCTGATCTGAAGAGACTCAAAGAATTAATGTGGATTTACCTCACTAACAATAAGATTTCTAAAATTGAAGGTTTGATCACCCTTGATAAATTAAGAGGATTATATTTATCGAATAATTTAATCGAAAGAATTGAATCATTAGATAATTTAATAAATCTAAGAAAATTAGAACTTTCCCATAACAATATTAAAAATTTAAATGGAATAAGTAATCTAAAAGAATTAAAGGAATTGTATTTAGACAATAATAATATAAATGAATTAAAGGGCTTAGACAAGTTAAAGAAATTAATTATTCTTCATATAGGGAGAAATAATATAATAAAATATAGGAGTGAAAGCATTAAAAATCTAAATAATTTGAATTTTTTATTTTTAAATGAAAATCCTTTAGATCAAGAGAGTTGGGAGCAGTATAAGAAGAGATTTAGATTTTAATATACGTTATAATAAGATATTTAAAGAAGAGTCCTAACAGATATATTTTTATAATTTTCAAGATAGCTAATCATAATCTCTAGAGAGGAACAAAAATTTAGGGATTTTATTTATGAATTTCCTTATTTTGGTTTAAATAATCGTCAATCCAGAGATCCATGAGAACTTCATCATAGTATTTAGAATCCATATAAAATTGGTTTTTACGGACGCCTATCATTTCAAAACCCATTTTCTTATAAATATGTAAAGCTCGTTTATTTGTTGAAAAACAACTTAGGATGATTTTTTCCTTATTATTTAATTTTTTAGATTCCTTTATAGCAAGATCAATTAAATTGGTACCAATACCTAAATCTCGGTACTTTTCTGTCACAATAATTCCAAGATTCCCGACGTGTAATCCTGCATCCCAATCAGAATTGGATATTTCACACTGTCCAATGATATTATTAGGAGATTTTATTTTTTTAGTTTCTGCTATAATGCAAATTTCTTTTTCCTTTTTGATTTTGTGATACCATGAATCTTTTTCTAGCTGAGATCTAACAGGAAAAAGAACTGGTAAATAAATACCCTCATCTATCACCTCATTGAAATTATTCCAAACACCTTCAACATCTGATTTTTGAAGGTGTCTAATTATTATTTTTTCATCTGTTTTTAACTCTAAAATGGTGCTCATTACTAAAATATAAACTTTTATAACTATATACCTTATGGTATTATTATGAAAAATAATGAAGATGAGTCAACCAAAAAAGACGACGAGGAAGGAAAAACAAAGACGAAAAAGCAAGCAGTTGCTAAAGATCTAGTTGAATTAAAACATGTTGAGGTAAAAAAGCAAAAAATTAGTCCAGAAACAAGAGATCTTGCTCAGACTCTAAAAGAGCGCTTCATTGAACAAGATCAATTTGAAAGACTCACTAATGATGAGATCACAATCCTTGAGACCTTCATGGGAAAAAGGCTATTTTTAGAGCGAATTGCCATAATAGCAAACCAATCACGGATACCATTAGGGATTCCCGGTTTTAAAAAAGCAGAATTAGAGAAAATGCTAGACACACTAGGCTCTAAGGGGTATATCGAGTTTGATGTTGTAAATGAGAAGAACGTGTATTTTCTTACCGAGAGAGGTAAATACCGGGTTCAATAAACTCTAGATGGTTCTTTACTCTTTTTTTAATATTAACTTGCCAATAGGAATATCTTGAGATGCTCCGCTGGGATTATCACGCTTAATTGTTAGAGGTAGGATTCCGGCTTTTAGTTCCAGCAAAGCGATTTTTATCGGATCGATGACATCTTGTGGCTTGTCTACGAGAATAGGGGCTCCAAAAGAAATTTGTAGAGCGCGCGCGCCTACAATCCGAGCTTTTTCATATCTGGTTAAAAAGATCGGTCCAACTTTAACGACTTTTCTAACCTTTTTATAAAGACTACGCAGTTCTCGAGATTCTAAAAAACTAGACATGGTTAAAATAACCAAAAAAGCAGTAATTAGATTTTAAAAATGTATTGTATCATATAACTTTTTCGATTTTTTAGGTTCTAGATGCGCGAGAGGGGATTTTCGAAACCTTCCATTTGAATAATTATGTCGAACCCCTGACCTATACGGTTTACTCCTATTTTATTATAGTGTGAGCGTATCGTTATAGCCACTAAACCACTCGCGCAAATTTTCATTTAAGAATAATGAGCTATAAGAATTAAATTTAACTTTACTCTTAAATTAAATCTTGATTATTAAAACATTAGTAAATCGATTTAAGAACATGCTATTTTTTTAATTATCCTATATGGTCTTTATATTTAAATAATTTAATTACAAAGTTAAATTCAAACATATTATAAGTCATTGTTCTGATGATATACGTTTCAGAAAATAAAGAATTTATTTCTCATCCCCTCATTAAAAATAATTATATTACACGGAGAGAATACCAAGAATCTATTTTCATCAATTGCTTAAATTGTAATTGCTTAGTGGTAATTCCGACAGGTTTAGGAAAGACAATAATCGCATTAATGCTTGCTGTCCACAGATTAACAGAGATACCGAAATCAAAGATAATCTTTTTAGCCCCTACAAAACCTTTGGTAGAACAGCATTACAAAACGTTTATAAATCTCACAACCATCCCTCCTGAATCATTACATTCTCTTACGGGTGCTATAGTACCTGAAAAACGGAAAATTGCGTGGAATCAAACAAATATAGCTTTTATGACACCCCAAGTACTCCAGAATGACATTATATCCAGATTATACTCATTTGAAAACGTATCATTGATTATTTTTGATGAATGCCATAGAGCTGTTGGTGATTATGCCTATTGTTTTATCGCTAAAAAATATCGGGAGCAAAGCAAATTCCATCAGATATTAGGACTTACAGCAAGCCCTGGTTCTACCTTAGAAAAAATAAATGAAGTTAAGGGAAATTTGTTCATTACCCATATTGAGATAAGATCAGAAAAAGATGTAGATGTAAAGCGTTATATTCAGAATGTTGCTACTCAATGGATTAAAATAACTCTCCCCCCTGAATTCTTGGAGATCAAGAAAAAACTAGAAGAAATATTAAGGAATATCTATAAATGGCTGAAAGAAAAGAATTTCCTCAATTCATTTGATCTTAATAAAATCACCCGAAAAGATTTGCTCCAGTTAAATAAGGCAATTAACAACCGGATATCAACTTCTAGAGATGATGACGAAAAATTTAACATGTTTTATGCCAAAAAAAATCAAGCAAACGCTATAAGAATTTCCCACATGTTGGAACTACTCGAAACTCAAGGAATAAACGCTTTAAAAGCCTATTTAGATAAAAATGAGGATAAGATCAAAAGTAATACAGCGAATAAATCACTTAAGGAATTGTTTGCCGATAAAAAGTTTAAACAAGTGAAAGCTCTAACATTTAAAATCCAAGCGAAAGGAATTTTTCATCCAAAACTCGAAAAGTTAAAAGAATTATTAATTTCTCAATTACAGGAAAGTGATGAATCAAGAATTTTAATCTTTTCGCATTTTCGAGATTCTGTTAACAATATAGTGAGATATTTTGAAAATGATGAAATTATCAGGGCTCATAAGTTTGTTGGGCAAACACATAGGGGTTCTGACAAAGGATTAACCCAAAAAACACAGATTAGACTTATTAAAGAATTTAAAGAAGGTGTCTATAATGTACTTGTGGGAACAAGCGTAGCAGAAGAAGGATTAGATATCGCTGAATGTGATTTAGTAATATTTTATGATGTGGTTCCAAGTGCTATTCGCTCAATTCAACGACGTGGTCGTACAGGCCGTAAGAAAGAAGGGAAAGTTTTCATCCTTATGGCGGTAGGCACAAGAGATGAGGGATACTATTGGGCTGAAAAAGCAAAGGAAAGAAATATGAAAGATAGTTTGAAAAAAATAAAATCATCTGAAGGTAATGCGAAGCAAGAACAATCAAATCTTTTAAGTTTTGTTGAAGAAAAACAAGAATTAAATGATTCGAGTAAACAGTATGAACATACTACGGGTAATTTCGAAATTGTTTGCGACAATAGGGAAACTGCTTCGCCTGTTGTAAGGAATTTATCTTTATTAGGAATTAATCTAAGGTTAGAGCAGTTGGCGGTAGGAGATTATGTAATTTCTAAACGAGTAGGGATAGAAAGAAAAGGTTCACAAGATTTCACAGATTCAATAAAGGACGGGCGATTATTTAAGGAATTAAAAGCTTTAAAGGAAAATTATGAAAGAGCAATTTTAATTTTAGAAGATGATCCAATTGAAAATTCAAGTCTTAGTGAAAATGCGTTATATGGAGCAATCTCATCCATAATTCTTAATTTGGGTGTGACAATATACAAAACAAAGAATGCCAAGGAAACTGCAAAGTTCTTGTTTCAATTGGCTAAAAAAGAGCAATCACAAGGAAACACGACGTTAAAATTAAGGTTTGACAAAGCCCCAATAGAAACCTCAAGGCTTTTAGAATATCTGATCTCTGGAGTACCAGGAGTAAATACACTACGAGCAAAAAATTTATTAAAGGAATTCCAGACCTTACAAAATATTTTCCTTGCCGATATACCAGACCTAACGAAAATTGAAAATATTGGTAAAAAAATCGCACAAGAAATATATAAAATTAGCAGATATAAGTACAAGAATACTCATTAGATACATATAAGAATAAAAACTCTTATGGGGGAAGACGATAAAAAAGATTTTTTAACGTTTTTAATTATTATTAATTATATTATTCTCAAATAAGATAGAAAAAATCAAATAGAATAAAAGGAATCATGATAAAATTTAAAATCGTCATAGCTGGTGCGAAAAATGTAGGTAAAACAAGTTTAATTCGTAGGTACGCTACTGGAAAATTTGAAACATCAACACTATCAACAATTGGGGTTGATTTTGAGACAAAAAAATTAGTTGTGGATGGAACTGAGATCCTTTTAAATATTTGGGACTTCGCAGGGGAGAAAAAATTCCGTCTCTTATTTCCATCCTATATATCTGGTGCATCTGGAGCTTTAATGTTATATGATATCACCAGTAAAGATTCTTTTAACGATCTATATAATTGGATTAATGTGATTTCTTCTGTTCCAAACTCACCAAAAACTAAGATTTTAATTGAAACGAAAGTAGATTTAAAGAGAAAAGTGGAAGAGGCAGAAGCGAAGCAATTTGTTGAAAAATATGATTTTCAAGGAGAAATTATCAGCACATCAGCTAAAACAGGAGAAAATGTGGAAGAAGCCTTCATAACTCTAGGAAGAGAAATACTTAAAAACTCTCTACAAAAATGTCCCAACTGTGAAAAGATGTATCCAATTGAATTAAAATTTTGTCAATATTGCGGATCGAAAACTATCTGATTTTCTTAATATATTATACAAATTATTTTTAAAAGTGGAAATCACCCTAATTTTTATTGTAATCGAATTTTTTAAACTATCTTCTTATTTTTAGGAAAAACTTATTTAAAAAACTGAATAAGAAAAGATATATTGATTTAAACTTAGAGAGTGTAAAAATTGTTGTATGATTTTAATCTGGATATCGAAGAAATAATAGAGAAGCTTAAAGGAGATAATATTTCTTTTGAAAGTAAGACTATTTTAGTTACTGGTGGAGCTGGTTTTCTTGGTAGTTGGGTATGTGATGTGTTAGTTAAACAAAATGCTAATTGTATATGTTTAGATAATCTAACCTCCGGACAACCAAAAAATATTATACATCTCATGAAAGAAAGCAATTTTCGCTTCATTAATCATGATATTTCTTATCCTATATATTTTGGTATGAGTTATCATCCACTAGGAATCTGTATAGGTGATATTAAAAAAATTGATATTGTTATGCATATGGCAAGTCGAGCTTCTCCATTTGAATTTAAGGTTGATCCTATCTCGATATTAAGAAGTAATACTTTGGGAACCTTGAATTCTTTAGGCATCGCTAAATTCCACAATTCCATATTTTTCTACACAAGTACCTCTGAAGTTTATGGTAATCCCCCTAAAGAAGTGGTGCCTACTTCTGAAAGCTATTTTGGGAATGTAAACCCCGTTGGGCCAAGAAGTTGCTATGATGAATCTAAAAGAGCAGGGGAAGCGTTTATAAAGGCTTACGAGCTTCAACATCAAATGAGAACCAAAATAGTAAGAATATTTAATACTTCTGGCCCTAGAATACGACATGGACCGGAATTTGGAAGAGTAGTTCCGAATTTTATTTATCAGGCTTTGCACGATGAGGATATAACAATATTTGGTGATGGATCACAAACTAGGTCTTTTATTTATGTTGCAGATGAAATTGAAGGTATCCTCAAAATGGTTTATAAAGTTGAAGCTACTGGTGAAGTCATTAATTTAGGCAACAACAGAGAGTATACAATATTAGAATTAGCCAATATCATTAAGGATCTAACAAATTCTCATTCTAATATTACATTTAAATCATTACCTATAGATGATCCTGTTCGTAGGTGCGCCGATATATCAAAAGCAAAAAGAATCCTAAATTGGGAGCCCTCAACATCACTGGAGGAAGGACTTAAAAAAACAATAGCTTGGTTTAAAGATAATGGATAACCGCACCATTAAAGTTGATAAAGATAAATATAAAAATCTTACTAGTTGGAAACATTTTGAAGGACTTCTTAAAATTTGTTTAATTATTGGCATAATGATTATTTCGGGATTTATCATCTATTACGTTTTGACTCCTGAACCAGGATATGTAACATTAGGGATTTTAAATGAGGATAAAAAAGCAGAAAATTATCCAACTGGTGCAACTGTTAATGAAACTATTTCTTTTTATGTTAATGTTGGAAATTATTTGAATCGAAACTTCTCATTTCAAGTTCAGGTTAAAAGAGGGAACAAGGACACTTTAATGGCTCTAAATGTCCCAACAAACGGCTCACTTGACCTTATAGTAGGGAATTTTACATTAAACGATAAGGAAGGTTGGACTTCTGAGCAATTGAACGTTTTTTTCTTAGAACAAGGAGAGAATCAGATTATAATTGTTGAATTATGGCAAATAAAAAACGCAAAAGAAAATTTTTATAATAAGGTATACTTGCGATTAAATATAACCTCTTAAGACTTCCCCCCAATGATTTGAACATCGTCTACTTTCACATAAGGTGCTTGAAATGAGCCATAAATCTTATATTCTTTTGACACGGCTTCAATTTTTTTAAATAGATCTAAAAGATTTATGCCTACCATCGTTTCATTCAGTGGTTCTTTAATTTCACCATTTGTTATTAAATTTCCATGAAGTATAAGCCCAGAAAAGTCACCAGTTGTAATATTAGGGGAATCCCCTGTATAATCAAACAAAATACCTTCTTTCACATTTTTTATCATTTCATCTATGTTAATATCACCAGACTGAAATAAGAAATTAGTTGCCCCAATCGAAGGGATAGAGTGATATGAACTTCTTGAAGCATTTCCAGTACTTTCAATTCCTTCTTTACCTGATGTATAACTGTTGTGTAATAGCCCACTTTTAAGAAATCGACCTTCTTCAAAAATTTTTTTATTTGTACAAGGAACGCCTTCACCATCAAAAATAGAAGACCCGACAGCTCCGTCTATCAACCCATTATCTTCAATATTCATATACTTTGTCCCAATCATTTCATTTCTTTTTCCTACGAGAAAACTCCTTTTATATTGAAAAGTTTCTCCATTAATAGCGGAAACTAAAGGTCTTAGAATTAGCTGAATAGTTCCCTTTGGTGTTAGAATTAATGGCACTCTCATATTTTTTATTTTTTTCCGATTAAGGTTTCGTTTTGCCTCCTCAAGTGCTAAATTTGCAACATTATAAGCATCCAACATTTTTAAGGATCGCTCAGATTGGTGATCATACCCAGACGAAGTTTGCTTACTAACATTATCCTTAACAATAATATGTGAAGAAAGGGAACAATAAGTTTCTTTTCCCGAAACTTCCAACCCATTAGAATTAAAAATATTTGTTTTGGAATAATTTGAGGAGAATCCCCCTGATTGAGAAATTGCTATTTCATCTTGTTCACAAACTTCTATTAAGGTTTTGATATAACCTAGAGAATTTTCTATGTCAAAGTTTCTAACATCCTTATCAAATAGATTCTTCACTTTTGGGTAGTTTTGATAAGGACCAGGTAAATCTTTGAAGTCGCCATCTGGTGTACTAATCTTCATCATTTTAATTGCAATATTACAAAGCTCCTTGATTGTTTTTTTATTTAATTTATTCGAATAGGCAAATCCTAAAGCACCTTTCTTGTTGATAACTCGTACTCCGACACCGCTATCATCTCCAGTTTCACTGTTTTTAATTGTATTTTCTTCAATTTCAATGCTAGTATACTTATTTTTTTCAAAAAAAAACTCAGCACATTTCAATCCATGAGATTTTCTCTCAATTAACTTAAAACCAAATGTAGCTAATAGATTCACATCAGATTCATTTATCACTTAATTCAATCCCCCCACAGTAATATCGTTAATACGGATGTGTGGTCCCCCATCACAAACCCTAACACCTTGACCTCCTTTACCACACATCCCGTCTGAGTAGCTAGTTTCTCTTCCTATGGCAGAGATTTTATTCAATACTTCAAGGATCATCCCGCTGAGAGAAACATCTCTCATTAATTCTTTCTTCTCCCCGTTGATAACTCTATATGAAAATTTACATTTAAATTGAAAATTACCAGTGGTGGGATCTGTATATCCGTATTGGAAATCCTCACAAAGAATCCCATTTTTAGTATCTTCTAAAATTTCCTCTAAGCTCCAATCACCAGGCTCTAAAAAAGTAAATCCCATACGTACTTGAGGTCTTGAAGAAAATGATGAAGATCTTCCATGGCCATTTGGAAGTGTATCCATTCTTGAGGAAGTTTCCAAACTATGAAGATAATTTTTTAGAATACCATTATGGATTATGGTTGTTTTTTGTGAAGGAATTCCTTCATCATCTATAAAATAACACCCAAACAGTTCAAACGGAAGATTAAAACTCTTTCCCTGATTCATAGTGGGATTATCAATGACATTAACTTCTTTTGAAGCAACTGAATGACCAATTTTATCTTTTAATACACTTTCATTATTTAATACTAAATCTGCTTCACAAGCATGACCTAAAGCTTCATGAATCATCGTACCTGTTAATTTAGGATCAGTAATGATAGTAAATTTTCCCCCAACAGGGGATTGTGCCTTCAATAAATCAACTGCTTCTTTGGCTGTTTTTTTGCTTAGATTTTCCGCTTTTTTGGTATTTGTGATCTCAAAACCCCCAATACCTCCCACCGAATTTATCGCCCTTTGGATTATCCCATTTTCTTGGGTATAGACTAAATTAAATAGTCTCAAGAATGAAAGATCTTGAAAAATATGACTATTAAAGGAATTAATGAATAAGCTATTTGTATGCCCATCCACATAGAGAGTGCGAGTATTTTTAATTTTTGGGGAATACTCAGAAGCAATTTCCTCATGATATTTGACAAGTTGAATTTTCTCTTCAATATCAACCTCCTCCAACTTTTTCCGGCTATTTACCTTAAAATCCTCGATTAACGGGTCCCTTGGTTCAATTCTAAATTTATTTGTGCAGAACGATTCTGACAGTATCGCTAGCTTTATAGCTCTATGAAATCCATTTAGAATGGAACTTGCATCAAAATCTTTTAAAATACAAAAACCCCATCCACCATTTATAAAGGTTCTGATTCCGCACTCTGTTATATAATGAGCGGATATTTCCTTACTTTTTTTATTGGTAAAATCTAATTTTACCCCACGACTCACTCCTATTCTCATATCCCAATATTCAATTTTATCTTTGGCACATTTATGTAATTTTCCGATCAAAGTGTCATCGATTTTCTTTAAATCTTCGAATTTTTCCATAAGGTTTCTCTTTTCTATCTAATATTTGAAAGGCATTTTGTGCCATTTATTTCTTAAAGAAATTGAAGAAAACTATCTTAAATATCTTTGTTTTTTTAATTTCTAACTAAATCAAGAAGAGAAAATCAAGAAAAAAAATAATTAATGGTTTGTTTTCATCTCTTTAATAATGACAATAGCACCTTTAGTAGTACAAATTTTTGAGAATTTTGTAGAATTTTTAAAAGTAAAAGAATGATTGCATTTCCAACATTTTTTTATTTTAATTATTCTTTGTGTATAGTACCATTCTCCACATCGATAACATCTAAAAAAATAATACTTTCGTCTACTATACATACAAAAAAACTAGAGGTATTCTAATAATTTAATTTGGGCTTCTATGAAGATTTACTGATTTCAATTTCCTTTTTTAATGTAAGATGCATTTATGAAAACATTATATTTCAATCTTTTCTAAAATCCTCAAAAATCCGCTATTGGATAAAGGATCAGAAAACAGGAAAAATTAGAAAAGAACTAAATAAGATTTTAAATCAGAGCAAATAACTAAAACTCGCAGTATGTAGTGTCCATCGAGCCTTATTCCTTTTGTAGTACATTTGAATGCTTTCCTAGTATTATAGTAACTTTAACGACAATTAAACCCAACTATATATATTTTTTTCTGCGCTTCATTCTTCTTGTACTAACTTTTTTGACGCCACTTTTTTGAAAAAAAGGGGCATTCTACTGATTTCAATTTCCTTTTTTAATGTAAGATGCATTTATGAAAACATTATACCTTTTGTCTTGAATTATTGAATGGTAAATAAAAGATATAGGTAAGATATGTATAAAATTTATGTTAGGATGAATCATTAGTTTACTTATAAATTAAAAAAAAAAAAAGTTGAACTTATGGATCATAAATTTATACATCCTATTGAAACAAGATATCGTACTGATATTGCAAATCTATTCACTGAGGAGAAAAAACTTGAGAATTGGCTGAAAGTAGAAGCCGTATTGGCACAAGTTCATGCAGAGTTGGGAAATATTACTCAAGAAGTTGCTCAGGAAATTAAA
>LAZR01001619.1_pt1 | contig 14050 bp, 13 predicted proteins | sample 329461 | NCBI WGS metagenome assembly LAZR01 (sample SAMN03002196, study PRJNA259156) | marine sediment metagenome | biome: sea floor; feature: Hydrothermal impacted sediments; material: marine sediment; isolation source: Loki non-amplified sample from Loki's castle hydrothermal vent sediment ...
AAGCATTTAAGCATCTCATGGAAAATAAAAAGGTATGCATCAATGAAGGTGAATTAATTGTTGGAGAACGTGGTCCTGAACCAAAAGCGACACCTACTTATCCAGAAATATGTTGTCATAGTTTGAGGGATTTAGAGATTTTAAATACCCGAGAGAAAATCTCCTTTAAAGTATCTGAAGACACTATTCAAAAAACAAAAGATGTAATTATTCCTTTTTGGAAAGGAAAATCTATTCGCGATAAAATCTTTTCTCAAGTTGATAAGGAATGGATTAACGCATATGAAGCAGGGATTTTCACAGAATTTATGGAACAAAGAGCACCAGGACATACCGTTGGAGGCAAGAAGATATGGAATAACGGTTTTTTGGATTTTAAGGAAGAAATAGAAGAAATTATTGAAAATTTAGACTTTTACAATGATCCTGAAGCATTTAACAAGAGAGAAGAGCTAAGAGCGATGGAAATTGCAGCTGATGCCATAATTAAATTTGCAGAAAGACATGCTCAAGAAGCAAAACACTTAGCTACTAATGAATTAGATCCAATTAGAAGGAAGGAATTAGAGAAAATATCAGAAATCTGTTCTTATATTCCTGCACGAGCTCCGAGAACATTTTGGGAAGCACTCCAACATTACTGGTTCATCCATTTAGGTGTTATAACTGAATTTAATACATGGGATTCCTTCAATCCGGGTCGTCTAGATCAACACTTATATCCATTCTATAAGAAGGATTTAGAGGATGGGATCTTAACAAAGGAGAGAGCAATAGATTTACTTCAAGCTTTTTGGGTGAAATTTAATAATCAACCAGCACCTCCCAAGGTTGGGGTTACGGCAGAAGAAAGTAATACCTACACAGATTTCTGCAATATCAATTTAGGTGGTCTCAAGGAAGATGGTTCTGATGGAGTCAATGAATTGTCATACATGCTCCTAGATGTAATAAATGAAATGAGGATCTTGCAACCTAGTAGCAATGTTCAAATTAGCAAAAAGACTCCAGATGAATTCTTAAAACGAGCTCTCGATATTGTTAAAACTGGTTTTGGTCAGCCTTCAATTTTCAATGCTGATGCAATAGTTGAGGAGTTATCAAGACAGGGTAAATCTATAATAGATGCCCGTAATGGGGGTGCAAGCGGGTGTGTTGAATCTGGTGCTTTCGGTAAAGAAGCCTACATTCTAACGGGATATTTTAATTTAGTGAAAATTCTTGAAATCACACTTCATAACGGTATCGATCCTCTATCTGGAAGACAAATAGGGATGAAATCTGGAGATCCAACAGAATTTTCAAATTTTAATGAGTTTTTTAAAGCATTCTCGGATCAAATTAAATTTTTTGCTGATATTAAAATTAAGGGAAATCAAATTATTGAGCGGATTTGGGCACAAAATCCTGCTCCTTTCCTTTCATTAGTAATTGATGATTGTATTAAAAATGGAAAAGATTACAATAATGGTGGGGCAAAGTATAACACATCTTACATTCAAATAGTGGGAATGGGAAGCATAACTGATTGTTTAGCTTCACTAAAATATAACGTGTATGATAAAAAGATTATTTCTATCGTTGATTTATGTAAAACTCTAGATAATAATTTTGATGGAGATGAGATTATCCAACAGAAGTTAATCAATAAAACACCTAAATATGGGAATGATAATGATTATGCAGATTCAATAACAGGCCAGGTTTTTGAAGTAGTTTATGATGCGATCAATAATCGCCCTAATACAAGAGGAGGTGTTCATCGTATTAACTTACTTCCCACAACAGTTCATGTTTATTTTGGACAAGTAACAGGGGCCACACCAGATGGACGTAAAGCTTATACTCCTTTGTCAGAGGGTATTTCCCCCGTTCAAGGCATGGATATTAATGGTCCAACAGCAGTAATTAAATCCGCTTCAAAAATTGATCATCTCCGGACAGGGGGAACATTATTGAATCAAAAATTTACTCCACATTTCTTTTCTGATGATAAAAAAATTAATAAATTAGCTCATTTAATTAGGTCATATTTTGAAATGAATGGTCATCACATCCAGTTTAACGTAGTCTCAGCGGACACCTTAAAGGCAGCACAGTTAAATCCAGAACAATATGGAAATTTAACTGTGCGAGTTGCAGGTTATAGTGATTATTTCAATAATTTAGGACTTGATTTACAAGAAGAAATTATAAAACGCACTGAACACGCATCTATTTAGGAATCACTTCCTATTATTAAATTTCTCAGGATTTTTTTAGAACAAAATTTTTATTTTTAGTATAGAGACTAGTTATCAGGCTAAAAAGTTAAATTAAGGTATTACTTTATTTTAAATTAGGAAAAGGTTATAAAATTAAGAAAATGAAAACTAAAAAACCTAACAATAAAGAAGGAACATCAAGTATTCTAAATCACGCTAAAGATTTATATAAAATGGCAATAGAAGAATTTAAAGAAGCCAAAAATGGAAATTGGGATAAAATTATGGATTCTGCTGAAAAAGCATGGGGAACAACCACAAATGCTTGTGAAGTGTTATTAAGAACTGGTATTCAAGTGCTAAAAAAGAAATTAGGTGAAAGTTTTTACACAAGAAAAAGGTTGTGGATATATAATAATGGTGAAGAAAATGAAATGTTCTTTGATCATGATAAATTAGACTTCTTAGTATTCAATAATGAAGAAGTTAAAGTAGACTATTATCTTATCTACTTACAGAATATGACATCTTTACATGGAGATTGTTTTTATAATGGATATAAAGGAAATAAACAAAAATTAGAGCAATTAATATGTATGGATACTAAAAAGTTTTTAGATTTTTCTGAAGAATTCTTTAATAAACATTTTATGTAAACCTTAAAATTCTGTGTAAGCTATTTTAATTAAGTTAATTATAGCCAGAATACAAATACTATGATTATTTTAAAGAAAAAGAGTATTTTAGTATTATTTTAGATTTTATGAAAGATTTACATCAGGCTATAAATTTAAAGATTTAAGGTTTAAAATTTTATGAAAATAAAATCTATTATAAAAAATTATAGAAAAATGACGGTGAATTTAATACTTTCCAAGCTTAAGAACTTAATCGATAATTTTCACACTATATTTTTTATATAAATTACTTTTTCATATTTTTAAATAATTCCTTAGTGTTTCTCAATTCTTCTTCCATTTCCTCATCAGTTAGAACTTTTGGTAGAATTTTCTCGCGTTCAACAAAGTCCATCATTACATATAATGACACTTCTGCTAATGTAGCCGCTTCTGCTAAACTTATTAATCCTTTTCGGTATACCTCGCATGCTTCTTTCACCACCGCATTATATTCTATATACATATACCTAAATAATTATCGATTGTATACATTGAATTTTAACTCTATAAAGGACTCAATAAGCGAAAGACTTGATATTTATTCATGCACTTCACTAGTGAAAAGAGCTTTCACATTATCTTGACATAGATATAACACAATTAATAAGGGATAAACAAAAAAAGTCATAAATATACACACGGAGATAACGATATAGCGGCAGGCGTTTATTTTGAGAAATAAACCAATAATGCCAAATGTCGTGATTCCTCCAAGAATTATGAATATAATGCCTAATATAAAGAAACTTGATTCACTAAAATCTATTAATTCTTGAATTATGCTTGGTGAAGTTATGCTTAAAATTCCTATTAAAAGGAAAAACAGAGCGATGATTCCCGATAAACCTGCAACTATTTTTAATCCTAGTTCAGGATTTATACGGGGTTCTTCTAATGAAAGTGTAGGATGTTCATCCACATCCCTGGCTACATAAAAGAGTAACATTAAGGGAATAAATATGAATAGAACTGCTAAAAAACTTGCACCTACATCATATTCTCCACCGACTACCCTCTCTCCAAAAATAAAAACAATTAAAACCGTAACACCGATGAACGTGAAGAAGAAAACGAGAATATCCTTAAATCTCTTATCAACTATAAATACTGCTAAAAGAGTGACAGTAATCAAAATGGCATAACTAATCATTTGCAATATAGGAATGTCCAAATCAAATAAAAAGCCATAACGATGAATTTCAGGAAGAGTAGGTTCGAATATATTTTCCAGAAATTTAATTTTTAAATTATTTCTAAATAATGTATCAGATATCGTATGGATCAATCCACTTGAAACTAATAGCAAGTAAGAATTTCTCCATGTAATATCTCTCTTACCATCATCTACTAATTTGAAAAATCGATCACTGCGTTTGACTGAAAATCGTGAAAAATAAGAAAAGAATAGTGCAAGTGGTACTGCCCATATAAGATATGGGATTATGTAATGAAAATCAATAGGTAAAAAGCTAAATGCTTGTGTGGAGTCAGGACCAATCCAATTTCCAATGATAAATATCGCAGCAACTTTATAATTAAATTTATCTCCCGAAAAATATATTATTGGGATAATTATACTAAAAGCGATTATTAAATGACCAAGCTCTGGCAACCTTCTTACCTCTTTTAATCTGATTAAGTAATTTTATAATATTATGAAAAACTAAAAAATTTTGATATTGAACTTATTTGTTCCTTTCTGCATATAAAATTACTGAATTAAATTGTTACTAAAAATCCAATTATTTTTCCCTTTTTATTTAGAGTTTACGTTATAAAGAAAAAAACTAATGATAAACTCGCTAATATAAAGATAATAAACCCAACAGCCCGCCCCATCGTTTTTGCAGATAGTTTTTGAACATATGTCGACGTTATAATTCCAGAAATGATCGAACCAATAGCAAGAGATAGTGAGAGTTCGAAATTAAGGAATAACTGCCCTTTAATAGTAAGACCTAAAATTTGATAAAACAAGAAAGTGCAAGAACCTATTACAATACTCAAGATTAGAGCGGTACCAACTCCTTTTTTAAGAGGGTAACCATAAAGTATCACTAATGCTAATACAAAAATGAGGCCTGAACTTGCTCCAAATAACCCTGAGTTTAATCCAATAAGGACTCCAAACCCTAAAGCTAAAATATAAAACATTCGTGATCCCCGTGATATGAATCCTTCAATAAAATTTGTCTCAGTAATTAACTGTTCTTCAACCTTTTTATTTAATTCACTGATTCCTTTTTCATCTTTTTCTGTCTTTACGGTTTTACGTGCTAAATTCTGAATCATTTTTTTTACAGATTCATGCGTAGGAAACCCCCTCTTAAGAAAGAGGAGTCCTAAAACCATAATGAAAGGAATAAACCATCCAAAAATGGAGCCTAATGCTGTGGTCATTAAAACATACACACCTAAAAATGAGGTCATTATGGCTACCACTATTACTATCAAGATATCTATTCTAATTGCGAATTTCTTTTTTCTAAGATACCCTATTGAAACAGCAGCTGATGTAATCACATCATTTAACAAGTTTATTGCAATTGCTAGTAAAACATCGCCGGTTAATAATAGTATAATCGGAAGAACAATTCCTTGACCTGTCTGCCCAATAAAACTTATGCTGATTCCTACTAACCCACCTACAACGATTAAAATTATTACTTGAAAAAACTCCAAAGCCATTATAAACATATACCATTAGTTCATTAATTAGTATTCATATTCCGATTAATTATTTTTTTTTGTTTACTAAGATATAAATTTAAAAAGTCTTATTAATGAAGTGTAAAACTAGAAAAGAACTGTTTAAATGACCTCAGAAAATTGCTCTTTAAACCGGAAACAATAAAGTGAATGCTTTCGAAAATATTCCTGTCGATGATGGAGCGTACAACGCATTAATCAGTTTATTAAGGGCGAAAACTGGATTGAACTTTGAGTATTATAATAAGAGTTTTATAGAAAAACGAATAAAATCCAGGATGATTAGAGTACCAGCCAAGACTTTTGATGATTATTTTCGTTACATCTCGTCTAGTAGTGGAGAAGTTAAAAAATTTGTGGATGGATTTACTGTAAATTATACTTTTTTCTTTAGAGATTATGATGTTTTCGAAACAATTCAAGATTTATTTATACATGGATTAAAAGTCAAGAGAAAGAATATAAAAAGTAATATAAGGCCAGATCCCTCAAAGTTGGCTAAATTTCGTACAAAAAAAAATGCAGCTAAGAATTTAGCGAAGATGTCAAATTACAAAGACAGACCAGCACGATTCTATATTGATATTTTTGTTTTTTTAAATCAACTCTCATATTATCAAAAAATGAAGAAACCAAGAAGTGAGAGAAATTGTATTAATATATGGTCCTGTCCATGTGCCACTGGAGAAGAACCGTATTCGTTGGCGATGATATTAGATAATCTTCAGAGTCAAGTGCCACTTTTCCCAAAATATAGAATTGTTGCATCCGATATTGCCCATGAAGCTATTGCTAAAGCGAAAATAGGAGTCTATAAAAATGATTCAATGAAAGAAATCTCAGATTATTACGAAAAAAAATATTTTACAAGAGAGAAAACACATTTTGGACATAATAATGTGATAAAAGAACAACTTAAGAATAAAATTGAATTTGTTGAGGAAGATGTTACAGAAGGTCATAAATTGCCGTATAGATATGATATAATCTTATGTAGATATCTTCTAATTTATTTTAACCATGTTAATCGTCATAAATTTCTGAAGATTCTTGAAGATCGTTTAGTTGAAAATGGAATTTTAATTTTAGGGAAGACAGAAACTTTGTTTGATTCCTGGGGGAAATTACAATTAGTAGATTCACGTCATCGAATATATATAAAATCTCATTCTAAAATATAATGATTAGAACTAAAAAAGACTGCTAGAAAATGAAGGGAATAAGAGCTTTTCGACTTTTTGGATAATCAGGAAATGTTTCATCATACCATAAATGATTTGAACGAGCTCTCGGTGCTATAATCATTTTAATTAAAAACAAAAAAATAATTTGAAACATTTGAGAAACTGCTTCGCCAAATTTTATAATATTTTCACAACTATTTGTATTAAGTAAAACTTATTATGATCGATAATGAGCAACCGTAAGAAATTAATTGAACGTCTTCAAACTGGTTCTCTCCGAGCGATAATATTTGACTTTGATGGAACGCTACTTGATATAAGAGGGATCTTAGAAAAATCAATTGAGGAAATATTGATGGCGAAAAACGCTGACATTGACATGGAGACATCAATCCAAGAAGTTGGTGCTCTGCTTGAAGTTATTCAAGGATATCCCCTACCTAAAGTATTGCTTGAATCATATGAAATATTCAAACAGATCACAACTCTTAAAGATATGACATATTTCAAGAAACTACGTATAGCAATAAAAATTTTTACGAAATATTTAGAATATTCAAAAGAAGCTCAATTTTTCCCCGGAGTAAAATACTTATTAGATAAATTGAGAAAATCGTACGATTTATTTATTGTATCGCATAATAAAACGGAAACTATTATTGAACACCTTGAAAATGAAGGAATTGAGGGATTTTTTAAAGGTGTATATGGCCGCGATAAAATCCCTGTTCAAAAGCCAGATCCCATGGCACTCCAACCCCCTCTTGAATACTATAAAAAGAGACACAGAGATGAATTTCTTATGATTGGTGATATGCCATCTGACATTATAGCTGGACGAGAAGCAGGATTTTGGACTATCGGAGTAGCAAGTGGGATTTCGACGAAGGAAATCTTGGCTGGAAATCAGGCGGATCTTGTCCTTGATTCATTAAATGAGTTACAAGCTTTTATTGATGGGAATTAATACATTCTTAACCTCAAAATTACTGTCTTTACAAGATCACGGGAGACTCTACCTTTGAAGTTATCTCACTTTTCCTCTTTGATCTGATATCGATAATTTTTTATATAAACACGATTATAGTAAAAGTTGGAAAGAAAACTCAAATTAATGTTAGTCAATTCTTCATTGTTCTTATTGGGAGATAAAGTATGATTTAGAAAGTGTGAGTGCTTTTTTCTAAAAAATTAGACTCAACATAAAATAAAGAGGATCACTTTTTTTTAAAAACAACAAACTTATATCAAACATCATACAAATTAAATTCATAAAACAATTAATCTCAATTATAAAACTTAAAGGTTTTTCACATAGCATTGTGATATTTATTAGCTTTAAATATATAAAATCAATAAAGTAGAATTAAATGACCATAAGAATAAAAAGTGTTTCTAAAGATAATGAAATCTATTCCTTTGCAAAAGAAATAGAGATTAATAATCATAGATTTCAGACTCCGTTTCCTGTGAAAAACCCTACTATCTCTCAAGAGTCGATGCCTTCCTCTCTTCCTAATGAAATGTATGAATTTTGGACCACTTTTAATATAAATGATGTATTAAATGCCCCTATTGATAATGAAGTTGGGGATAAAATAATAAATCGATTTCGAAATAAAAATACTAGAGATGTCAAAAACAAACCCAAAATCTTTTTAACTTCCTACAAGAACATTAAGGGAAACCCCTTTAAAATTTTTGATAATAAACTGCTTGAATTTATGATAGATGCTAGTTATTTATATACTGATGTTGTAACTTTTCCAATCATTCACGGTGTTAGAGATGTAGTTAATAACAATTCAATCTTACAAGATTATTTAGTTTTCATTGATAAATGTCATAAAATCGCCGACACTTTAAATAACAAACCTATAATGGGTATAATTCCTCCCATACCTCAAGGTTTTATTCGTAAAATTGTTGAAAAGTTTGTCTCCTTAGATTTAATGATGTTTTGTTTTGATTTTAATGGATCTAGTTTAAGTGCGTATTATCCTCATTATTCGCAAGTCTTTAGAACCCTTTTTGATATTGATAACACAAAATTAGAAGAAACTATTAAATATGTAATAAATTTAAGACTTCCGTCAAACAGAAATAGAAATAATCCTTTTCCTGCAGAAGATCTATTAATTCCCTCAGTTGGAACAGATATCTTAGGTATTAATCATTTATCAGGAGGACGTACTACAACAAAAACACCAAAAAAGAAAAAATTAAAAAGACCAGCTAAAACCATTACTAAAGTAAACACTAATTTGTTAAATACGGATGAGTATAATTACCATAGGATTTCTGAAAGAGCTGAATTCAATAAAATTTTTCCAAATCCGTTAATCCAACCAAGTTTTCAAAACTTCACCACTGCAACATACATAAAAAGAAATATTTTTCAAAAGAAATTCAATTATGCTAATTTAAACATGGAAATGAATAGCTTACATCAGAAGATTAAAAATAATGAGCCTATACTTAAGATTTTAATGAGTAAAATCGGTATAAAAGACCAGATAAGAAATAAGGTAAATTGGTTAGATAATTTTATAAAAACCAAATCTCTTTATGATTTTTAGCTATTAGTTTTAGGTTGCGGAAACACCCGAGAGTTGTTTTTTAAGTTTTTAAATTTTTCTTCAATGATATCTTTGGGAAAATTACCCTCTTTTAGTAATTTTAAATAAATCCCATTAGTCCCTGATAACCTAAAATTGTTTTTAGTAAAATATTTTCTAAGGGGTAAATCATTTGTTAAACATATAGCATTTTGTGTCCTTTTATAGTGATATATTAGAGAACAGTCAGCTATTGATAATTTAGGGTTAAATCCTTGGATTTGTTTAAGATTACTCTGAGGAGCTTTATTGAAGATTTTTATAACATTATCAGTAATCAATTTATCAAGCTTTATTCTCGCTTTCTTCTGAACTTCTAAATTTATCTTATAAGAAGTCCATTGGTCATAGCTCGGATTTACACCCCAGTTGATTAAAATCTCTTCAAAATCTATATCTTGAAGAATATTTATTAAAACGACTGTATCAAAGAGTTTTGTTACAGTCATAAGATTTGCAATTTAGTATTCTTTTTTATAAAATTGTATGCTTCTTGAAACTCCCAACTCATTAATTCAGCGATTTTTGATATTCCTAACTCGCCTTTATCATATAATTCAAGAAATAATTTCTCATAATCTATTTTATCGGCAACAATAGAATCACTTATGTAGTCAGGATAACTCTTATAAATAAAAGCTAACATCTCATTGCTGGTGAAATTGATAAAGTCTTCCTTTATATTTTCAATTGCTTTTTCGATTAATTCCTTATTTTTCTTCTCTTTCTCGCTTAATTCTGTAATTGATTCTAATTCATTTAATTTTTTTTTCCCATTTTCGGTAATTTTTATGGTATCTTTCTCTATTCGTGCTTCTTCCTTGTTTTTAATTTCTTCTAAAGCATAATCCAAAGATTCACTATAAGGCCCAAATTTATGAGGTTTGAAATCAAAAAACTCAAATCTCTCTTTAAAATTCCTTAAAACTAAGAAAGTTATCTTTTGGAATTTTATTTTTCCATCTATCGGTTTAGAATTTAACCCATTTAATATCTTCAATATAAGGTGGGTATGTAAATCAATATTTTTAGTCATATCTTCATTTTAATAGAAGTAACTGATTAATAAAAATATAGTGTGTTTCAAATTTCTTAAAATAAAATTTCTAATTTAAAATAATTTTTTTCCCCGAGTAATTAGGAGGGCACAAGGGGGGAATATTGTAGAGAAAGAAAGTAAAATTATCATTGAATTATTCTTCTATTGGATACCAAGCTTTTAATTTATATTTGGAAATAAAATATAATGGGTGACATAATCTTGGGATTCCTATATGCAAGAATTCTGACAAATACGATATTGGGACAACTATCAATTGGAATAATAGTGAGAAGCAGAAGAAGTCTGAGGGAATTGATTTTGATAGGAAAAATACATTCAAATTCAAAATCAATTCTTTTGTACTAGAGAACATAAAAATTTTAACTTTAAGCATCGTGATAATTATATATGAAATTAAAGAAGAAACAGACTTAGAGAAATCAACTGAAAAGAAAATTTAGTTGAAAATTGGGCAGATCTTGTTGTTGATTCATTAAATGAGTTACAAGCTCTTATTGATAGGAATTAATACATTCTTAACTACAGATAAAATGTTTTTACAAGATTACAGGAGATAATACCCTCAAAGGTATCATACTATTTCTATTTGATCTGATAGTTTACTTAAAATTTATTGCAACTCCTTTTCTTTGTTGTTCTTTGATACTTATTATGGGGAGAAGTTGACATATCATACTTTTTGTGGTATGATAAATTTTTTATATAAATGAGTCTTTAACTAAAGATAATAATCATTGCTAAAAATGGGATTTTATTAAAAAATACACCCATTTTTAATAACTAAAAAAAATTATAATTCGAATTATTAATTTAACTTAATTTCTAGCTAATAAAAGGTATTTAATATGGTATTAGAGAAAAAAGGATATCAGATTGCAGAAGAAATGGAACTTAAGAAGTCGACCGAAGAAAAGATGCAAAAAGAACTTAAATACGATAAAAGTCACCAGAAATGGACTTATAAGATTCTGAAATATAACCCAATCGATCCTTTAAATGATTTATGGCGGTATATCATCAAACGTTTAGATCTGAAGAAAATAGAAGGAAGACTTCAATGGTGGGCGGCTTATGTCTACATCAAATGGGCAGCTCGAACGTTATGGAATTTCAAAGCTATATATCCAAAAGGGAATATGTTCCCTGAATATACTGCTGCAATCCTCGTAGGTTCGCACGAATCACATTTAGACCCGTTTTTCTATGGTGCATCGTGTCATCGGCGAATCCGCTATATGAGTAAACTAGATAATTTTATAACACCTTTAGTGAAGACCGTCTTTAACAACCTTGGAGCTTTCAGGATTGATCGTGAAAATCCGGAAAGAGGTTGGGAAAAAGCTAAAGGAATTTTGCGTGGGGGTGAGTGTGTTGGAATATTCCCTGAGGGTACACGATCTCGAGACGGAGAATTGGGAGAGTTTAAAACCGGCGCAGTAAGACTTGCAATTGAAATGCAAGTACCAATAGTCCCAATGGGAATTGTTGGAAGTAGGAACGCCTTAAAAAAGGGAAATTTAGTGATGAAACCAACTCAAGTAATTGTCCGCGTTGGTGATCCAATCTATTATAACGATTACAATTTTGACTCAGTATCATATCAAGACATTAAAAGGCTTACGGATGAATTGAGGAATACTATATGGGAATTACGAGAAGATGTTTATGGAAAGGAAGATACAGAAGAATTATCTATTGGTTCCCCGGAAAGTGTCGAAAAGAAACCTAAATTTAACTTCATGAAATATCTGAAAGACCAAGTGAAAGGAGTTGTAAAGCTTGTTGATGATGTATGGTATGCCGTTTTAAGGAGCTTAGAAGAATTTGGAGTACGGGAACTTTTTCAAAAACCAGTACAAGCATTCTCAGGGGAGTTAGTTTGCAATTGGTCGGACCTTATGATGCCCTATAAAGTGATTGATTTTGACAAATATATTCCTAAAGAAGGCGGTGCCCTTATCTGCCCAAGTCATAATTCTGAATGGGATGTACTCATTCTAGCAGCAAGTATAATTTACCACCCCCCAAGACGGATAGCCTATCAATTGGCAAAACAATCCTTATTTAAAGTTCCACTCGTTAATGCATGGGTACGGAACCATCACGCTTTTCCATTAAAAAGAGGAGAACATGATGTAGATGCCTTTAATTATGCAGGTGAGCTTCTAGCGCGTGGAGAAGTGGTAATCACATATCCCGAGGGGACAACAAATCGTGGAGATGGTCAACTTTTAGAGGGTCACACTGGCCCCATGAGATTAGCAATCGAAAGGCAGGTACCTATAATCCCCATCGGGATAACGGGTACAGAGGCGACTTTCCCTAAGAGAGCTAAGATGTTAAGTTTCTTTAAAGGTCAAATGCTTAAAGCAGGACCAGCTTTCATGGAACATAAGCAATATTGGGGTAAACCTATGCCAGATTATGATGAACTCAAACGCCTTACTAATAATATGATGGCTCGAATTAAGGATTTGCTCTTATATCATAGTCCAGATGCGTGAAGATTTCGAGGATTGAACCAGATGCCCTCAAGCGAACAAATTACATCTTGAGAAAAAATTTTGGAATTTTTTTAATCTAATTAATCCAAATGGTAAGACCTGGCTAACATATAATCTAATTTCCCTTCTTAATTATGAAATGTGTTGTAAACTTCTAATTTTATTGGTTTAGCCTTTATTAAAATATTTAAATGATCATATGTATATATATATCTAGTGAGCAAAAATGCCTTCACGTTCAATTTCAATAAAGGAAGAAGTTTATAAACAGCTCGATAGCTATCGATTAAAGAATGAAAGTTTTTCAGAAACGATTAAAAGATTACTAGATTCAAACGCAGATATTCTAGATTTAGCAGGATCATGGAAAAAAATCAGTGATGTGGAGCCGGCTGTAGATATAGTTGAAAAAGTCGTAAAAAAAATTCATGAAGAAGAAAATGATATTAAACTGATATAAAATGGCTGTTTTAATAGATTCTAATATCATAATTGGTTTCTTAAAAGAAGACAAATTAATTGTCGAAAAAATACAGGATTTTATTAAAAATAAAGTTCCTATTTTTACATCAACAATTTCTATTTATGAGATATATACAGGAATCGTTGCAAATCTGTATTTAAAAGATGGTAGACCCTCTAAAGTACCAGAATTATTAGCAACTTATGATAAATTCCTTTTAAAGTGTGGAATACTCAATTTTACTAGAGAATCTGCTGAAAAAGCAGGAGATATTTATGCGCAATCACAAGGAAAGGGAATTACAATTAATGAAAAGGACTGCCAAATAGCTGGAATTGCACTAGCTCATGGAATTATAGAAGTCTTTACAAAAGACGAACAAGATTTTGCAAGGATATTTGATATTATTGGCTTAAAATATATGGTTTAAACCCTATTTCTAAATTATTAAATTATAATCTTGTACTTAACTTATCAAACGACACATAGTAAAATAAAAAAAAATTTTAATTAAGTTGTATTAACAAATATTATACTACTCTAATGTTTGAGTTTTTGGGGAATAAGATAAATGGAAATAAGTGAACAAACAAGCAAGAAAAAAATTAAAGTAGGTATTCCTAGA
>LAZR01001620.1_pt1 | contig 14046 bp, 21 predicted proteins | sample 329461 | NCBI WGS metagenome assembly LAZR01 (sample SAMN03002196, study PRJNA259156) | marine sediment metagenome | biome: sea floor; feature: Hydrothermal impacted sediments; material: marine sediment; isolation source: Loki non-amplified sample from Loki's castle hydrothermal vent sediment ...
ACTCGTTGCGGGGTGTTGTTGTCGCAAACCGCGAATCGCTGGCCGTCCGAAGACATCCCCACGGCGGTGACCATGTGCGCTTGTCCCCATTGAATTGCGCAGCCGCGGCCGGTCTTCAAGGCCCACTCGATCCACGGCATCGTGTTTCCGGTGATGTTGTAAGCTGGGATCCCGCGTGCGTTACAGTATGCTCGCACCCGCGACGGACCGGCTCCGCCGCGGACCCGCGAGCCGTATTGAGAATTCCAAAGCAGCATCTCGGCCGCCGGGAGGTTCATGTTCACACCGATCATCCCAATCGAGCATTGTACGCAAGAGCCATCGGAGTTTCGGAAGCGAGTACGCTGATCAACCGGGATGTCGAGAGCGAGAAAGTCTTCGGCGGAGGCGATCGTGGTCAAGACAATCGAGAGGATCACACCCATCACGGTCAATAGAATCTCAACGGCAAGTTTCATGCTTCATCCTTTTCAACAGCTTGTTCGTCATGCCGCCATTTCCCCCGTATTGGAAATCTGATCGGCCGACCAGTAGAGCGTGAATTGGTACTGATAAAGCAGCGACCGGCCGAAATCCGCGGGCGTCGTGGCCCAGCTCGGAGTATTTGGGACCGGATCGACGCCGGCAAGGAAATCGCATCGCGAGGCGGCATCACTGCAATGCGGCGGTCGGTGGCCGTTGGCTTGGTCGTCGGTTGACCATCCCGCCAGCAGCCGCAAGCCGGGAACGCGGGACACGCCGGCCCGGAGGATGTTGCGCCAGCCATACCGGCCGCGGAAGTCCACCATCAGGTCCTGCATTTCGGCAACGGCAAGAGCTGGGCGGTACCCGCGAAACCGATGCACGTCTGGCGCGAAAACGTCGATTCGCCCGGGGTAGAATTGCACGTACTCAGCCAAGTCTTTGCGAACCGGCCCGCGGAATTGAAGAAACTCGAGCGACCAGAGTCGGCCGTGCGTGTCCACCTGCACCCGCCCCACGTGCGACCAGTCTGAGCGATCCGGTCCGCTGATCAGCCGATTCGCCATCCAGTTTAGCGGCCCATCCAGAAACCGACCGCCCCTCCACAATAAGGGGCTGCCGTGTAGGATCTCTCGATGAACGTCGGCGAATACGACGGGGCGGGTTTGCATACCGTCATTCTACGGATGGCGGTGGTTTGCTCCTACTTGTGCGCCTGTCCAATAGTTCAATGTTACGGGATTTGTCACCGGACCTACGAATAAAGCCTTTTCGCTCCAGTGCGTCGAGGTGCGAAACGGCAGAATTCGGAGAGTCATAACCAAAATATTCTTGGATTTCGCGGATCGTGGGCGGCTTCTGGCGCACAATTGCAAACTCGACCAGATAGTCCAGCACCGCTCGCTGCCGGTCGGTGAGTTCAGTCGACTGCATTCTCTTCGTCCTCGTCGGTTCCATCCGATTCGGTTCCGTCCGCATCCAGTCTGGCGTTGACCAGCCGATCCTGCACGCCCTGCAACCGCTTGGGCGTCCACCGCTTATTGACGGCGGCTGCCTTTATCCGCTCAAGGCGTTGGCGGGCAATCCGATCCTGCATGATCCGAAGGACCTCGGAACTGAAACGGTGCATCAGCTCTTCGTAATGCACGCCGTTGTCCAGCGAGATATTGATGCCCTGCCACAACAGATCGGAGACCGTCGGCTGCTCGACCTCGTTTTGTTCGTGAAGGTGGCCGGCCGACTCAGGTGTTGGCTCGGGCGATGATTTTTTTTTGGAATGACCGCGAGACTTCGGCAGCTTCGGTTTGTCCACGATGTCACGGATCCACTGCAACATCGCCATACGACTTATACCCAGCCGATCGGCCGCGAGTTTCTGATCGCCGTCCGTCATGACCAGCATCGCGCGGATGGCGGCGTCCGTCGGTTGTTGCGGTTTTGGTTTTGTTGGTTCCGTCGCCACAATAGACTCCTTACCGTTTGCGGAGATCCTCAGTTCAACACGGTGGCTACTTGGCTGCGGTTTTCTTCTTCGCGGTTTTCTTCTTCGCAGCCTTCTTCTTCGCGGTCTTCTTCTTTGTGGTCTTGTTGCCGTCGCCTCCCACGCCTGCGTCAGTGGCCCGGATATTTTCGATGCCGTTGTCGTTTCCATTACCGCTGCCATCGCCCATCTCCTTCAACAACGGTCGTTCGCTGTCGTTGATCCCGGCTTGGGCCAATTCCTCCAATTCGTGATTGTGAGATCCATATCGCTTGAAGATTTCCTTGAACTCTTCAACGTCATGCTTGCGAATTCGATAGACGATGCGACCTTTTTCATCCGTCTTCGGCTCACCGTTGGTGTCACTGGTCACTTGGCAATGAGATAATTCATGATCGATCAGCCTGACCTTCTTCTCTTGGTTGAGGCCGCCCTTGTTCCACGCCTCCCAATTCAACAGGATCACAAAATCGTACTGGTGCATCGCTCGGTCGAGGTCGGTCCCCTTTTTCGCAGTGCCCAACTGCAATCGGCCGTCGGCGTCCTGATTCCAGCCGAAGCGCCAGGCCAAGGCGATCTTGGCATCGGCCAGGTGGCTGTGATGTTCCGCGATCAGTTCATCCATCAACCGGTAGGCTTCGGTGGGCTTGCCGGCGTGTTGACGTTTAAGCAGTTCGACGGTGACCTTTTTTCGTTTCGCGGGTTTCTCTCTCGTGTTCGCAGCTCGTTTGCGTCCCATGGGGGAAGCTCCTTTCGTAAAAAGTAAAACAGGGGTTTCAGAATTCATAACCTCACAACCACAATGGCGCATCATCCGGCAACTCAGAAAACGTGCCGGATGATGCGCCGCCGCTCAATGCGTACACCAGCTTTTCGTCTGAAGGAAACAACCACTCAGGCACACCTTCCGGATACATCGCCCGGATGTCGCCTGCCGTAAACCCCACCACGCCACCGGACGGAGCGCAAGCCATGTCGAGCCCGGCGCGGATGCAACAGTGGACGGGGCCGCCCCACTGTTCTTCCCATTGTTCGTGTGCGCGTCGCTCTCGTTCATCGCGGATCTCATAATCGTCGTCATCGACAACGGCATGGTATGGCTCCCATTCCCAAAGAAACTCTGTGAGCTGGTCGCCTATGCAAAGCGGGCGATCTTCGCGGCCATGTCGATCGAGCCGATCCGGGTAGTTGTCATTGTGATCCCAATGACGAATCAGCGGGACATCGGATTCGTCCAGCCGGTCGAAAAACTCTTCTACGGTTTCGAGCACCCACGCCGCACTCGGCCGCCGCGAGGTGGCGTACCACGTCTTGGCGGCGCGTAAGCTGAAGTCCTTCCATCGCTCGTATTGTTCGGGGGTCATGGGTTTGTTCCTTCGGATTTCGTTTCACGTCGTATCACGTATTAAAAAGCGGCTGGTCCTCGTGGATCAACGATTCCGACAACGTCGCATAGGCCGGATTGAGTTCGATGCCGATCGCCCGACAATTGAGCCGGCGGGCGGCGATGATCGTTCGACCGGAACCCGAGAACGGATCGAGAACAAGCGGAGGGATCGGATCGTAGGGTTCTATTTCCCGCTGATGAGAATACCGACTGCAAATGCATGTTCGGCGCCAGCCGATGGTCACCGTCTCGGTCACGTGTCGCTCGGGATCCCGGTTCGCCTTGCCTGTGGTGTCGATGGCGTTTTTCTTCGCCGGCCGGGTGGCCGTTCGTCGTTTCTCGATGACTCGCGCCCACTGGGCACCGCACTCCGGGCAACACCCCTTTTCGGACGTCGACACCCGGATGCACTTTTCGGGGAGCGCGGAAGGGAAGGTCGCGAAGTGATCGACCCAGTCGTCGGTGGAATTGCAAATCGGGCAGGTCCGCACCGGTCGACCGCTTGATGTATCAATCTCAATCCCACGTCGCTGGGCGCCTAAGTAGAGCGACTGGCAGGCCAGGCAGAAATCCCACGCTGCCGACTCTGTGGAAAACGTCCAGACGGAACGGGGGTTGCGGGTGGTGACCAATTCGCGGACGTTGGCGCCGTAGTCTTCGTTTTGACGAATGCCGTGGCCGGCATCCGCTGACTTGCGGTGTACTCCATCGCCGCGGTGGTGGGCCCCGCCGGTCACCGCCTCGGCCACCGCCTGGGCGTCGCAAAAATACTGCGGCGACTTGGCGAGTTGCAAGATGTAGTCGTGGGCCTTCGTCGGCCGCCAGGAACCCTTGCGGAGAACAAGGCCGCCGTTGGGTTCGCATTTCGGACAGCCGGGGCAGGGAGTGTATTCAGCTTGGCCAAACCACACGCCGTCGCTGTGATCGCAATTCGGATGCCCGAGTGGCTGGCCGTCACCGGCTCTCTGCTTGCCACGGTCCCCCTTTTTGACCTTCACCCGACACCGCTCCCACCGCCAACCGTTGCACGACTCCGGCATCGGGGACCGCTTATGCCAAATCACGTCCATCCGCAGCCACCACCCGTCCGCCTGCAGAGCCAACGCCAGCCGCCAGGGGATGCCGACCATGTCACCCGGTTTGAGGCCGGCAATCGGCAGACGATTCGGCTGGGTCATCGGCCCCATGGCGTGAACTCGCTTGGCGTTCTTCCCCGCCTGTTCTGCGGTATGGCCCCCGCGGTAGCCCCGCCACTTATCGCCTTGCTCTCCACCGCCGGGACATTCGCCAACTTTGCCGGCTCCCGTCGCGTAGACGTCCCCGATGTTCACCCAACAAACCCCATCGTCTCGAAGCACCCGCCGAACCTCCCGATAGACCGCGACCACCTTCTCGACGTACTCTTCCGACGTCTTCTCTGATCCAATCTCGTCCGCCTTGCTGGGATCGTCGTCCTCGAGGTAACTCCGCAAGCCCCAGTACGGCGGCGACGAGACTGAACAGTGGATCACGCCATCGGGGATCTCCGCCAACACCGTCGAGACGTGGCCGACGGCGACGTGCCAGGATCGAAGGTTCGCGAGTACGTCGGGGATGCTCATTTCTCAATATCACCAACCAAACATTTCATCTGGATCATCGCAGTCTTCACACCCTGGACACTCGACCTCTCCGTGGTGATGACAGACGCACTGGTCGCCGCCGCACTCGCAAATGAGCATCCCGCTTCCACCACATCCTTGTGGATATGGCGGTAGACCAGAGGCGTCGAACAGCTTGTCATACGTGCCGGTCGCTCCACACCAGCACTCGATTTGGTCGTCGTCAGGTATCAGCTCATCAGGCATCGGCTTCAGACTCCTTTGTTGGTCCCAGCCCAGCCTCCACGTAAGCCGTCGCCAGTTGAACGACTTGTTCAGTCAGCGAAATCTGCTTTTCGTCATAGCCATAATTCGTAGCGATCTCTCGAACGTGCCGAGCCCAGTGATCCAATGAGTGCCGGACGCAACCGATACTCAACTCGTTCGGCGCCGAAATTACTGCGTTGTGCGGTAGGACCCCAGAACAAAAAAAAGTACCGTCACGGAACACGCCGCCACGGAACTCGCCGCCACGGAACTCGCCGCCGCGGAACACACCGTCGTGGAACAGGCCGCCGCGGAACACACCGTCGTGGAACAGGCCACCGCAGAACACGCCGCCGAGGAACTCGCCGCCACGGAACACGCCGCCGTGGAACAGGCCGCCACGGAACACGCCGCCGTGGAACAGGCCACCGCAGAACACGCCGCCGAGGAACTCGCCGCCACGGAACACGCCGCCACGGAACACGCCGCCGTAGAACTCGCCGCCCATAATCCGAGCCGCCGGCCCGACATAGACGCTGTCTGGCACTTCTACCCCAGCGGCTATCCGACCTCCACCATTAGGATGCTGCCTCGCGGGTACTGCGTCGCGGCCGTCACCGAAATCGAAAGTTGTCTCTGGCACAGTCTCAGTCTCCTTTTGTTGGCTGTTTCGGGGGCCGGTACAACAATCCCCCTTTCGGTGGAGTCTTCGGTAGCGCCAACGCTTCCCAGGCCGCCTCGATGTCCGGGTAGCTGCCAGCCTGCCCGCGAAACGCAAAGGATCCAGATCCCTCCGATGGGTCGCGTCCGATTCGGGCAATTTCCTCGTCGTGGTCGACTACCAAATACATCCCGTCGGGGCAGTCCGGCGTCAGGACGAATTGCACCCGAAACGCGAACCGGGGATCATCGAACAGATCCTCCCGGCAGCCGAAGCAGACGAGCGACCCATCGTCCTGGACCCCGGCGATGCCCAGTCCACATTTTGGACAGGGGGGGTGGTAAGTACCGATGATTGACCGGGGTTCGACTGAGGTTTTGGGTTGCGGTCGATTCATCAGGCTACTAATGTGGCGGCTCATTTATCCATTTTCCCTAAATGTCCCTGAGTGTCGTTTTTTCATAACCCCGTCGGGGTATGGTTTGAACCATTTCGGCCTTTTGGGGCATTATTTTGCCGTTATTTTTTGCGTAACGTGTTGTGGTGTATGGAGTTGTGGTTATTGTCTTAATGACTTGCCATTTTGACGATTTATACATACACATAGGAAGAAGGAACACTAACTCACCCTTCCACTTCCCACCCCTCTTCTTTTCCCCCTATATAATATATAATTTATCTATAAAGACATAAAGACATTAAACATAACTACCTACAGGGTAGCGATTTACGAAAATCGAATTGGTTTTTTAACGGTTCTTTTATGTCTTATGTCTCAGAAATCCCTGGTTTCATCGTCTAAAAACTGTTTGTCGATGTATTTTCGCTCAATCAGGATTCCGTATGGCCGACGACCGGCGATTCGGCATTGCACCTTTTTGGCAGTCGGCAATCGTCCTAGAAGCTGGGGTATGGATTGATCCGCCCATTGTGTCCGTTGCAACAGGAATCGCTTGACCGCGTCGTAGGCCAAGAAGATCCCATCCCTCTCGCCGACGTCTGACCGCCGGCCCAATCGGCTTGAGACAGCGGCAATTCCCGCTTGCTCAAGCGCGTCCCAACCACCATGGTCAGCTTGGGAAAGGATCTGTGCGACAGTCGCCGTTTCGCCGCGGCCGAGTTGGATGGTCGATTCGAGAATGTCGGCCATCAACTGAACCTCGTCACGTTCGGTTTGCTGGTCGGTCGCCACGCCGTCGAGTAGGTGGGCCAGCAACTCGACAGCCTTCTGGTTGTCCGCTCCGGTAGCCACGGCCAGCATCGCCACCGGCACAGCGAATGATTCGACCAGCCGGCCATGGATCCCTTCAAATCGCTTGGAGGTAAGCCAGGCGGCCATCTTCCGGGCCTCGCCGATATTGTGGATGGCGATGGCCAGTAGTCGTTGCCCGAGATTCTCCAGTTCGGGCACAGACGGCAACAGCAAGGCCCCCCGCTTTGCGCCTGGAGGCCGTTTGAGGTCCAGGCCGATAAACCGGTTGCGGTCTGGTTCACGGGCCAAATGAAGCTCTACGGCGGTTACCCAGGGAATATGACGGAGGCCGTACTCCTGCCCCTCTTGGTTGACAGTCCCCCGGAGGGTCTTCGACCCCTTCGACGCCGTCCGGAATAGCTCGAGGATCTTCTTACGGTGGTTGTCTGATTCAAACTCGTCACAGAGGGCGATTCTCGCTGTGTTGCGAATCGCCTGGCGGATCCCGGCCTCCGTCGACTTCGAAGACAGCAACGAAAGGTCGCCGAACAGCGATTCCAGCGTCTCGAAGAGCGTCGACTTGCCGCAGTCCGACGGACCAATCACGGAAACCAACGGCCGCCAACTCCAGAGCGTTTGGACCCAACTGGCCATCACCAGGCCGGTCAGCAACATCGGAGCGACGTTGTCTTGGATCCAGAACCACTTAGCGAACAGGTCTCCGGCTTCGTCGATGGCCTGACTGCTGTGGGATTGGCTGTAGTCGGCAAGGTGCTTTTGCAGCCGGTCGAAATCGTACCAGCCGATCGTGGCGTGCAGGTCCAACACGTGACCACCAACCCGCGGCCGGGTGATTTTCTCGAGCTTCGAGCCGTCCCACCGGGCGCCCTCCCCCTCGCCGACCAACACGATCGACCCATCCGGCCGGCGGTTGGCGTCGATGCCGGCCCAGCAGCCTTGGCCGATTTTCCGGCGGGATTTCTCGAAGCCGGACATCAGTCCGATGGCCGCTTTGACCTGCGAAAGGTGGAATTGTCCCGGGACCTCGTCGCGGGCCGTGTGGATCCGCTCCCGGCCGACCGGGCCGCAAATCTGCTGTAGGTCTTCCATGGTCAATCGGGACACCGCCCGGAGGAACGATTCCCCGTGCTTCTCAGAGTAGATTTCGACCTCTCCACGTGGAGTACGGCCAATGATATCCAAGCCGAGCGTTTCCATGATGATCCTCTCGCCGGCTAGATCATCCTCGCCGCCCGCCTTTTTGGTGGTCGTTTTCGTTTCAGCGTCCGCTTCCGTTGGCTTCTTAGGCTCGATCTTCGGAGCCGATTCAGCCAGCTCGAGCGCTCGCTGGTAGATTTTCGCTCTTGCCGCCGCTGAGAATCCAATCTCTGAAGTCGCATCCATGGCTATCTTCTATGGGGTAAGGCAGTATCATGTTTCGACAATCCGCGGCCACCTCGGCAATCGCGGCGGCCCATCGCGCGGCCCCCCGCTGTCCGTCGACGTCACAGTCGTGGACGACGTAGACCGTTTTCCCGGCCAGCGGGGCGATCAGCTCCGCCGTGGGCAATTGTACCGATCCGCCGGAGTTGGCAATCACTACGTGTCGGCGGATATCGGCCGCCGGGATGATCGATTGGACCGACAGCATGTCGCTGGGGCCTTCGACCTTCCACACGATTTCCGCCTCGTCGAGGTGCCGTAACGCCCAGCGATTCATCCAGCCGGCCCGGGACCCGGCGACCGTGCTGATCTTCCGCTTCACCAGCGGCTTTCCTTTGCCCTGGTAGACGTTCAGGTGCCCACCTGACCGCAGCCAAATCTGCCAGCCGATCGGCCCGCCGTCGAGTAGATGTGGGCCGTAGACCGGAATCGCGATCACCTGTTGTTTGTGCCATTCGGCCAGTCTGCAGCCGGCCGCCTTGACCGCCGCGGGAAGGATGCCCTGCTTGTGCTGACGGGTCCAGACGTTGATGAGGGCGTCGTTCCAGTCCTGGAAGGTCAGTGAGTCCTCGGGAGCCTTCGGCGATCCGCCTCTCGGCAGCTTCACGCCGGTCTGTTTGGCGTAGTGGTCGCGGGCGGCCTTCCAATCGGCGAACTCCGCCGGCTTGGCGACCGCCGCGAACTCGAAAAGCGAGAAATTCCGGGCGTCCCCGGTGAATTCCTTGTAGCGACCGCAGGCGGGGTGGTCCGTGCCTACGTTGATCTGGGCGGACGGCGTTCGGTCTTCTTTGCCGAAGGCTCGACACGGCAGCCAGCCGGAGTGCCCTGGTTGGTTGCCGGTGACGTCGATACCGAGGGCTCGATATTCAGCTTCGACGTCGAGCTTGTCGAGGATTTCGCGGTTGGCCGCCGCCCAGGATTCTTTTGATTTGGATTTGTCTGCGGTCACGCTTCTACTCCCTCTGTAATTTCCTTGGATTTGGATTTGTCTGCGGTCACGCTTCTACTCCCTCTGTAATTTCCTTGGATTTGGATTTGTCTATCGGCATATCAGGCTTTCTTGGCAAGCCGCCTCGCGGTGACTTTCTCGACCAAGTTGTAGAGGGCTATCCCAGGTGTAGAACCTGTGGCCTCGACAACGTCGTTGATGACCCTATAGCCGTCGTCGTACTTCGGTCGGCTTGCTCGGGCCACATATAAATCAGACGGCTTGAGCAACTTAATCGTCCAGCCGTCGTCGAGCAGTCTCGTCGCCGCATCCACGTTCTCTATCACGCTTCTACTCCCTCTAAGGTTTCCTTGACCGCGGCGGCCATCGCCCGGCCCATCGCTATCGGAACGCCGTTGCCGACCGCCTTGACTTTCCCGGCGACGGTAAACAGTGGCAGATCGAAATCGTCCGGAAGTCCCTGCTGTTTGCAGTAGACGCGAAAGTCGCCCTGCGACCGGTAGGATTTTGGCTGACCCTTGCGGTTCTTTCTCGTCTCCCACTTCGTTCCGTTTGCCGTTACCGTCGGCGTGATGTGAGGATTGCCGATCGCCACGGTATCAATCCCCAACACTTTCCGCCCACCCTGCCATCCAAACGACCATCGTCGCAGGCGGCGTTGCGTGGCTGGCTTACCGTCTGCCTCTACGCATTGGCGATTATCCAGAACAAAGCTATGCACGCCGAAGCCTGGAACAACCGGCTGGGGCGCACGTGGCACGTTCTCCATCAAAAACCACTGCGGATCCGCTTCGGCGACACACCGCTGGAACTCCGGAATCAGATCCGGTGCAACCGCAATGCCTCGAGCCCGGCAGAGGTTCGCCAGTGGCGACCATGTCTGACACGGCGGCCCGGAAATAAGCCCATCGAATTTTCCTGCCGGATAGTGTTCGGTGCGCACGTCGCCGCCGAAGATGACGTCACCGCCCTGGACAACACAAAATCCTTCGGCTTTGAACGCCATCCCAAGCAGATCAATACCGGGCATAAGGCTCAGAACTACCTGCATTTCTCTTGACATGGTGGGCTATACCTATAGAATTTCAGTATGAAACTCACAGAACAGGACATGGCGCGAGCAGCAACGCTCTACGCAGACGGCAAATCCATCCAAGAGGTCGCCGACTGCTTCAGCGTCACGCGACAGGCGATGTGGGACCGCCTCAAAAAAGCGGGCGTAGCCATACGCCCGCAGAAACGCTTTGGGAGCGCCAATCACTTCTACCGCGGTGGTGGCCGGAAGCGGACGGAGCGCGGCTACATCAAGATTTACCTGAGCGGTCGATGGGTCTTTGAACACCGTCATTTGATGGCGCAACACCTCGGCCGCGAGTTGAACGACACCGAGGACATACACCACAAGAACGGCGTAAAGGACGATAATCGCATCGAGAACTTGGAGATACTTCAGCGGACAAAACATTCGCACCACCACAAGAAAGGCCGAAGCGTTTCCAGGTCCGCAATCGAGAAGCAAAGAGCGAAACTCATCGGACGTGCAACGCATCGCCCCGATATTACTGTTGATGCTGTTGGGCAACTTTACGTGAATGGTCTGACTGTGAACCAAATCGCCCATGCTCTTCGATGCTCTTGGCAAACGGCTCACCGCCGACTTCAGCAGTGGTTGAAAAGACAATCCGCAGAAGCCGACTTCCTCGAAGGCTCGATCGAGCAATCCGATTCCGGGAAATAGTGAAAGCACAAGCGTCATTTTGTTGTTTCTCCCTCACCCTTCTTCCGCCCGGCCCCCGTCTTGCCGCCGGCGTCGTCGCGGACGATCGGGACATCCTTCGGGGCCTCGATGCCGATTCGCACCTTGCCGTCTTCGCGGACGTAGACGACCATCACGGTGATCTGATCAGGACCGGGCGGGCCGATGTAGATTTTCTGGCCGACAGCGCGAGTTAGAACGAGCATCCTGTAGTCACCTTTCTAATTGAGTCGACTGACGCGATTCATCCGCCACTGCCTTGCCGCCTCACGTTTCCTCGCCGCCTCCCGCTGTTGCCACTCCTCTTTGCGGATGGCCGAGCGGACCGGGTCGCGTGAATAATCGCCGCCTTCGTCGGGCGAGTCGTCGAAGGTGACTTTGCAGTTGTTGCAAAAAAAGTTCCGGTCGCCGTCGGCGTAGACTGAGCGGCTGGAGCCACACGACGGGCAATCGGGGAGGCGATTCTGCTGGGTCATACGGCGGCCAACTCCCCCACCTCGTCAATCGCGTCGATGACTGGGCCGAAGATGTCTTCGTATTGCTTGTAACGTCGCTCCCAGGCCCGCAGCTCGGCCATCGCCTTGCGGATCACCTGAGACCGCATCGCCTGGTCTTGCCTGACCACGGAAATCGGGGCGTAAATGCCGCCCTCTGTTTCGTCGTCGAATTGGACAGTGACATTGTGGAAGGCGCGGGTTGATTCCTTTCTGCGTTCAGTGATCACGATCACTTCGAGGTGGTTGATCAGGTTGCGAGCCTGTGCAAGCCGATATCTCTCGCTGGCAATTGAATCATCCCACTCGAAGTGCTTGTGAAGCGGCGACCGCTTGCGGACGGCGTCTTCGACTACCGTTTCGGCGGTGACCAGCTCCATCTTTTCCAGGTGGACACCGATTGTTTGGGCGTCCACTTGGTTGAATTGCGCACCGCGGGCGGCTCTGTATCTTCGTGCTTTCGTTGCCACGTTGGATTCCTTTCTGATGGAAGTTGTTGTTGTTGGAAGTAGATGACCGCACCTGCCGGATCGGACCTTACCAGATCAAACCACGCCACACCTGCCTCACCTCACCTAGCCCCACCTTTCGCTACCGGTCCCGACCTAATTCGACCTCACCTGCCGGAACACACCGTACCGTACCGAACGCGAACACGCCCGACCTTGCCCCATCAAACCCAACCCCACCTGCCGCAACAGACCGCACCGCACCATATCACCCCGGACCTGACCGCAGCACATCAGACCAAACCTGCCGGAACGAACCAGACCTCACCTGACCACGCCTGACGTCACACCAACCCACCATACCTGCCTGACCTGACCATGACGCACCCGACCGGATCTCACCACAGCGCAAGCAAACGCACCGCACCATACCTCACCTGCCAAACCCCAACGTACCTTTCCTTCCCACGCCCAACCGTGCCTCACCACACCTAACCTGCCGTAACACACCGCACCACACCGAACCGCAACAGATCTCACCGCACCTCACCTCACCTGCCATACCAAAAGCGGTGGAGGCCGGCCTGGCGAACCAGCCCCCACCGAACCGAACCGACTTCACGCAGTTTGCACGCCATACGTCCCGTTTGACCCGCCGGGCCCCGACTTCGAGTTAGGGCGCAGCTCGCAAAGCCCGCAAGAGAATCCTGCGACCGCCAGTAGGTTGACGATCTGCTCAGCGCTGATCACCGCAGCGTTGTACTCGATGGCTACTGTCACGGACCAGTCAGTGAACTCCGGCCGATACCGCAAGTCGAGACTTCCATTGGGCAGCCGGATCGTATCCTCGCGCATCCGTGGATGGGTTCCCTTGAACTTCAACGGCACCAATCCACCTTCTTCGGCCAGGACATGGAACACACAACGAGCCAAGGTCATCGGCAGCCCATCGATCACTCGACACGCACTGATCATCGACGCCTTGATGCAGACTGCCGTTATCGCGTATTTGCAGCCCTTGGCCCCCGCCTTACTGCCTGGCATCACGTAACAGGCAGCAAGGTATTCTGCTTTCGGGTCACGTGGCCCCCTCGCCTCTTTGGGCTTGTGCTGTTGATTACCCTCAATCTGCTTCTTTGACTTCTCGCTAAACTTGTGCACAATCAGCGGCGTCTTACCCTTGAGCGTCACTTTGAACGTCTTTAACTGGGGCGGGCGGATCACGATCTTTTCCGCTTCCGATGCAGGCTTGACCGTGAAGGTGGGATCAAGGCGGTTGGTATCCCTCCCCTTTCCATTGACGCCCCTCACGTTTCCTCGCTTGCCCACCGTTTTCGTCCTACTCGTCGCTTTGACCTTGGTAGCCATAACACAAACCTCCTTGGTTAGAAAACAACAATCTCGCTGGGCTACACACCCAACATCCCCTCCAAAGCCCTCTTCCTCTGCCCCCGCGCATCCTTGACTGACGCCATCCAACATCCTCGGCCGCCCGCCTGGCCGCAAACGGTCCCCGGGGCCAGCATAACCGCGGCGGCGATCAAGCTCGTTCCGTGGTAGGTGATTTGGTCGCTGTCGATCGCGACCACGCAATACCAAACCCGTCCTCTTCGGTCAGGCCGTTCGCTTCTTGCGTCGTTCATTTCTGTAGTCATCGTATTGCTCTTGTTCGATGTAGAATCGCTCCAACAGATGAAACGTCGCCACTTCCGCGGCCCGCCGACTTCCCGCGAAATGCCAATGCACATTCCGATACCGCTGGCTCCAGCTCTGCCAAGTTCCGTAAACGCTTCTCGGGTTCAGGCGACTCCGCCACTCGGGCCGGAACTCCGCCGGGCGCATGACCTCGCGAAGGGTGGCCTCGATAACAATCGCGGCTACGCAATACCGCTGAAGCTTGTCAACCTCCCGCTCGAATCGCTCGCG
>LAZR01001621.1_pt1 | contig 14030 bp, 7 predicted proteins | sample 329461 | NCBI WGS metagenome assembly LAZR01 (sample SAMN03002196, study PRJNA259156) | marine sediment metagenome | biome: sea floor; feature: Hydrothermal impacted sediments; material: marine sediment; isolation source: Loki non-amplified sample from Loki's castle hydrothermal vent sediment ...
ATTTTATTGGAAAACCTATCTGGAAGAAACGAAATATTTGAAAGCATGGATTTCCAGTAGATTAATCTGGCTTGATGAAGCTATCGAAGCGCTTTAATTTAGACCTTAAATTTTGATATACATATGATTTCAATACACTATAATAACCAGAATCTAGATGTAGATGCTGGAGAACTCGTCGGATATCAAGTCGACGGGCATCAATATATCCATCAAAAAGGAAGTCCCGGTTGGCGAAGTTCCGATACTGAAATGTTTCCCATTATCGGTCCTACCGCCGAGGCAAAGTTTCAGGTACAGACCCCAAGGGATATTGCGATTCAAGACCAACATGGCCTTTTACGGGAATTGGATTATGAAAAAGTATCACAAACGGAGACCGATATACTGTTTCAAAAAAAATATAAGGCAAGAACGCCGGTAAAGAATTCTAAATATCCCGAAAAATCAAATAAGGAATACCTATTCTGGACCTATGATTTCTTGTTCCAAAAAAAGTTTTCGCTGACGGAGTCTGGGCTCGAAATTAGCTTTATCGTTTCAGGGGAACGCGATTCACCGTTTATGCTAGGCTATCATCCCGCATTTAAACTGTATACCAAGAATCCGCAGTTTGTTGCGGGTGAGCAGACAATTTCCCTAAGCGAAATATTGGCCGTCGGCGACCGTGCTTTTCAAATAGCCGATTGTGAAGACCTATTGCTTAAAGATGAAAAGCAGCTTCGTATTAGAACGGAAGGTTTTGGTAATTTCATGTTATGGACGCCAGTACCGAACATGATATGTGTCGAACCCATAACTTTTTACCCATATGCTGTAGAACAGCGTAATCTGAATGAAGGGTTTCACTATTTGGGAGATGCTGCGAAGACGTTTAAAGTATTCATCATGCCTTGATTGAAAACCCTTGGTTGATCACATTTCATAGGATATTTTGAGTGAGATGGCGTTCGCACGTTATACTTGTTGTTTAGTTTGCTTAAGCTCTACAGGTTTCCGTTAACAAAGTAACTTCAGCGTTTCCGATTAAAAGCTACCTTTGTCTATATGCACCGTTTTTTTCCGTTTTTGCAATGGTTGCCGACCTATAAAAAAGGCTGGTTCGCCAAAGATTTGGTCGCGGGTCTGACCGTGGGTATTTTGTTAGTACCCCAAGGTATGGCCTACGCCATGATAGCGGGTATGCCTCCGGTATATGGCCTTTATGCGGCTTTAGTGCCGATTCTGGTCTATGCCTTACTGGGCACATCTCGACAATTAGGTATAGGGCCAGTAGCCATGGATTCATTGTTGGTCGCAGCGGGCCTTTCTACATTGGCACTTACAGGGGTTGAGAATTACATTGCCATGGCGCTATTATTGGCTTTCATGGTCGGGGTCATTCAATTTTTGTTGGGATTGCTTCGTATGGGGTTTCTTGTCCGTTTTATCTCAAGACCAGTGATAAGCGGTTTTACTTCGGCCGCTGCAATAATCATTATTTTTAGTCAATTAAAACATTTCTTCGGAGTAAATATTCCATTAAGTGATCAGTTTCAAAAAACTATTACCAATGTCTTTCTAGCGATACCCGAAACAAATGGGTATGATTTGATGATCGGTTTAGGCGGTATCGCTCTAATTGTACTTTTCAATCGGTGGAGCAAACGGATCCCCGCAATTTTGGTGGTAGTTGTATTTGGAATTTTAGTGGTTTACGCTTTCAGGCTTGATACCTATGGGGTTCATATTGTAGGGGATGTACCGGGCGGACTGCCCTCCTTTTCGCTTCCGGAATTCAGTTGGCCCAAATTAAAGGGACTTTTTTCAATGGCCATTGCCCTAGCCTTAATTGGTTATACCGAGGCCATCGGTATCGGAAAAGCGATTGAAGAGAAAAAGAATGTAGCTACGATTGACCCTAATCAAGAATTATTGGCTCTTGGTTCCGCCAATATGTTGGGAGCTTTATTTCAATCCTATCTGGCTTCTGCCAGTTTTTCGCGTTCAGCTATAAATGATTCTGCGGGTGCAAAATCTCCAGTGGCTTCTTTGGTAAGCATGGCACTAGTGGCATTGACACTTTTGTTTTTCACCCATTTGTTCTACTATTTGCCAAATGCGGCCTTGGCAAGTATTATAATGGTATCTGTGGTCGGGCTTATTAATATCGCCTACCCTAAAGTACTGTGGCAATACCGTAAAGACGAGTTTGTGGTTTTACTGGTCACTTTTCTGTTTACGCTGACCGTCGGCCTTCCCGAAGGCATATTGTTGGGTGTGCTGTTGTCTTTGCTTATCATGGTCTATAGAACCTCGCAACCTCATTTTGTGGTATTGGGTAATCTCAAAGGCTCGGATTATTATAGAAATGTCGATAGGTTTAGCGGCGATATCGAATTGCGTTCCGATTTGCTGATGCTCCGTTTCGATTCTCAACTCTATTTTGGGAATAAAGATTATTTTAAGAAGCAGCTCTTTCGCTATATAGATGCTAAAGGCGATGGACTCAAAGGGGTAATACTTAATGCCGAGCCTATAAATTATATTGATTCTACAGCGGTCGAAATGTTGGCCAACGCCATTCTTGAGATACAGGAACGCGATATCAAATTCTTGGTGGCAAGCGCCATTGGCCCGACAAGGGACATTATTTTTAATAGCCGCATTATCGATGTACTACCTAAGGAGCATCTTTTCGGTCGTACCAAAGAGGCCGTTGATTATTTCGATAATCCCGAATCGCTCACCCAATTGGGAAAAAAAGTAGCCCAAGAGAGCCGTTAAAGGCTCTTGAGAATTTTCTATCAAAAAGATATTTCACAAAAACATTGTACAATTGATAAAATTATTAAGGATTTATCAACAATTATAGGCTTTTTATATGGATGTCAAAAATGTTAACTAAATGTTAGTTTTTTAGGCTACAGTTAAGTTTTTTTAACTATATTTAACAAGAAAAAAATTACGATAAATTAGGAAGTTATCCAGTTTATAAGATTTTTTCGACATTTTCAAATTTTACCCAAATTAGTAGCGGAGCAATCCAATTGTTATTCAATCTTCTCCCTAGAAATTATATGATATTAGTAACCAGTACCTATGGATTTTTTGTGGATATATTCTGGTCTTGTAGCCGCTATATTAATGGTATGGCTGTTTTTTGTTGTACGGATGTACAAGAAATTAAATAAGTAGGATGCCCAACTTTAGTGCCTCTGAATTTCGGTTTAGAGAGTTCATGAGGTTCTACTGCTCACAAAATTTCTCCTACATACGATAGCTGCTTTTTTTCTGGATTTCTAGCTAGGTATGATTTGATGATACTCTCAGTTTCTATCGTATTTCTTCTAGGTATGGTAAGCGCTTCCAAATCTTCATGCGTTTGTATTGAGAATTCATTTTGTACAAATCCGTAACCTGAGTAAACATTGTTTCGAATCAGTACAAAAGCTTGTTCGTCAAAATGGCGTCCTTTCTCCCTAATAATAAAATCCTCTTTTTCCGAGCCCATGTAATCAATAGCGGCCGAGACTCTTGAGTTATAGTCAGAAACCGGTTCTTTTTCTCTACAAACCCCCTTGCAAGTGACAATCCGAAAATGGGAGCAGCTTTTAATATTCACCTGTAAATGACAATATTTGGGGCAGAGTTCGAACGTGTTGCAGACCTGTTCCAGGTAAAGTCGGCAATCCGTCGGATTGTAAAAGATGGCTAAGGCATTAGGTGCCATTTTCAGCTTGTTGAAAGCAAGGTGCATTATGCCACTGCGGTCTTCATAGGCAAATACGCCATAGGGTTGAATCCTCTTTTTTTGCGCTCGATTGTAAATTGGATAGTGATGTTTAATAGCCGCTGATTCCATTAATAAGGCTACCAGTTCGCTGCCCGAAAGTTCAAAGTCGATATCCGCAGTTTCTGCGCAAAGGCGTACCTCTTTGGTAGACTTGTCATAAAAATGACCCAGCACCCTTTTTTTCAAATCGTTGGCCTTACCTACATAAATTGTTTTTCCCTTTGAATCCTTAAAATAATAAACACCTGGTTGTGAAGGAATTTTTTCAAAAACTTCACTTGGTAGTCCCGATGGTAAGGTAGCTTCTTGAGAGCGAGCGTTTAAGAATGTTTTAAATACTTTATCGGCACCATCTGTCCGTAATAATTTACTGAAAAGTAGGGTAGTGGCATGTGCATCACCGCGAGCTCGATGCCGGTCTGTCAAGGGAATTCGTAAGGCTGAACAGAGCTTCCCTAAGCTATAGGAATGGTAGCCAGGTAATAATTTTCGGGATAAACGTACCGTACAGAGTTTTTTTCTAATAAAGTCCAGGCCTAAGATGCGTAGCTCGTTCTTGATAATATTGTAGTCGAAGTTCACACTATGGGCAACAAAAATACTGCCTTCGGTAATTCTGAGGATGGAATCCGCAATTTTATCGATGGTGGGTGCATTCCGAACCGTGTCGTTATCGATACCAGTAAGTCGTGTAATAAAATACGGAATTTCACATTCGGGATCCACAAGAGAAGTGAACTCGTCGACTATGTCATGACCATCATATTTAAAAATGGAAATTTCCGTAATCTTATTCCCCTTAAGACCGTTTCCGGTGGTTTCTATGTCGACGATACAATACAAATTAATCAATATTTTTTAATGAAATCGGTCAACCTTCTATCTTAACATTGGTCGGTCTCAGTTGAAAACTAAGACCTTTTATACTACGAACTAGGAAGGGATTAGGTTAAGGACATCCGTTCTATACCTTAGTACTGTCTCTAGTATTACTTTTCGTAATGGAAGATTTTTCAATAGTATATACTGCTATAAAGTTACAGGATTTTTATAAAATGTGTGCGATTCTAGTGGACTATAGGTTATAAAAAGTTTCTATTTTAGTATCGGGACGATGTAATTTGATATTGATGCCAACACAAGCGACTTTAAATATTCCAGCCTTTCTGCTTTACTAATTTTAATTTCTTGTAATGAGAATAAAATCAAAATGGAAGCAAACGGTACTCCGCCTAACATAATATTTATTTTAGCAGAAGATTTGGGGTAAGGTGATATTAGCGCTTTCAATTCCGATGGAGAATTGCTACTCAGAATATTAACGGTTAGCAAGCAGCGGTATAAAGTTTGCCGATTACCATAGACCGCCATTTGTTGGTAGTTCATCACGGTATGGTATTTTGACTTGAATTTATGCATGGAGCAGTGGCTTCAAACGCGGAATACTGACGGGCAATTCAAAGTCCTATTTTGTAACAACAACCTAAGACGGTAACCTCATTTTTGCTTGATAGTGGGTATCACACGGCCTTTATCATAAGGTGTCAGTTTGACTGGGAAAGTGAATTAAAGCATAGCCCGAGTTTTGTGGTGTGTACTGGGATATTGGCCAACGTATTGTCCGCTCACCTAAAGCGGTTGATGCTTTAATGCCGACGGATAAATTCACCGAGGCGAAATTGCCCTATTTGATTGAGATTTTGAATATTAGTTTAGTTGATTAAAACCTGCAAAAAAATTGGCTTTTGACAGTTTGCATTCATCGAGGTTGTACCTCCAAGCTAAAACTAGTCCGAAAAAATAAAAAACACCTTTTAGATATAGTACTAGTCTATTTGCGGATTTGCGTTTCGCAAAATATCTTAGTATTTAGCTTCCGCGTTGGATTAATCTCTATTCCAATACAGCGCAAATCCTTTTATCAATATTGCTAATTTCACCAAAAATTATAATATGCCCATCATAGGAAACATCATCAAAGGCTTTATAGATGTACGAGACAAACTTGCGGACGAGGATAATCCCGTTGAATCTCAACGTAAAGTGCTGATCAATTTAATTAAAACTGCCAAAAACACAGCTTTTGGCAAACACTATAACTTTAGCGATATTCTAGATGCCGAAAACCCTTCTGAAGCCTTTGCTAAATCTATTCCCTATTTCGATTATAATAGAATTAATGAAGAATGGTGGCAAAAAATTCATGATGGCCAAGAGAACGTAACTTGGCCAGGTACTCCAGATTATTTTGCCCTAAGTTCCGGTACCACTGGAAATACCAGTAAGCGTATTCCTGTAACCGATAAGATGATCTCTTCGATTCGCAATGCAGGTATTGAACAGGTTTATGCATTAAGCAATTTCGATTTGCCATCCGATTTTTTTGAAAAGGGAATTTTGATGTTAGGAAGTTCTACCCATCTTGAAGAAGTCGATGGTCACGAAGAGGGTGAAATAAGCGGAATCAGTGCGAGTAATATTCCCAGTTGGTTCAGGGGATATTATAAGCCGGGACAGGACATATCGGAGATGGATGATTGGGACGAAAAAGTACAGAAAATTGCGGAACAAGCTTCAGAATGGGACATTGGGGGCCTTAGCGGAATTCCATCCTGGATGGAATTGATGCTGCAAAAAGTTATTGAATATAACAAGGTGGATAACATTCATGAAATTTGGCCCAACCTTCAGGTGTATACTTCTGGTGGTGTTGCTTTTGGTCCGTATGAAAAAAGTTTTAATGCACTTTTGGGTAAACCCATAACAGTTATCGATACCTATTTGGCATCTGAAGGCTTTATCGCTTTTCAAAAGCGTCCTGATAACGATTCCATGGCATTGGTTACCGATGGAGGTATTTATTTTGAATTTGTTCCGTTCGAACCGGATTATATTCAACAAGATGGATCCTTATCTGATGATGCCCCTTCATTAACGCTTTCCGAGGTCGAGCTCGATAAAGACTATGTATTGATTATCAGTACCGTTTCTGGAGCTTGGCGATATTTGATTGGTGATACCATTGCATTTACAGATATTGAGCGGGCAGAAATTAAGATTACGGGTCGTACCAAGTTTTTCTTGAACACGGTAGGTTCGCAATTATCCGTGAACAAACTCGACGATGCCCTGCAACATCTTCAAGACGAATTCTCGATGAAAATACCTGAGTATACTTTATGCGCTAAGCGGATAGACGGTGAATTTTATCATTGTTGGTATCTGGGAAGTGAAGATAAAAAAGACGATAAGAAACTAGCGGCAGCTCTTGATGCGTATTTAAAGAGTGCTAATAAGAATTATAAGGTAGCGCGCTCAAAAGCCCTTGAAGGTGTTAAGGTCACTACCATCGACCCAAGCGTATTTGGGGATTGGAATGCTAGAAATAAAAAGAAAGGTGGTCAAGTTAAAATGGAACGCGTGATGACTGAGGAGAAATTTGAGGAATGGGAAGCCTTTGTCAAAGGTAATCAGTAACAAAAAGAAATTTTAGCTCAAGATTACGGGCGATTTGTAAATAGTAATGGGTCTATAAAATGGATTTGGTATCGTTTTTTATAGGCCCAATTTTTAATTTTTTTTATTCAGAAGAAGCTTCCTGCTGTTCGACCATTGCCATTATCTCTTCCGGCGATAGATAGAATTTCCGTATACGGGCCTTGTACTTTTCCTGAATCTCGGCATTACCTAAAATGAAGTTTTTGGTTTCTACAATATAGGGTCCCATACCACTAGAAACGGCGTAGGTATCTGCGGCACGTTCGGCTTCTTTGAGGTAAGATCCTGAAAGTGTGTATTTGATACCGAACCAAGCAAGATTAAGACTGCTTCGGTCTTGATAATCCATGATATGCCCTAATTCATGGCCTAGCCATCCAACCATAATATTTTTTGGTACATCTTTAGTAAAATATTCCTTCCCCGATATTTTGATTTTTTCGCTAATCAAAACGATATACTCCCTTTTTTTTCGTGACCTAAAAAGGCTAGAAAATATGGGCTGGGCCTGCATGGTCGATTTTTTTATCTTCTTTTTAAATTTGAAGGTAATCGGCGTATCCGCCAAATTAGGATAGTGTGAAAGTGCTATTTGGGCTTCTTCTTGAATGGAACTAGGAACGATATGTTGTGCAGTCAGGGCAATTTGGGTCATAAATAGTAATAGGCTTATACGGAACATCTTTACGGGTTGTGATACTATGATTAAACTTTATGCAAAAACAGTACCGTTGATGGATATGCTAACTTAAAATTGATGTTTTCTGATTTTAAATTTTGTTGATAGGGTAATATAAGCAAAACTAAAATAGTTCAGATTAATAAATGTGTATCAGGTTACATTGTGTTCGGAAAACGTCATATCTTTCACAACGGAAGACCTTACTTCGTAAGAAAGGTGTATAAGTAGTAACGCACATTACCAAGAATCCGTATAAGTATGTCCGGAAAATTATTTAAAAAACCTGTAGTTCTTACGCTAGTCATAATTGTAGTGGGCGTGCTCGTTTTTTTTACCATTGCCCAAATAAGTGCTAAAACTGCAGTAACGAAATTTTTAGAGCGAAAGTTGCCTCAACATGTTCAATTGAATTATGGTGGAATGCATGCCAGTGTACTAAACGGGACAATTGGTCTGCAGGAAATTTCACTTGACTTTTACGATAAAGACTCTATGGTTTTGAACGCAAGAGTAAAAATGGATGACCTTTCATTGGAGGGTTTGGGGTACTGGGATTTTCTGTTCAAAAATACAATTTCCGTAGAACGCCTGCATCTAGAGCGCCCACAAATCTGGTATTACCCGTATCGAATCTTACCTAAAAAAACCTCCGAGCCCGAAGGGGTAGTAAAGCTATTAAAACAAATTTTTATTGATGAATTAGTAGTGCAAGATGGAAGTTTAAATATAATACAGAACGATGCCGATAGTACAGCCGTTGCTTTGAAGAACATAAATGTCAGTATCGAAAACGTAGGTACCGGACCTCAACAGATTGCAAAGAAGATTCCTGTCGAGTACGGAAACTATGAACTGGGTGCCGATTCGTTGTTCGTGAATTTAGGTCCTTATGAAAAATTGGATGTCGCTAGCTTGTTATGGAATCAAAAAGGAGCAGAGATTAAAGGATTGCAACTACATTCTAAATACGATAAAAATAAACTTTCCCAACATCTGATTGAAGAGCGCGATTACATCGATCTGCAAGTGTCAATGATGCGGCTTGATTCGATTCGGTTCGGTTTTGAAAAGGATACTTTTTTTATAGAGACCGGCAAGGGTACCATAAATAAACCAACTTTGGAATTATTTAGGGATAAACTGGTCGCGGATGGTGCTGGATATAAGAAGTTTTACGGGCGTAACATTAGGGAATTACCTATTTATTTGAATGTGCCAGAGATTAATATTACAGATGGAACTGTCGTGTACAGCGAACGGGTTGCCGATATTACAGATCCAGGTAAGCTGACTTTCGAAATGTTGAACGCCAGTCTTTCAAATATCTCTAATACCTATCCTGAGGGAGAAACAACGGTTATTAAGGCAAATACTAAATTTATGGGTAGTGCTGATATGAGTTTAAACTGGTCTTTCGATGTTAACCGTACTAATGACGCTTTTTTCGCTTCAGGAACGGTTTTCAATTTCAATACCGAAAGTATTAATCCATTTTTAAGATCGAACGCAAGGGCCAATGCCAGTGGAACTATTGATGAACTATATTTTACTATTGATGGCAACGCTACCTCTTCGTTTGGTGATATGAAAATGAAATATCAGAATTTTAAATTTCAGGTGCTAAAAAAGGACCGTACGGGTATTAATAAGCTATTGACCGCTATCGGGAATATATTTGTCAATGATGGTTCTTCAGCTGATGCGCAAGGCTATAGATATGGAGATATCGAGGCAGAACGCGACCCGACAAAATCTTTTTTCAGTTATCTTTGGTTGAACGTGCGAAACGGTACTTTGAGCACGCTTACCGGCAATGGCGAGAAGTAAGGGTACAAGAAATTATACGGTTTTACGAATTTCTTATAGTTTACAAAGAATAAAATTTGACATAAAAGCGCTGTCAAAGAAATAGTAAAGATTACAAAATAATAGGCTTATAAATATATTGTTTAAGACCGCTAGAATACAGTGCTCTAAAAATATATCACTAATTACTAATATTCATATTCAATTTTTCAAACATGGGCGTAATAGCAAAAGATGACAATCAGATAACATTATTTTATAATTCTGAAAACTCCATAGGAAAGCAGACGTTAGGTTACGTCGAATCATCGGAGCGGGATATTCGAACTGTCGATGTCTCGAAGGATAAGGTTACGGGAACCCAATGGGCTGAATTGGCCGACGGGGTTAAAATACCAATTCATGAATTGATTGATCAAGACCATCCTGAATTCAAGAAAGCTTATGGGACTGAAAAGGTAGATTTAGATGAGCACGATTGGTTGAGGGTACTTGAAAAATCACCAGCTGTATTGGCGTATCCACTAGTCATACAGGGTAAACAGTTTTTGGCGATTAAAAATCCGTCCGATTTCGCGAAGTTTATTGAAAGCGATAGTGCGGGCATTGAAAAACCTTACAAAAAGGACGAGGAAGTATAGTGCATAGCAGAAGGTGTGGTTTTACAAAATCTTACACTGATTGAAAACTATTTAATTCGGAAATTGTAATTCGTAAATCTAAACATACGCTACGCCCTAAAGGTTCAGGCATTATTTTTTGGATAGGTTTTGAGAATCTACCATAGATTATGTCATTTTGCATGTTGCGGTTATTAAAAACCCCAAGATTGATCTTGCATTTGAGAAATGTTCAGTTTATGACAATACATTCACAATGAAAGACGAAAGTAAAAAAAGAAAACCTTACAAAAAAAATTGAATCATCAGAAATAGAGTATGAGAAAAATACAAAGGATATTACTGGAATTCTTCAGATTTTAAATATGCTTACTCAAAACATTAATATTTCTGTTGAATCCATAAAAAGTAATATTCAACAATCTAATGCAGAAGCAATAGAATCATCAGCGGAAGATTTTAAAAAATATATTTTAGATATAATAGATATAATGAAAACTATTGAAGGTGTTGGAGAAGACATTGAAAAATCTAATGGAATGTCAGTAATGCTCAATTCTATCACGCAAACACTTAAGTTATTTACAGATAATGCTGATACGACGATAGGTCAACTAATTGAAAAGGTAAAAGAATCAGCTGACGTTGAAATACAAGAGTCTACATCATCGTTTGACAGTTTTGTTCAAGATCTAATGGAAATTCTTCAAAATGTCTATCTCTCTTTAAGAAAATTAACTTTGTCTAAAAGCCAAGAATTATACAAACAATTTGAAGAAATTTCAGAAAATATAAATTCTCAAACTGAAGATTTTAATAAAATTGAGAGAAAACTTACTGAAGTTAATATTCAAAAAAAGCATTATTCAGAAAATTTATTAACATTTAAACGAAGACTCGATGAAATTAATAAAAGAAACCTTGAATTAAATGAAAGAAATAAAAATGCAGATACAGAAATTAGTGAGCGACAAGAGATTATAACTAGTAGGCAAAAGGAAAATGAAAACTTAGATATAGAGATTGAAAAAGTAAAAGGAATAAAAGACTCACATTGGGATAATATTTCTAAAACTCAAGATGATATTGATAAAAAACAAAAAGACATAGAAAATTTACGAGAAAAACTACAAGAATTGCATGGGATTCAGAGTTTATTTGATAATATTACAGAAATTGATGGAAACATCCAGAAACTGAATATCACAGTTGAAGAAAAGAAAAATCTTATTTTGGATACAGAAGAAAGTATAAAAAATTTACAAACTGAAGAAAATTCATTGCAGAAAGACATTGATTCACTTACTCAACAAAAAGAAAAATTTTGGGAAATAACTGAACATTTAAGAAAAGAAATCGATGATGAGAATTTAATACTCGAAAAAACTATGGATCGTTTAAGGGCATTAGAAAATGTTATGAGAATAATCAATTCGATCGAAGAAATTAAAAAAGAAAATATTGAATCAAATCAAAAAATTGGAGTAAGCTCAAAAGACATAGAAGAATTAAGTTTTCAAGAAGCTAAAATCCAAAAAAATGTGGACAATAAACAAAAAATAATTGATTCTTTAAGAAATGAAAAAATTACAGAATTAGAAGCGCAAAAAGCAGCTCAAAATAAATTAAATAAATTAAATAAAGATTTACAAAAATCTCAAGGAAAGTTAAACGAATTAAATAAAAATAAAGAAAGAGATCAAAAGATTATTGGATTAGGGCAAGATATTAAAGACACTGAAGAACAAGTTGAATCAATAATAAAAGAATTAGAACAATTCAAAGAAGAGTTAAATAAAGAAAATATCGAGAAAGATGAAAAACAAGAAGAAATCGATAGATTTACTAAAGAAAAGGATGAATCTTGGAAAAAGCAAAAACAGTATCAAAAAGTTGTTACTGATTTAAAATCAGATCTTTTAATGGAAAATTCTAAAATTAATAATTCAGGAAATACAAATACAGACGCAGGAATTAAATTAGAAAATACAGTAAATGGGACTATAACCGATAATTTCATTTCGGCCTTTTATTACGGAGTTTATTTGTCATCAAGCAACTTTACTACTGTTAGTTATAATACAATTATTTACATTCAAGAGAATCTAACGCAATTTAACTGCGAAAATATTACAATAGAAAATAATGTTTTTATAAAACACGTATCATGGGATCAAATTCCAACTGATCAAGATATAGAATCTACGGACGCTTTTCAATATGACTTGAATGCATCTTTTTCTACTGGTATTAAGGAGTGGTGGATTAATGATACTACAAATTTTACTATTGCCAGTAATGGAAATATCACTAATATTACTTCATTAAATATAGGCAACTATTGGTTAGAAGCCCGAGCTTACGATAATTATAACTACTATTGCTCAGCTAAATTCAAAATCACTGTACATAATCTTACTGCACCTACTTGGGATGAAATTCCTGATAACCAAACTATGGAATTCGGAAGTAGCTTTTATTTCAAGTTAAACGCATCAGATCTATCAGGAATTAGTGCTTGGTGGTTAAACGATACTACCAATTTTACTATTGCAAGTAATGGAATGATCACTAATGTAAGTCAAGTTCCTGTGGGTGTATACTGGCTACAAGTAAGTGTTAATGATACCCAAAATCAAATCAACTCTACTATTTTCAAAATCACTGTACAGGACACCAAGGCACCTACTTGGGATGAAATTCCTGATAACCAAACTATGGAATTCGGAAGTAGCTTTTATTACAAGTTAAACGCATCAGATCCATCCGGAATTAGTGCTTGGTGGTTAAACGATACTACCAATTTTACTATTGCAAGTAATGGAGTTATTACTAATGCAAGTCAAGTTCCTGTGGGTGTATACTGGCTACAAGTAAGTGTTAATGATACCCAAAATCAAATCAACTTTACTATTTTCAAAATCACTGTACAGGACACCAAGGCACCTACTTGGGATGAAATTCCTGATAACCAAACTATGGAATTCGGAAGTAGCTTTTATTACAAGTTAAACGCATCAGATCCATCCGGAATTAGTGCTTGGTGGTTAAACGATACTACCAATTTTACTATTGCAAGTAATGGAGTTATTACTAATGTAAGTCAAGTTCCTGTGGGTGTATACTGGCTACAAGTAAGTGTTAATGATACCCAAAATCAAATCAACTCTACTATTTTCAAAATCACTGTACAGGACACCAAGGCACCTACTTGGGATGAAATTCCTGATAACCAAACTATGGAATTCGGAAGTAGCTTTTATTACAAGTTAAACGCATCAGATCTATCCGGAATTAGTGCTTGGTGGTTAAACGATACTACCAATTTTACTATTGCAAGTAATGGAATGATCACTAATGTAAGTCAAGTTCCTGTGGGTGTATACTGGCTACAAGTAAGTGTTAATGATACCCAAAATCAAATCAAATCTACTATTTTCAAAATCACTGTCGAAGATACCGTTGCTCCAACTTGGAATGGAATTCCTACAGATCAAGATGTTGAAATTGGTGATGGATTGAGCTACGATTTAGATGCTTCTGATCTTTCTGGGATAGTTGATTGGTGGTTAAATGATACGATACTCTTTAATATTAATGATGCTAACGGTGTGATTACTAATATTGTTCAACTTAGCGTAGGTGTATA
>LAZR01001622.1_pt1 | contig 14029 bp, 11 predicted proteins | sample 329461 | NCBI WGS metagenome assembly LAZR01 (sample SAMN03002196, study PRJNA259156) | marine sediment metagenome | biome: sea floor; feature: Hydrothermal impacted sediments; material: marine sediment; isolation source: Loki non-amplified sample from Loki's castle hydrothermal vent sediment ...
ATCGAAGTAATCCTACCTGGAGTGGAAAAGGATACCCTTAAACTAAAAATGAATAAGGAGAATCTAATTATTTACGGTGAAACTGAAACTATAAATTATGGGGGCCTTTTTCAATTGTGCTGTCCTGTTGACACTGAAAAAGCAAAATCTTCTTATAAAAATGGCTTGTTAAAAATAGAAGTTCCATATTTGGACGCGATCAAGGATATTGTTGATATAATTATAGATTAAATTCTATTTTTTTTCTTATTTTTTTAGATTAAAAGTACTAAACCTATATTTTAACTAATTTTTTCATTAACAAGAGAAATCACTTTTGGTAAAACATCTCCGATTTTATCATGTATCACAACCTCAGCAGCAGAATCCATATCAGTTTCTTGGATGTTTATGATAGCTAACTTAGCTCCGATAGATAGTGCTTTTTGTGGGTATAACGCAACAGGATAAACAACCAAACTGCTACCTAATACTAATAACAAATCACAAATAGTAATCATTTCATCTGCGGCTTGAAGTGTCTCAGCCTCAAGAGGTTCTCCAAAAAAAATTGTGTTTGGCTTTAATAGTCCACTACATTTTTCACAAGAAGGAGTAGGGTTACCTTTCATAACTTGGTTAACCATGATAGTTATCCCATATATTTGACCACAATTTAAACATTTCGCTTCATAAGCGTTTCCATGAAACTCGACAATGTTTTTCGTATGTGCTTTATGATGTAATCTATCAATGTTTTGTGTAAGTACCCCTCTTAATTTTCCAATCTTTTGAAGCTTTGTTAGGGCTTTATGACCCCTATTAGGCCGAGCCAGAAAAATAATCCGCCCTATCTCTAACATAAATTCTAAATTCTTACTTGTATTTGCCATATAGGTGTTGATTGAGGCAAATTCGTAGGGATCTACTTTCTCCCATAATCCTGTACCTGGGCTTCTGAAATCTGCAATCCCACTTTCTGTAGACATTCCTGCACCAGTTAATGCAATTATATCATTTGAATCTATGATAAGTTGGGCAAGATTCTCTAATTTTATATCTATATCACTTATCGCCAAAAACCTCCAAAAATTGTTTGTAAGATTTCATTAGAAAATACTTTAAGAGTAATTAATTGTTTCAATGAAAATAGCCTCTATTCAGGAATAGAGTTTAAATTCCCCAATTTACCCTTGGAATGTAATTTTTTAATTAGAGTATGGAATGCTTGAACAACGCCAGCTCCTGTTTTCGCAGATGTTCTATAATAACCATCAATATTGCGTTTTTTTATTAGTTTGAAAACTTTTTTATCATCTAAATTTTTTTCATCAACCAAATCTACTTTATTTCCGAATAGTAGTACAGGAATATCTCCGCAATATTTTTTTATCTCTTTATGCCAGTTCTTAACATGACTGAAACTTTCGATACCAAAGGCATTCTCCTCCAAGGTATATACAATTATTGCACCAACACTTCCGTTATAAAAAGTAGGGCGTAAGAAATGAAAAGTGTCTTGACCAGCTATATCCCAGAAAAATAGTTTGCAATTATCACCATCTATCTCTTCTTCATGCTTGGAGAATTGAGCTCCGATAGTTTTAACATAATCACTCTCAAATCCCCCTTGTGTAAATTTTTTTATTAAAGAAGTTTTACCTACCGTTCCATCTCCTATAATAGTTATTTTAAATGTAAAATTTCCCACTTTTGATTCAATCCTCAACTTTTTTATTATTATAGTTAATATTATTGGAGTTCAATTGATATTTTGAATAAGATTTTTAATTAACTTATAATTATCTACTTTTTTTATTTAAAATTTTAGTTTTTATTGATTTTTATCAAATCCATTGATTTCTCCATATGGGAGAGCTTTTAGTTAGACTTAAAGAACACTAAATAAAGTCGAGACAACCCAAAGATTAATAATAAACTTTTAATAATTAGTATATTACAAAATTGTTATAATTTATGGGTGAAATCTTAATGGGAAGTCGATCTGGTAGTAATTTAGAAGTGTTTTTTGGGTTGTTTGGTATATTAGTATCGGTAATTTTACTAATCATTACTATCTTTCTCACACCTGACTATAGTCCTTTAAAACATACCGTTAGCACTTTAGGAGATGGGGCATTCAAATCGTTATTTAGTATTAGTTTTGTCATAGGTGGCTCATCGTGTATCCCCTTTTACATTTATCTCGAGAGAGAACTTATAGATATTAAAGAAAATATTAGAAGATTGGCAACTGCAGTATCAATCTTTACTAATGTATGCGTCGCTCTTGTAGGTATAATCCGTGATGAATCATGGGATTCATTCCTTGCATTCCATGGGTTTGTCGCTATGGTTAGTTTTGTTGGTTCTAGCATATATATTGTCATCTATAGCATATTAATGTATAATACTCCAAAGGCAGGGATGTATAGAGGTCCAGCTTTTAAGAAATACCTAGCCTACTTTGGATTTGCGATTGGGGCTACAGTGGTTATTTTCTTCCTCACGTTTCATCCTTTAATATATATATTTCAACCTTTAATAGAATGGATATTAACATTATTTATCTTTTCTTGGATTATTATAACGGCGTTACAAATAATTTCATCAAAGTTCTTTTCCTTTAAAGATACTGGAATATATTTTAAACGATCCCAATTTCCAGAAGCACTCGAATTATTTGAACGGGCACTCAAAGTCCTAGAAAACGTAAAGATGAGTGAAACGCCAATAACTGAAACTCTGAAGGAAAACATCGAATATCTTAAGAAAACTTTAGAAAAAAAACCTAGTAAGCTTAATGGGAATTAAATAGTGAGCATTTAAACTTAAAAAAAGATAATCAATTAGATAATCATTTGATTAAAATGTAAAATCAGTTTCAAAAAATAAAAGTTTAATATAAGTATTTTTATTAATCAAATATATTAATATTAATAAAACTCAAGTATATCAATTTCAAATAATTAAGATATTCAAACTTTGAATGGTATAAGAAAGCACTATAATTATAGATACTACTTAGGTTAATCTAATCAACTGAGATGGTGAATGGGTAAGATTTCGTTAAAATCATTTATATATAAGGTGGTTGTAGTAGGCGACGGTGGAGTAGGTAAATATTTATAAACATCTCGTTTAATAACCTACAACCTCCATGGTCCTTCGCTATTGTGAGAACGCATTTAAGGAAAGTTATATTATGACAATAGGCTCGAACTTTTCTACTAAACAGGTAGAACTAGAAGATTATCCTAATTTTACTATTAAACTTCAACTCTGGGATTTGGCGGGCCAGAAACACTTTAGTTTTGTTCGTCCACCCTTCTACCGAGGGGCTTCTGCAGTTATATGGGTATTTGACCTCACTCGACGTAGCTCTTTCGCCAGTATGCATGGCTGGCAAGATGAAGTGGAAAAAGTCGTTGGCGAAAAACCAGGTATATTAGTAGGAAATAAATTAGACCTTGCAGATGATGGAAAAAGGGAGGTAAGTGCTACTGAAGGTGATTCTCTAAAAGATGAGCTAGGAGCTCTTGCATACTATGAAGGCAGCGCAAAAGAAGGGACTGCTGTAAATGATGTCTTTACTGAAATTACATTATCAATATTAAGGGCTTCAAACAAAATTTAATTTTAAGAAAAAGCGCCTAAGTATTTTTTTATACAAATGACTATAGAGATTTTAAAAGGCACCAAAAAAATCTAATTTTTTATTTGTCATAAACATTAAATTAAAATTTTGGAAAGGATTTTCTTATTATAATTATTATAATCATCTAAAATCGTAATTTTTAAAATATTAAATTAAAGAGAGAAAATAACATGTTTGGTGGGGGATCACGACAATATGATCGTGCTTTAACAGTATTTTCACCAGAAGGACGACTATATCAAGTAGAATACGCTCTCGAGGCTGTCAGGAGAGGTACAATTGCTATTGCTGTTAAATCAAAAGAAGGTGTTTGCTTAACAGCTCAAATTAAAATTCCGACAATACTAATGGACGCCGATTCAATAGATAAAATTTTTCAGGTTGATGAACATATAGGAGTTGCAATATCAGGTTTACATGCTGATTCGCGTACTCTTATAAATTATTCAAGAGTTCAATCTCAATCATTCAGACTGACTTATGATGAACCGGTTCGATTAGCCATGCTGGCAAAAGCCGTTGCTGACTTAACTCAGCAGTATTCACAATTTGGCGGTGTACGCCCCTTTGGTTGTGCTCTTTTCTTCATCGGAATCGATGAAGCTGGTACACAAATTTATACAATATCTCCCAGTGGTATTTATCGTTCATTTAAAGCCTATGCACTTGGCAATGGTGAAGCGACTGCTCGAGAATATTTAAAGGAAAATTATAAACCTAATCTTTCCTTCGAAGAAATTATGAATTTGACCTTAAAGACCCTCAAGGAGTCTGTCGATGAGGATCCAACAAAGGAGAATACTCGATTAGCATTTATCAAATCAGAAGAAAAGAAATTTCACATGTGCAATAAAACAGAAATAGAAGCATTTCTTAACAGAATAGAATAAGATCTTTTATAATTTATTTTAAACAATCTTCTTTTTTGATTTTCAATTTCTTAATGTCCTACTAATGACTTTAGAATAAAAAAAAAAGGAAGTTATAAGATTAAGCTACTGTAAAGTCATCGACATCGCTTCCATAACCGACCTGTCTGGTAAAAGCTTCAACAAAATTGAATTTAGAGCTAAGGGTAATATGATGCTCTTTCAAGCATTATCTGAAAAATTTGCTGAATTAATTAATGCTGATACGATTTTAACTGATCAACAAAAATCCATAGCTAAACTAATGATATTTAAAAAGATAAATAATTTCGTAGTTGCTACGGCGAAGACAAGTGAAATTAAGGATAAAGAAAACATAATAAAATTTTAAAATCAGATGGAATTAATGGGTTCACATTAACTTTATCAATTGGCTCATGTTATCCTACAAGTTTAAAGTCGATTATAATAGATAGAACTTTCTATGATAAAATTATAAGCATATTTGATGAGAATGCAATTAACCAAATAATCGATTCTCTTGATCCTCTAGGTGTTGTTCCGAGACCTTCTGATGATACTCATGTTTCTGGTTATCCAAGTGTCATTGAATATCATAGTGAGAATATACTTCGTGCTCAGCAAGAACATATAACGAAGTTTGGAAACTTTTTAAAGGTTTTGGCCGACAGTTTACCAACAGGCCATAAGCTAGGAATTTATCCCTTCAATACATATTCATCGGGATTTGCGTTTTCTCAAAGACCTGATTCTAGAGGAAATTTGCCTTACTTGTCATTCTTTCCCTCTCCCGAAAATGCATTAGCAGATCAGGTATTTTTCTTAGGCAAGGAAGATTTTAATAATTTTGGCGATTCATACATTAAGATCTTAGGTGGGCTCCTAGTTGACTATCAGACCTTTGTTATTGAGGAGATTGATGATTCGGGTAAAACTGTAAAATATTTAATTGCGTTTAATATATTTGGGGCATTAGCTTTAGAGACCGATATTGAGAACAATATAGGATTATACGTGCCACGCCCTCAAACATTTGGATATGTGTCAGCTCCTAGTGTTACTTCTTTTGATAACTCATTATATAATAAGGCCGATCCGAATAGTATAGTTAATATTCTTAAGGAGTTTTATGAAAATAATAATCTTATCGGATATCAACGTATAGGTGATCGGAGGAAGGAACTTGAAGCATGGATTAGAATTTGCAATTCAATAATGTTTATAAGAAACATGTTTTAACTTTTTTTTATTTTGTTTTCTTAAGATTTTTTAATTATTTTTAATAAATTAGATGCTGTTTGGATTAAATCTTCTCTTTTCTTAGGATAATGATCTTTTCTCGTATTATACCATATCAATCTCTCCTTCAGCTCATTTTTAAGCACAAATTTAGTGCTAGTCGGCATGGTCTGAATTAATTTAAGTACTGACACTTTCCCAAGTTTATCACAGATCATTTTAATTAACTCAATCAACCCATCTAAAATAATTTTTGGCTTATTTTTTATCAAACTGTCCAAATTTTCGATAAATTTTACATTTGAAAGCACAGATTTTAGTGAAAAATCTTCTAACAAGATGAAGAATCTATCAAATATTAGTTCCATTAAAATTCTTGATGATCCATTATTAAACTGATATATAACTTCATCTCGAACATTTTTGAGAATCTCATTATTATTTATTGTTTTCAATGTGTCGAAAATATCAAGAATCATGTCAATAATTTCTACATCATTGATAGGCCAAGTGGAGATGATAAGTAACAAGTTTTTAATTAATTTCAATTTAGGATTAAGAACTAAATCTTCGAGCAAAGATGTATCTGTTTTTAACATATTTATAAAAGAACCCAGAAAGTCCTCAACATTCTCTGACTCTTTAGCCTCTAAACATTGCCTTAACTCGGAGAATACATTTGGCATCGTATCTAATACAGTTTCAAACTCTTCCTTATTTAAAAAAGTAATATATCCCTCATTCATCAAATACAGCATAACCGAATGAACACCACTCGAAAATCTTTTAGCGATTTCTTCTTTAAAGACCTTCTTTGCTATCGGATCTCCTACTTCAGTTAATCTCTTTAATAGAGGGAAAGCTAAATTCCTATGAAGTAGTTTTGAGTTGTAATTATTTTCGTACCATACCTGTAAATTAGAACAATGCGCCCAAAATTCTGTTTCAGGATCTATATAGATTGCTTTTTTGGTGTCATAAGTCTCCAAAGATTTATCAAGTTTTTCTGCTGCTTCATCGATAGAATCTATTTCATCTAACGATTTTAACTCTTTAATGTTAACACTTAATAGAAGGAACTTACAATGAATAAACTTTTGATTATTAATGTAGATATTAGTTTCTCCATCTTCTAATCTCAAAATTAGATATTTGTTTATCTGGAACTCTGACATGATTAAAAAAATTTGTTTCTCAATAAAAGAATAGAAATTCCATTATTTAAGTAAGAAGAGTATGGAAAAATTCACGATAATTTCCCCTTATTTTTTTATTCTTTCTGAAATTCTTTAGACCTTCTAAACCTAAGACTCTTAAAGAGTCTGTCGATGAGGATCCAACAAAGGAGAATACTCGATTAGCATTTATCAAATCAGAAGAAAAGAAATTTCACATGTGCAATAAAACAGAAATAGAAGCGTTTCTTAACAGAATAGAATAAGATCTTTTATAATTTATTTTAAACAATCTTCTTTTTTGATTTTCAGTTTCTTAATGTCCTACTAATGACTTTAGAATAAAAAAAAAAGGAACTTATAAGATTAAGTTACTGTAATGAATCTTTCTTCAGAAGTATAGATAATAATGTCATTAACGATTAAGGTCCATCTATATCTAATAATAATATCCGTCCTTGTACTATTTACAAAGCCATTTAGGATAATCCCTTCTCCTGAAAATAAAGTTGTATTTACCAAGGTAAAATGCATACCAGAATAAGCTCCGTAAATAAAACTAGAATTTTCTATAATTGTACTTGGAGGAACCAAAATTGAAAAATTCCCACCACCTACTCGGAAGAGAGATAAATTTACTTTAACATTATATCCTTCAGCATCAATAGTTTCATTAAAATTTTCAAGTTGAATTCTGAAGCTCGCTAGATCATCTGGTAATGTTATTATGTTATCAATATCAAATTGGTAATATATCGCAAATCTTTTTACTTCAATCGTGATCCTATTTGTTGTAGTATTTCCAAATTCGTTTGAGGCTGTTATATAAAACTCATAACTTCCAGTATCTATTCCAGAAACCGTATAAGTTGTTTGGGAATCAGGTAAATCACCTGCAAGCAGCGTATCGTTCCTATAGACTGTATAAGTTTCAGCGAATTTTGATTGAGTCCAATTTAGTTTGAATAATCCGTCTATATCAGGATTTCCAGCATCAGATGTTAAAGTAAATGTTCTTGGTCCAAAATTACCTAATGCGTCATATGCCTCATCGGCATCACTTCCATAACCTACCTGTCTAGTAAAAGCTTCTACAAAACCTGCCAGTTTTAATTGTTGTAAGCCTCCGACAGTACTATATGTAGGAATATAATAATACACTGAACCTCCAAGAGGATATAGTAACGTATTTCCCATTCTTGCGTTCGCGATTAAGGAGATTTCTTGAGTCGCTTCGGTTTGATATGTATCTCTAGCAGTTTTAGGCCCAATTAAATTTTCAGTAGCATTTCTAGTGTGGTAGAATAATGCTTCACCAAAATTATCACCATGTCTAACTACGTACATTCCTGCTAACGTTCTGGCTTCTGTACCTCTGTATTCCACTAAATCAAGTCCAACAAATTCAATACCATTACCTAAATCTGTTTCAATATAGAATAGATCTCCGTTTTCGGGTCTTTCATGAAAATCATCTCCCCTTTTCCATGTTTTTAACTCTTCTACATGGTATACATAATTTGCCCTTAATTGTGCTTCAAATAAGTCTTCTGGATATCTCAATTGATTTTTAAGCCAGGATGGGACCTCGCCCCAATCGTATCTGTTAAGATAATATTTCCATACATCATACATTGGATCAGCTTCAGATTCAATTAACGCGGGATTTTTATAAAAAGTCAATTCGCCATTTATTACATCCACTACACTAACCCCCAAAAATCGTAAGAGTGGAGATTTTGAATATGAGCCGATATCTATTGAAGTATATATTGAGACAACATAATACATTTTTCCATTTTGACTATCAAAAACTAGGTAGGGATCATTATCAATCGTCAACTGAGGTAAAAGGATTGATTGTACACGATTTTTTACGTTTCTGTTAATTAAATACTGGTGGGCTCCTCCTTCAAAGACGTATCCAAACCCCAATCCGAGACCTATATTGAACCAAAAATCCTCTAAACCTACGAGACTTCCGTCTGGGGCAGCTTCATATACGTAATTATTGTTTTCGATTTCACCGGCCCATTCCGTACCAAGCAAGATGTTATTATCATAAGCACCTAATCCTGGCAGAAATCCTTGCGATTCTAAAAATCGTTCACTTTCACTTTCGCCAAAAAAGATTGGATAATCCTCAGCAATATTAAAAATTGAGGTAACGTTAACTAATTCTCCTGTAGAGGTATCCATTGCCAAGAACCCTTCTACATGGTCATATAATTCAGTATTTGTTGCAACCGGATCATCAGAAAATTGAGATAATCTAATTGTTTTTGGAGCTACCCAGTATTCCGTTCCGTTTAAATATACAATATCCGAGTCTGCTAAACCTTCATATGTTGTACCTATTTTTGCTGCTAAACTCTGGACAGCAAAGTATTGGTCAAATTGTCTTATTTGATTTATCATTTGAGTATCATTTTCAGGAGATGATGATAAGGTGAAATTACTAATAGGTCTTTCTTCAAACATATCTAATCCTGCGGATGCACGAGTCCACATAATTTCTCTATTGATCTTTCTATCCCATTCATATTCAGAATAGACTGCGGTATTACTAATTGTGATCATCGGGCCAATACTAATCATTACAGGAATTAAAATAAGAATTACCAAACCTCCTACAAGTACTCCAATTCTTATTTGCTGCTTTCTTAAGAAAATATTCTTTTTTGGATTTCGGGCTATTACTTTACGACCTACTATGTATGCGGGTATACTTGCTCCAATTAAAATGAAGAACGCTAGTAACAATGACCACATTTGAATTAGATGGATCCCATTTAAAGGAAAGGTAGGTAATGAAAAGAAAAGGGCTCCAAAAATCAATCCAGAAAGTAATAAAGCATTTGTAAGAATTTTATAATCATTTCGCCTCAAATAGTAATTACTTACAATGTTTAATATGATTCGAAAACCACAAATTGCAAAAACATAATAAATTAGTGGAAGATAAACCCTTGCATAGACGAAAATGAATTGAATATCAATATTCGTCTGATTTGAGAGTACATCAAAAGCATCAAAGAAGATCATTAGTGGTGCGGTCTCATATTCTCCTAATTCAATCAAATACATCATCCAAGAAAAGCTGCCATCAAAATCAAGTATCATGCCAATCAAATAAAATAAGACAAATCCTGCTGTCCACCAAAAAATAAGTGATTTTAATCGAGATGGTTTACCAAATCTTAACTTAGTTCCAATTATTGCTAAAAAGTTTTGATTAGGTGGTAAACTCATAATAATGCATCCAATGATTGCACCCATTAATGCCGTCTTATTAAAAAAGAAATTAATTGACCAGAAGTTTAAGAAATAAAATTCATAAAAATTCACTTTAGTATTAATATAATTCACTTTACTATCATAAAGTTGAGCATTGAGTCTGATAGGTCCCATCCAAGCGGGCCAAAACCAGACAATAGAGAGGATAACAACAACAATAATAATTACAGGAATAATGTATTTTAGATATTTTCCAATTTTTTGCTTACCTCTAAAAATATCAAGTTGTGGAAATTTTCTCCTAGGTGGTGCTCTATCAGCATCCAGGATTTCGAAATCTCCACGCTCTAATCGTTTTACTTTCTGTTTAATTTCATATTTCCTATTAATTTCTTGACAATCGTCGCAATAGTAATTAAATATTTTATGCTTTTCACAAGATTTTTTTGTCATTGAAATTCCTCTTTTTACTTAAAATTAAAAATACTTGTTTTATTAAGATTATAAGAGAATATTAACTTTTTTATATAAGATAATTAACAGCAGTAGAAATTTACTTATATAAATAAATATCACGATGTAAAATGGGGAAAAAGAAAAAAATACGAGATCAGTTCGAAGAGATTTTTAAAACTGGCAATGAAAAACAGATAAAAAAAATGCTCGATAAAAATCCTTGGTTGCTCGAAGAAGTATCGAGTGATTTAGATGAGGATATGTCTGAACAGAACCAAATTCTTGCCGCTCTTGGTGTAATGGAAGATGAACTGGGGGGACCTGTCCCTATCGATGAAATTGTTTTCAGTCTTCGTGTGGATTTTAATATTCGGAAATCCGAAGAAGAAGTACACATACTGTTGAATAATGTAGAAAATCTAAATCTAGCAAATAGAGAGTCTAATGGGTGGAGTTTAACTAGTGAGGGAGGAAGAATTTGCGATGATTATCTTAACAAAAATTTGGGTAAATTGGAATTATAATTGATTAAATTTTTATTTTTTAATCACGAAATCTAATTATAGAACATAGAATATTCTTAATTTACATTAATTATTATTAAATAAATTCATTCTTAAATCTCCTTTAATGTGAATAGTATGACTGAAAAAAATAACGAAGATTCAAATGAAAATTTAAAAAATGATCATGATCCAACGAAAGAAGCATTTATTTCGGATATGCTTGAGATGGAAGAAGAAATTGCTTCTGAAGCTTATGAGCTAGTTGAGCATGGGCTTCATTTAGTGGATACTCAATTTTTTGATGATGGGATTGAAATATTACGTCAAGCAATAGGATTATACGCACAAATTAACAGGGAAGAAGAAAGTAAAGCTATAAACGAAAAAATTTCAGAAGTGTATTTACTTAAAGAAAAAACCTTCAGAGAAGTTGAAACTCCTCCGGAGGAAAAAGCTGAAGAATTTAAAGAAGAAAAAGATGAAATTTCAGAATTAATTCGCGCAGAACAACTACTTAAGAAAGCGAAAGAGTTAGTAGAAAGAAAAGAATTTGAGGTAGCTTTAGACATTTATGATGAAGTTGAAAGTATTTTTGAACAACTTGATAAACCTGATGAAAGAGAGAATTTGGATGAATTAATTGAAGATTGTTATAATAAAAAGGCTGAATTTTTACGAACTTTGAAAAAAGTAACCTCTGAAGAAGTTATTGAGAGCCTAACAGAGCCTAAGGTCTCAGAAAGCGAAGAAGGTCTGAAAGAGGAAAAATTAAAACAATTTCTGGAAGTTAAAAAACAAGAAGAAGAAATTTCATCCAAAGCGTATGAATTACTTGACCAAGCTACGGAATTAGCTAAAAGCCATGAGTATGATGAAGCCTTGAAATTATACTTGGAGGGTTTAAATCTATTCAAAAAGTTAAATTGGACTTATGAGGTTAAAAAAATCGATGATACCATTGCCTTATTAGAAAAAGAAAGAATGGTGTATAGAAAGAGTCTTGAAAAGAATAAGGTAAAAGAGGCTAAAGAAATAGAAAAACAAATGCAACAAGATGAAATTATTGATCAATTTGTTAAAGACCGAGAAAAACAAGAAAAAAAAGCGAAACTGGAAAGGTTAAAAGAAATCGAATTTCAAAAATTGGAAGAGGATTTTTTTAAAGTACAGATAAATAATATGGCGAATGAAGCTTCAAATTTAGCACATGATTATGATATAGCTATGAAGAAAGCTATAAAAGAAGGAAAATTGGTAGAAAATTGTGTATATCCGCAAATAATCGAGATTTATAAAAAGATCAGAGATATACTCATTGAAAAAGGTTGGAATAATGAAGCAGCGATTTATGACGATACTGTTAATGTCTATATTCAGAAACTAGATCAAGATAAAAGAATTAGACAAATAGAAGTTGAGAAAGTAAAAAAACAAAAAGCGACTGAGGAGTTACTTAAATTTCAGAAGGAAGATTTGGAAATTAGTGGTGATGTGGGACCAATATCTACTTTAGATGAGACGGAACGTAAGAGAGAAATAGAAATCCAAAACCTTAGAAATAACCTTGATGCGATGACTAATAGAGCTGAAAGATTAGCAAGAGAGTATGATGTAGCGTTAAGACAAGGAAGATTTGAATTAAAATGCCCATATCCTGAAATTATTAAAATTTATGAACAAGCTAGAAAAATGGTATTGGAAAAAAATTTAGAGACTGAAGTCGCAATTTTCTCAAGTCAGATTATCGCATATAATAAAAAAATGGAAAAAGATATCAAATTACGTCAAATCGAGGCTGAAAAATAGTTAAACGAAAGGAAGCAGAAAACCTTCTCAAAATGAAAAAAGTGGAAAAAAGGGTAGGTTTAGATGTTGAAAAATTAAGAGAAATTGAAAAACAGAAGGAAAAAGAACATGATAAAGAAGATTTCGAAAATTTGGTAGATGATGTGGTTAAAAAGGCAGAATATATGGCCCGTGAATATAATATCCAAATGAAAAAAGCTATTAAAAAAGGAACAATTGCTGAAAACCCTCCATTCCAAGAAATTATTAAAATTTACGAAAGCGTGAGAAAAATGGCTTTATTAAAGAACCGTAAAAATGATGCTGCAATTTACATGACACAAATTCAAGCTTATAGTGAAAAATTAGCAAAAGATAAAAAATTAAGAGATGTAGAAGTTCGTAAAGCTCAGAGGCAAAAAGAAATTGAAGAAATGCATAAAATTGGAGAAAGAACTAAAACTGATAAGCAGAGACTAAGAGCTGTTGAAGCCAAAAAGGAAGAAGAAGAATTTAGCGTAAAAATAGGCAATTTAGTTGATGAAGCTGAGAAAATAGTTAGAGATTTTGAGTTAGCAAAGAGAAAAGCATTAAGAAAAGGAGAAATAATTGTAAATAGTCCTTACGCAGAAGTTATTGAAAAATACAAACACATAAGAGATCAGGTTCTAGAAAGGGGATGGAAAGACCAAGCTAATATTTATGGCAATCAAATTAAAATCTATCAAGAGAAATTAGAAAAACAAGAAAAATTAATTGAAATTGAAGCTGAAAAAGCAGAATATCAAAAAGATATTGAGGAAATGCATAAAATAAGTAAAAAGGTTGAAGTAGATAAAGACAGATTAAAATTTGTTGAGAAAAAAAGAGAAGAAGAAGAATTTAGTAAGCGTATCTCAGAATTAGTAGATAAAGCTGAAAAACTAAATCACGATTATGATTTACAAAGAACAAAAGCGATAAAAAAGGGAGAACTATTGGAAGAAACACCATACCCCAAAATAATTAAGATTTATAAAGAGATTAAACAAAAGCTTTCAACACGAGGGTGGGGCGACCAAGTTAAAATATATAGTAATCAAATTAAGATCTACTACGAAAAAT
>LAZR01001623.1_pt1 | contig 14027 bp, 14 predicted proteins | sample 329461 | NCBI WGS metagenome assembly LAZR01 (sample SAMN03002196, study PRJNA259156) | marine sediment metagenome | biome: sea floor; feature: Hydrothermal impacted sediments; material: marine sediment; isolation source: Loki non-amplified sample from Loki's castle hydrothermal vent sediment ...
CTGCTTTAAATAAAAGTGTAGCCGCCAAAAGGTAATTAGCTTTACGGTCATTAGTGAGGAAGTTATGCAAAACAATGCCACAACGAGCAAGTTATTACATGCGGCAACAAAGAAGCACTTTTTAGTTTATTAATAAGCCAATTAAACTGAAAAGGCGCTATTAGCGCCTTCTTAGTCACTCTAAACTTTAGATAGTAAATCTATCTTAAACAGAGTTAAGATTAGTTAAAACTTACTGATAATTTTCATAAATTTTATCCAGTGGCTCTGAAAGCCCACTTTCTTGGACTATTCGAACATGTTTACGACTTAACTCACGCGCACTAGTTACACCGCATGAGTGAGCAATTAAACCAGCTCCGTAATGAATATACTTATTATAGTTAGCTACGCGCTGCGCCTTATCAGCTACATTGAGACCTTTTTGTAAATGTGTATTGTGCGTAGTAATCCCTGTAGGGCAGGTATCTTTATTACATTGCATAGCTTGAATACACCCTAGTGCAAACATATGACCACGAGCCGATACAACAAAATCAGCACCGAGCGCTAATGCCCATGCAACCTTTGATGGAACGATTAATTTACCCGAAGCAATAATTTTTACGCGCTCTCTAAGGCCGTGCTTTTCAAGCATATTAACGACAAGCGGCAAGCTTTCGCGAAGAGGTAAACCCACTGAATCCATAAGCGGTTGCGGCGCAGCGCCCGTGCCACCGTCTGCACTATCAATTGTTATAAAATCAGGCGCTGATTCAACGCCACGGTGATTTATTTCTGCAAATAAAGTTTCTAACCACGTGTAGTCACCTATAACCGCTTTAAAGCCCGTTGGCTTACCGGTGGCATTACGCACAGTGGCAATCATATCGAGAATATCACTTGGCTTTTTAATTTCAGGATGCCCATTAGGACTAATCGAATCTTGCCCTTCTGGAATACCTCTGATTTTAGCTATCTCAGCATTAACTTTAAGTCCTGGAAGCATTCCGCCTTTACCAGGTTTTGCACCTTGGCTCATTTTAAGCTCAAACATTTTAACCTGTTCGTGAGCTGCAATTTCTTTTAGCTTATCGGTACTTAAGTTTCCATGCTCATCACGCGCGCCATATTTTGCTGTCCCAATTTGAAATACCAAATCGGCCCCACCTTCTAAATGGTAAGGGCTCAAGCCCCCTTCACCGGTGTTCATCCAACATCCAGCAAGCTTTGCCCCTTTAGATAAAGCACGTACCGCCGGTTTTGAAAGTGCACCAAAGCTCATGCCTGACACATTAAATAACGAATTTGTGGTGTAAGGCGTTTTACAATGTGGCCCAAGGGTAACATTACTTGGGTCGAGCGCTTCTTCATCTAAAGTAGGAAAGGCACAGTTCATAAACATGACAGTACCGGTTACTTCCAGACTTTGCGTTGAACCAAATGCCGCTGTTCGATCTACATCTTTTGCAGCACGATAAACCCAGCTTCGCTCTGCGCGGTTAAATGGCATTTCTTCTCTATCTTGGGCAAAAAAGTATTGCCTGAAAAATTCACCTTGGCGTTCAAAAAAATACCGGAAACGGCCAATTACTGGATAGTTACGCCTAATAGCATGTTTTGTTTGCGTAATATCACGAAAGTAAAAAACAATAATAGTAAGAACAATTAACCCAAGTGCGATAATAAAAATACTCGCAAATACGTCAATACTAAACATTATAAAACTGCTCATCTAAGGCCCCTTGATGACTATATTTTAAACAATACCGATTTGCCTAGTCTGTGGATATTTTGACGATTAGAGTCGTTAAAATAAGCTCTATTACTAAGTCTCTTGGTATAAAAAAGGTGTTGCTGTCAAAATGACACAACACCTTTGTTTGTTCAAGGTTTATAAGCCCTACAAAGCTAATTTTGCGGCTTAGTAAGCTCATTTTTTATGTATAAACGTACTTGTGTTTCTAATACCGACAAGGGTACTGAACCGTGGCGCAGAACCTGATGATGAAATTCGCGAATATCGAAATTTTTCCCAAGTGCTTGCTCGGCTTCAACACGCAAACGCTTAATAGTTAATTTACCTATTTTGTATGATAGTGCCTGTGCTGGCCACGATATATAACGATCTGTTTCTGTTTTAACATTATGCAGCGAAAGCGCTGTATTTTCACTCATAAAATTCATGGCACGCTCGCGACTCCAGCCATACATATGCATACCCGTATCAACAACTAAACGGGCTGCTCGCCACATTTCATAGGTCAAGCGACCAAAACGGCTATATGGGTCTTGGTAAAAGCCTGCTTCTAAACCTAAATACTCAGAGTAAAGTCCCCAACCTTCGCCAAATGCCGAAAGGTAAGCATCACGACGATAACTCGGCAAATTTTCAAGCTCAGCATTGAGTGAGATTTGCAAATGATGACCTGGCACTGCTTCGTGCAACGTTAATGCTTCTAAAACATACAAAGGGCGCTTATCTAAAGCGTAAGTATTTACCCAGTAATACCCTGCTTCATCATCTCGATTAGAACCAGAATATCGACCTGTTGTGTATTTAGGGGCAATGCTCGCTGGTACGGGTGCTACGCCATAAGGTTTACGCGGCAAGGTATGAAACAACTTAGGCAATTGTGCATCCATTTTTTTGGCTATGTAAGAGGCTTCTTTTAAAAGTTGTTCAGGTGTTGTTGCGTAAAACTGCGGATCAGTACGTAAAAAGTGGATGAATTCGGCAAACGTGCCTTTAAATCCCACCTCTTTAATTACATTTCCCATTTCACCGCGAATACGAGCAACTTCTTTTAAGCCTAACTCGTGGATCTCTTTTGGTTTCATGTCGGTAGTGGTGTAATACTTAGTGCGGTTTTTATAAAAAGCTTTACCGTTAGGGGTTTCTGAAATACCAATACTTGTGCGAGCACCTGGCCGATACTGCTCAGTGAAAAACGTTAAGTAGCCTTTATATGCTGGTATTACTTTATTTTTTAAAACTGTTTTAGCTTGCTGTTGAAGTGCATAAAAATCACTCTCGCTTAAGCTAGCAGTATTAGTTAAAAACGGTTTATAAAATTCTGATTGGGTTACATCATCAACAATATATGTATTTATAGAGTCTTCGTATCCTTCTAATACAGCTTTTGGTTGGGTGAGACCGGTTTCGAGTCCTTTTTTCATCCAATATATGTTTTGTTGAAAAAATCGCGGTATTTGCGCCAAACGTGCAAGATATGTTTCTAAATCTTGCTCTTCTTTGTATTGAGAGCTATTAATGATGTACGACAACCCAGAGTGAAAACCGTACTCAGATGTAAGCGGCATGTAATGTGCGTTAAACACATATTCGTCCACGCTATTTTGTACCTGAGCGCGAATAATATTGAAGTTAATTTGATTTTCGTCACTCAGTTTGGCTGCGTCTACAGCATCTAAATCAGCGAGTAATTGCGTTTTACTTTTATATTGCTGCGCTAAAAACTCTGGTGACAAATTTGCTAATAGATAACCATCAACGCCCTTTGAACTACTATAAGGATTTATACTTTCTCTATATTGAACAATAGATTGAGCGACTTGAGTAAACTGTTCATTCGCATTAGGCGTGGTTATTTGGCATGCACTTAGTGAGCATAAAATTGTTATACCAAGAAGAGATTGGCGAAGCGTTTTTGGTAAAAAATAATTCATTATTATGTAACTTGATGATGCAATAGATTTCATAAAACTATCGTAGGGTAAATAAATAGCAAGTAAATGAGACAAACTGACGCGTTAAAAACCTTACAAACAATAAGTGTAATTAAAGTATTACTTACGTTAACAGAGCTAAAAACCAGTCTAATTGATGAGAAAAGCAGCGGTTGAGTCGTTAAAGTTAAATTTAAGTATCCTAACTCTCCTTTTTACTTTTAAATAGTTCGCATAACGATTACTGTAGTAAAAAATAATAAAAGCTGGATGCATAACCGCCTCATGGAATGAGATATTTAAAATTTGCACTTATGCGTACTTAGTTGGTATTTAAAATGATGTTCCATGATTCCATGGCTATTGCTCAAGAAAAAATGACTAAAGTGTGTGTGTTTTTAGAGCGCTATGCACTTCCACCTACACCGCTCAATTATCACGTTATTTATACTTATACCAGCCAGGCTAATCTTAAGCTAAATAAAGTTTTAGACCGCGCTATTGCGGTTGAAGATAATATTGACAGCGTTTTAATTGAACAGCTACATGCTGAGTTTTTAAATACGGGCCACACAGCGCAAGTCAGCATGATTCAAAACGTTGATGGTGTTATAAATTCACTTTCTCAAAATTCTCAAGCCACTGAAAAGCAAATAATTCGCTTTGCGGGTCATGTAAGTGACTGCGTACATTCGCTAGATGAGAACAACATAGAACAAAGCCGTCAAGCGCTTGAAGTACTTCATAATCAAACCGCCGAATTACTCAACCAACATAAGCAATTTAAGCAAGAACTCAGTAAAGCTAAACAACTACACGAAAAAACACAAAAGCAACTTACTCAGCTTCGTAAACAACATATTATTGATAGTCAAACAGGGCTTTATAAGCGCCATTATTTAACGCAACAAACGCAAGTGTGGACTAATCAACAAAAGTCTATTTGCGCAATAGCGATTCAAATAGACAACCTTGATCATTTTACTGAAAATTATGGTGATATTATTGGTGAAGTCATTTTGAATAAAGTAGCTAAGCAAGTTCAAAAATATGTTTTTCAAAGTGGCTTACCTGGTCGCACAGCTAAAGATCAATTTACTGTTTTGCTCGCCGACATCGACCCAGATACGGCCAATGTAATAGCCGAGAAAGTACGAAATGGTGTCGAAAAGCTACGCTTTGTTAGTTCAAAAACAGGGATTAAACTACCGAGTATTGGCTTATCACTAGGAATTGCTCAGCATCAACAAGAAGATGATTTTAATCAGCTAGCTAAAAAAGCATCTCATGCGGCTTATAAAGCACGTTCATTAGGGCAAAGTAGTTACACTGCAGGGCAATAAATTACCTGATAAATCATATTCAAATTGCACCTACTGTGTACAATAAAGTACACTAACCTCTATTGTCACGATAGAGATTAATCATGAACGAAACCGAACAAAAGACCACGCATTTTGGTTATAAAACAGTAGCCGAGAACGATAAAGCTTCTATGGTTGCTGATGTATTTCACTCAGTAGCTGCAAAATACGATGTAATGAATGATTTAATGTCTTTTGGTGTGCATCGTTTATGGAAACGTCAAACTATTGCAAGCTCAGGTGTTCGTAAAGGCCATCATGTACTCGATTTAGCCGGCGGCACTGGCGATTTAACTGCAAAATTTAGTCAATTAGTGGGCGAAACGGGTCAAGTTGTTTTAGGTGATATAAACTCATCTATGCTTAAAGTTGGTCGTGAAAAACTACATAATCTTGGGTTAGTTGGCAATATCGACTACGTACAAATGAATGCAGAAATGCTGCCGTTCCCAGATAATAGCTTTGATGTGATCACTATTGCCTTTGGCTTACGTAACGTTACCGATAAAGACAAAGCATTGCGCTCTATGTACCGTATTTTAAAGCCAGGTGGTCGTTTACTTGTTTTAGAGTTTTCAAAACCAGAGCATGACGTACTTAGTAAAGCTTACGATTTTTACTCATTTAATTTATTGCCTACAATGGGTAAGCTAGTTGCTAACGACAGTGAATCGTATAAGTATTTAGCTGAATCTATTCGCATGCATCCAGATCAAGACACGCTAAAAGCGATGATGGAAGATGCAGGCTTTGAGCAAACAACATACCAAAACCTCACAGGCGGAATTGTTGCGCTGCATCGTGGTTTTAAATATTAAGGCTTGCAGTTATGGCACTTGAGAAAATAACAAAAAATAATAATGATGCAATGGCATCTGAATTTTTTATGTTACCTAATTTTGTGCTTTCGCTTATTGAGCGTGTACTAAATCAAGCTCTCAGCCTTGACCCACAATTGTCTCAAAAACTAAGCGCAGTTAAACATCAGCGCTTAGTGGTTGAAGTAAGAGATTGGCAACAAAGTATCCAACTTGTTTATAGCGCTGAGCAATTGCACTTATACAGTGCTCAAAGTAACGAAAACGCAGATTGTATGATCAGCGCAGATATAGACACGCTTTTAGCACTTAAAAACCCAGCTATGCTTACCCAGTTAATTCGCCAAGATAAGCTCGACTTACAAGGCGATTTAAATATTGCGCAAACTTATAGTAATGCGTTTTCAGGCATTGATATTGATTGGCCTGAACAGCTTTCTAAATACATTGGCGATACCCCCGCTCAGCAGTTATATCTACACCTAAAAAAACTAAAACAAAAGAGCAGCAAAACCAATACTAAAATAAGTACCATGCTTACAAGTTTATGCCAAGACGAGCTCTCAATTACTATTCACCCATTAGAACTTGAGCAGTTTAAACAAAAAAATAGAGAACTCAAAGGCCAAGTAGCTGCTGTTGAGCAGCGTATAAATACCCTGTTAAACTCTTTTTTACCTTCAAACACCCGCTAAGGATTTTTTGTGTCGACTGCACGTTTGTATAACATCACCAAAACTTTACTTCGCTATGGGCTAGACGAGCTAATTCCTAAACATAAGATCCCTTGGTTTGGTAAAGTAGCTCGTGGCAGTTTGTTTTGGCTGCGTAATCAGCACAAAGAAAAACCTGCAGGACTACGTTTACGTTTGGCACTACAAGAGCTTGGCCCTGTTTGGATTAAGTTTGGCCAAATGCTCTCTACTCGTCGTGACTTACTCCCTCATGATATCGCTTTAGAGCTTGCCTTTTTACAAGATCAAGTTCAGCCATTTGAAGGCGAGCTTGCACAAAAAATCATAGAAAAAGCGCTAGAAATTAACGATATAAGTGAATTGTTTAGTGAGTTTTCACAAACACCTCTAGCCTCTGCATCTATAGCGCAAGTGCATACAGCAAAGCTTATTGATGAGCAAAGCATTGAGCAAGATGTAGTAATTAAGGTTATTAGACCAAATATTTACGAGCAAATTAATGCCGATTTAGCGTTAATGGAAAAGCTCGCTAAGGTACTTGCAAAAGTCCATAACGAATCAAAACGCCTGCGTCCTGTAGAAGTAGTTAAAGAATATAAAAAAACACTCCTAGACGAGCTCGACTTAATGCGCGAAGGTGCCAATGGCATTCAACTTAAGCGCAACTTTGAAGGCTCTGAATCATTGTATATTCCTGCAGTTTACAGTGATTATAGCCGTAGTAATGTCCTAGTAATGGAGCGTATTTACGGTATACCCGTCTCTGATACCGATTCACTTCTGGCGCAAAACACGAATATGAAATTACTTGCTGAGCGCGGCGTAGAAGTGTTTTTTACGCAAGTGTTTAGAGACAGCTTTTTTCATGCCGACATGCATCCGGGTAATATATTCGTCTCTCGCGAGCATCCTGAAAATCCAATGTATATCGGTATTGACTGCGGTATAGTTGGTACGTTAAGCAAAGAAGATAAACGCTATTTAGCTGAAAACTTTATTGCCTTTTTTAATCGTGATTATCGCCAAGTTGCACAGCTACACGTTGATTCTGGCTGGGTACCACACGATACCAGCATTGAAGAATTTGAATTTGCGATTCGCACAGTGTGCGAGCCTATATTCAATAAACCGCTTGCTGAAATTTCATTTGGTCACGTGCTCGTAAATCTATTTAATACCGCACGTCGTTTTAACATGCAGGTTCAACCGCAATTAGTATTACTGCAAAAGACCTTATTATACGTTGAAGGATTAGGGCGTCAGCTATATCCACAACTCGACTTATGGAAAACAGCTAAACCCTTTTTAGAAGATTGGGTTAAGCAGCAAGTTGGACCGCTATCAGTACTGAAGCAAATGTATGCTAACTTGCCATTTTGGGCTGAAAAAATGCCTGAACTACCTGATCTAATTTACCAGAATTTAAAGCGTGCACCACACGCTCATAAACCTCAAGAACAAAAGGTATCTCATAAACCTTTAATATTGAGTTTATTTGGTAGTGCTACAATGATTATGGCAACACTTTGTTATTTACAGCACGATTTAATAGCTGCAGGTATTACTATAAGCTTATCGGCTATTGGTTTTATAACAGCATGGCGCAACGCATAAACTGAGTGCTATTTGCGCTATTGGGCGTATAATTAGTATTTAAAATATACATTTAACCGTTTATATATTGGAGAAAACCATGGGTTTTGGTGGTATTAGTATTTGGCAATTATTAATTGTTTTAGCGATCATAGTTTTACTTTTCGGTACAAAAAAACTACGCGGTATGGGTGGTGATATTGGAGGCGCTGTTAAAGGCTTTAAAAAAGCAATGTCAGACGACACAGCGAGTGAACAAGAAAAATCAGAGCAAATTCAACAATCAGAAAAAAGCACCGTTGACGGCTCAACCAATACTGAAAAAAACAAAGATAGCAATAAGGTTTAATTAGTATGGGGATGTGGGAACTTGTTGTTATTTTTATTGTTGGCTTAGTAGTGCTTGGCCCTGAACGCTTACCTGTTGCTATTAGAACAGTAAGTAAATGGGTTAAAACAGCTAAGTCACTTGCCAACTCGGTAAAAGCCGAAGTAAGTGAAGAACTGCGTATTCACGAACTTCACGAAAACCTTAAAAAAGCAGAACAACAAGAACTAAAAGATTTAAGCCCTGAGTTACAAAGTTCATTAACAGAGTTACAAAAAGCGGCTGAGTCAGTTACTCACAGCTACAAGAAAAAACAACCTGATACATCAAATAACCAACAACTTGATGAAAAAAAGTGAAATTTATCTCTCACTTTGTGGTCAACTTATTACATGGTATAAAAAATAATGGCTGAGGAAGTAAAATCGGGATTTGTAGCTCATTTAATTGAGTTGCGTGATCGGCTAATAAAAGCACTATTGAGCATTTTCATTATTTTTATTGCCATAGTATATTTTGCGAATGACATTTATGCCTTTGTTGCACAGCCGTTAGTTTCGCATTTGCCAAGTACTGCAACTATGATTGCAACCGACGTTACTGCCCCCTTTTTTGCACCTTTCAAACTAACTTTATTTGTCGCTTTATTTGCGTCAATTCCGTGGATATTGCATCAAATTTGGGGGTTTATAGCGCCGGGTTTATATCAGCATGAAAAGAAAATGCTCATGCCTATTCTCGCCTCAAGTATAGTATTATTTTATGGCGGTATAGCCTTTTGTTATTTTGTAGTTCTGCCAATTATTTTAGGCTTTTTTACAAGTACTGGTCCAGAGATGATGACTCTTGCGCCCGACATAAGTAGCTATTTAGGGTTTGTATTAAAACTGTTTTTTGCATTTGGTGTCGCTTTCGAAATTCCTGTGGCAATTATGCTGCTATGTTGGAGTGGTGCAACAACAACAAAAAGCTTAAAAGAAAAGCGCCCATATATTGTCGTAGGCGTTTTTGTAGTGGCGATGTTTTTAACACCGCCCGATGTGTTATCACAAACATTATTAGCATTTCCGATGCTTCTTTTGTTTGAACTAGGCCTAATTTTAGCAAAATTCTATACCGCTAAACCACAAAAAGAATCTGAGGAATAAAATGAAAAAACAACTACTCTCACTATTGGTTTTATTAAGCGCGCCCGCCTTTGCTGCGCAAACAGAATTTAATACTCAAGCGTTACAAGCATGTAGCTTTATTGAAAACGATTTTAATCGCTTACTTTGTTACGATAATACCATCGCAGGTAAATCACTGGTTAAGCCATCAGTAACAAAAAAGCTAACTCCACCAGCAAGTAACAATGTACCTCAAGCAGCAGTTACAGCACCAGTGCAAGTGCAAACAACTGAAAAGGCTGACGATTTTGGTTTAGAGCATAAAAAAGAAGAACAAGTAGAAAAAGAAACTGAAATCAAAGCTATGGTTACATCAGTTGATGAGGCTGCTTATGGTGAATTAATTATTTCGCTAGATAACGGTCAACAATGGCGTCAAATTGGCTCTGACAGCATGCGTTTAAAAGAAGACGATACAATTGTAATTAGCCGCGGTGCATTCAGCTCTTTCCTATTGAAGAAAGACGGTAAAAACCGCTCTATTCGCGTTAAACGTACTAAATAATGTCATACACATTAATTGATGCTGGGGTTAACTTAACTAACCATCAGTTTGATGAGCAGCATCAAGATGTTATTACTCGTGCTAATACCGCAGGTGTTAGCCGTATGCTTATTATTGGCTGCGATATAGCTGGTAGTAAGCAGTCGCTTGAGCTTGCTATAAAGTATCAGCAATTTTCTACAGCGGGTATACACCCACATGATGCTAAGTCGGCGACCAACGAATTAGAAGTACAATTAACTGCACTTGCAAACAATAAGCAAGTTATAGCGATTGGTGAGTGCGGTCTTGATTATAACCGTGACTTTTCACCTCGCGATGTACAGCGTAGCGTTTTTAGACGCCACCTAACGCTTGCTGAAAAATTAGATTTACCGGTTTACTTACATGAACGTGATGCAAGTGACGATATGTTGAGTATTCTAAAAGAGTTTAATATTCGCGGTGTACTTCATTGTTTTACGGGTAACTCAGTAGCTCTTAAGCAATATTTAGATTTAGGTCTGTATATTGGCATAACAGGTTGGGTATGTGATGAAAGGCGTGGCAAAGAGTTACAACAGCTAGTACCTAGTATTCCTCTAGAACGATTATTAATAGAAACTGATGCACCATTTTTAATTCCACGAACAGTTAAGCCAAAACCTAAATCGCGTAAAAATGAACCCGCTCTGCTCCCTTATATTTGTCAAACAGTTGCTCAACTTTATCAAACAGATGAAGAATTAATAGCCCGAAAAACAACAGAAAACTTTTACAATGTTTTTGGTTTAAAGAGCTGCTAATGGCGTGCGTAAAGGCATTACTAAGTCTATTAATGCTTCTTTGCACTTTTTATTCATTTGCAAACCCGGTAATAATAAAACACGATTTCAACTCTCAAAACATCAATAACCTGTATTACTCTTTTGAACCAACGTCGCTATTACATGCACAACAAAGTAGCAAGGTAGACTGGCAAAAAACCTTAGGCAAACCTCTTAACCTAGGTCTTGAGCAACGTTCCGTATGGGTGAAATTTAAAATAAAAAACACGCTTAGTTATAATACCGAGCAACTGTTGTCACTAAATAACCCTCTGCTAAACGACGTTCAAGTATATCAGTTACATAACTCGCAATTACTTTCTTACTCCCAAATTGGCGATGCATACCCCCTTGATAAGCGTGCGATCAGAAGTGAATCTTTATTAGTTAAACTAATTAGCCCTGCAAATAGCGAAACGATTATTATACTGAAGGTGATGAATAGCTCAGGCTTGCGAGTCCCTTTAACTTTGTGGCAACCAGAAGCTTATTTAGCGCATAAAGGTAAACTTAATTTACTCTATGGCTTATTGATTGGTTTTATATTTTCTTTAGGTGTGAGTTGCTTAGTTTTATATGGTTTTTCGCGTAAACGTTATTTTATTTGTGCTGGTTTAATCACACTCACATTGGGGGGGGTCTTAGCCTACCTTTGCGGCTTTGGCTTAAGATATATTCACCCTAATTTGCCGGCATTACAGCAAGTTATGATCCCTATACTACTTATGCTTATTACTTTAATGTTTTTACCTTTGCAAAAGCAAATTTGCCATCCAAAGCCCTCCTTTTTACTAACGGTTCAAAAGGTAGTGGTTAACGTATTTGGTGTCTCATTATTATTTATTTGGTTATTTCCAAACCATATAGTGACACTATTTTGCTTAACGGCTACCCCAATCGCTTTAGGCTTTTATATTGCAACTACATTTACGTGCATGCGTTTAGCGCCTTCTAAACCTAATAAAGCGCTATTGCTCGTATTAGTTTTTTTCTTGGTGGTAATGCTTTATTTTATTGTGGCAGTAATGGGGCTATACGCCTTTAGCAGAAGTACATTAGCATTTGTATTTACATGCTTTTTTAGCTGCACTTTCTGTCTATGTTACAGTGTAATGAAGTTATTTATTTTACAACGCGATGAAGAAGTAATAGCTCAGCAAACCTTGATTGCTGAAAATGCAGCCCAAGATACACTGCTTAAAGAGCGCTTAAAGTTACAAGAAAAAACGCGCCAAGAACTCGAATCACAAGTCGACGAACGCACCTTTGAATTACAAGTTACACTTAGAGAACTTGAAGAAAAAAATCGTTCACTTGAGTTACTCAATACCGAAGACGCTTTAACCGGAATAAAAAACAGACGTTTTTTTGATAAGAAACTCGTCATGGAACTTCGTCGGTCTCGCCGAGAGCAAACACCACTTAGCATTGTTATGCTTGATATAGACCGGTTCAAAAGCATTAATGATACGTACGGACACATAATTGGCGATCAAGTTATTAAAGCTGTATCTGACTTAATAAAAGATCATTTAAAGCGCCCACTAGATGAAGTTGCCCGCTACGGCGGTGAGGAATTTGTGGTGCTATTACCTAATACCCCCAATGAAGGCGCACAAGACATAGCTGAAAAAATACGAGCTGATATCTCAGTAAGTACAGTAACGGTTGCCAATAATGATATTCAATTTACTATTAGCGCTGGTGTTTACACCAGCATTGCTGATGATGTTAGCAACCCTCAAATTTTTACTGAGTGCGCCGACAAAGCACTTTATTACGCAAAGCAGCATGGCCGTAATCAAGTAATCACTTTTCCATTACCACAGTAGGAGCATATTAATATGGCCCAATCAGGATTAGACCTTTTCCCATATACTCGCATGCGCAGAATGCGCCGCAGCGACTTTTCTCGCCGCTTAATGGCTGAAAATCAACTTAGCGTAAACGATTTAATTTACCCTGTATTTGTACTTGAAGGTAAAAATCGCCGCGAAGCAATTGAATCAATGCCGGGTATCGAGCGTTTATCAATAGATTTGCTGTTGCTTGAAGCAAAAGAACTTGTTGAACTTGGTGTACCTGCCTTAGCTATTTTTCCGGTAACGCCTGCGGATAAAAAATCATTATTTGCCGAAGAAGCATATAATGATGATGGCTTAGTCCAACGCACTGTTCGTGCTTTAAAAGAAGCATTTCCTGAGTTGGGTGTAATTACTGATGGTGCACTTGATCCATTCACAACGCACGGTCAAGACGGCATTATTGATGACACTGGCTATGTGATAAACGACGTAACCACCGAAATTTTAGTTAAACAAGCACTCTCACATGCAGAAGCAGGCGCTGATGTAATTGCTCCTTCAGACATGATGGATGGCCGTATTGCTGCAATTCGTGAAGCGCTTGAAGCTGATGGGTTTGTGCATACCCGTATTATGGCCTACTCAGCTAAATACGCATCTAGCTACTATGGTCCATTTAGAGACGCAATAGGTTCTGCTGGTAACTTAAAAGGTGCCGATAAAAAAACCTACCAAATGGACCCTGCAAACTCTGATGAAGCAATACGTGAAGTCGCATTAGACTTACAAGAAGGCGCTGATATGGTCATGGTTAAGCCTGGCATGCCTTATTTAGATATTGTACGTCGTGTTAAAGACGAGTTTGGTGTACCTACTTTCGCATATCAGGTAAGTGGCGAGTATGCAATGCACAAGGCGGCAATTGATAATGGCTGGCTGGCCGAAGAGGCGACAATAATGGAATCTTTACTTGCCTTTAAACGTGCAGGCGCTGATGGAATATTGACCTACTTTGCTAAGCAAGCCGCACAATACTTAATAAAAAAATAATCTTTAGTTCTTTTGAAAAAAGCCGCTATTGAAGCAACTCACAATAATTTGAACGTCTGTATCGTCCTGAAATAGGTTGCCTGTCCCGCCCTAAAATACGTTGACGATTTTAATTGAAGGCCAGTAGCTTTTGCCCCTGGCTTTTTTTCACTTCACTTGCGGCTTTTTTATTTTATACAAATGTAATTCAGACAAGCTTCATTAAACCCCCCGTAATATGTTCAT
>LAZR01001624.1_pt1 | contig 14006 bp, 18 predicted proteins | sample 329461 | NCBI WGS metagenome assembly LAZR01 (sample SAMN03002196, study PRJNA259156) | marine sediment metagenome | biome: sea floor; feature: Hydrothermal impacted sediments; material: marine sediment; isolation source: Loki non-amplified sample from Loki's castle hydrothermal vent sediment ...
ATATCAGTATGTTTATCTCGTTGTTCTTTTCTGTCTGCTTTATATTCTTTTGAAAGTGCTTTTCTCCATGACCTTCCATAATCACAAGCAACTATGATTTTATCTGTAGGTTCTACTCCTACCTTTCTTAAACAAAAAAGTATCATTGATAATTTCTTTTTCATGTAGTATCGGAATTTAAGGGGCGAATGAATGGCTATTTTTGGCGGTTTTTCCATAATTTCAATGTGTTTTAAATGGTTATTTTTGAGCATGATGTTGTAGGGCAACCGAACAGTTCGGACCAGCTGTAGGCCTCGCATTCTTTTCAAAACAAGCAAAAAGAAAAGTATGATTTTGGCGGTAACTAGTTGTAGTTACTAATCCCATGTCTAACATGTGATATCGTATCGTAATGTTTTTTTAGTTAATTATGATTTTGTTGTTGAGTACTTCATAATCGATATCATGTATCCTATTGAAATATTTAAAGACCTGTTCGATACTTTCACGGTCGGTCTCTATCGTCGCATTGAAAGTTTCATCCCCTAGTATTTGGTTATTATTGATAATCACTACATTATATTGTCTTTCCAGTTTTCTTAATATGTTTTTGAAAGGTGTATTTCTAAAAACCAATTGACCCTGTAGCCATGATGTGTAAAGCGACGTATCGACTTTCTTGGTAGCGAAGGTTTTGCCTGTGCCGTCGAATGTTCCCCTAAAACCTGGTTCTATCAAAATACTGGCGCCATCTGCCTCCTTGGCCGAAAGCCCTACGGAGCCTGATATCAATACAACGGATGCCCCCACATCCTCCGGATAGGTTGAAACGTTGAATTTAGTGCCATGAACGATAACATCGATTTCGTTGGTATTGACCTGAAAGGATAGGTTTTCGTCATGGGCTACATCAAAATAAGCCTCCCCTTCAAGAAAAACTTCCCTCTTGTTTTCACTTATGAAATAAGTGGGGTACCTGATTGTACTCCCGGAATTTAAATGGACCACAGTGCCATCTGAAAGAGTAAGATTGAATCGTTTGCCAAATGGTACGCTAAGTTTATTTTTTGTAGGAAGTACTAGTGTGTTAGGCTTTTGGTATACCAAACTTTCGCCATTTTGGTGCCCCACCGAATTGCCTTGCACATCGGTGAGGTGTATTGCGCCGCCCTCCTTGATAATCCTCTTTATCCCTCCTTCCTGCTCCAGTACGATATCGTCATGAGAGGGCATGACAGTTATATCCTTCCCTATGGACTTAATTTCACTCAGAAAATAACCCGTTCCAATAAAAAATATGGCTATTGCGGCATATTTGAGAACTTTGCTCAACTTTCTGGTTTTAAACTGTTTTTTGTCCTTACGTATTTCATTCATCAATCTATTACGAATTTCAATTTTATCCAGGTCGTTCATACCAATGGTGATTGCGTAATGGGTTTTTATGAAATCGTCGAAAATAGATTTATTTTCAGGTTGCTGTATCCAACCTTCCAAATAGTCCAGTTCGGTTGCATTGGCCGAGCTGGACAGAAATTTAATAAGTATGTACTCCGTTTCGGATGTCATCATTAAAAAAGATTCTTATTAGGTATACAAGACAGATTTGCAATACCCTACCTGCTGCCCTATTTTTTTTATATATTGGCAATAAATTGATGGAATTAATACTAAATTGTCGGTTTTAAGATGAATTTTGAGAACGAAACTTTTCTAATTGGCCAACTAAAAAAAGGGAGGGAAGAGGCCTATGTATTTCTGCTTGAGAAATATCAAAGGAGACTATATGCGTACGCATTGACACTTATCAAAGATAGGGCGCTCGCAAAGGATATAACACAGAATGTCTTTTTAAGGACTTGGCAGTTCAGGGAAAAGCTCAAGAGTGGATATTCGTTGCAGAGTTTTCTATTTACTTCTATCTACAATGAATTTGTCAATACCTATAGGAAAAATAAATCGACCTTATTGGTGGAGAATGAGTATTTCAAGTCTTTGGCGACCCTTGTCGACAGTGTCGATGACAAAGAAACGCAAAGGCTGATTTCTTTTGTGAAAACGGAAGTCGATCTCTTACCGCCCAAATGCAGACAAATTTTTACCCTCAGCAAAAGTGAAGGGCTTACCAATCCGGAGATTGCAGAATATCTTAATATATCAATAAAAGCAGTAGAAGCACAGATTAGTAAAGCCTTTAAAATTCTACGTACAAAACTTGGTCAAAAATTCGAGGTAATACTATTTCTCTTATTTGGAACCGGTTCGAAGAGAATGTCCAAATCCTGAAAACACCTAATTAAAGGTTTATTCTTGACCGAACATGGTAATGCTGTATTGATGAAGTACACGTTCACGGACAATTCCATAAGCTCACAATCTTTAAAAACGGCCCTATTAACATGGAAATTTAGGATTCTTCAGCATTCCTATCGAATTCTATCAAAAAATTAATCCCACGTTTATTTAAATTTTCGCGGTTAGTCACTTTCCTGGTATATAGTGGGCCGCTCACTAATACGTATTCCCTTATTCGTGCGGTCAGTCGAAAGAACTAAAATATTATTTTCAGAATACGAATGTTGATAACTCCGTAATTTCCAGTTTAATCTTTTTTTTGCCACCGTTTATTTTGGTTCTATTCGGCACTATTCGGCACTATTCGGCACTATTCGGCACTATACGGAACCAAATAAAATTACAGGTTCGATATCTAGATATTATATAAACTGATTTGATATAATTTACTGTATTACAGTTATTTGTGGATAACTATCCTGATTCATCCTTCAGTCCGTTCAACCATTTTGATACATTTATCCCAACACTTTATTGAAGGAAAACAAAAGCGCTTTTGTTCATTTCGTAACCCTTAAAAAGAAACAAAATGGACAATTATTTGATACTTGAACGACTGGACCGTCTAGAAAGGTTGATCACCGCCAACAAGGAGGTACTGACCTTCGAGGAGACCTGTGATTATACGGGAATCTCGAGAAGTTACCTCTATAAACTTACTGCTGCGGGACAAATCCCGCACTCAAAACCCAACGGAAAACTGATCTTTTTCGAAAAGAAGAAAATCGTGCGCTGGCTACTGCGCAACGGACGCCAATCTTCGCAGGAAATACATGCCGCAGCTTCGGCGCATACTATGCGAAACAGAAAGGTATAGATTCCCTTTGACGGAGCTATTATTGTCCTAACCCTTGACCGAGGGCACCCCCCTCGGCATAAAGCAGAATTTTATGGAAAAGATACCTTATTTAGGGGTGGGCACCGCCTATTACAAATCGGTGCACGTGCCCATCATCGCAGGTCATTTCAACGAACTACTGGTGCACTGCAACATCGAGACCATCCGCCAGGACCATGGCAAGGACTTGGCCAAGTTGCCGAAGTACGACAGCTTAATCCGTATCCCGAGCCACATCGATTACAGGCAGGAGTACAAAGGGTTCTACTACACCTTTTTCCCGTTGACCGCAGGGCCAATGGAAAGAAGGATCGATATTTCGCTAACCGTGGTGAGATGTCGAGGAAAAGGTAAACGCACACTCGAGAAAATAGCATCAAGGCACAAAATAACCTAAAGCTATGAAAGCCGCCGATAGAAATTTTCAGGGCATATGGATTCCCAAAGTAATCTACTTGAATACCGAAGTAAATTGGTACGCCAAGATTTTGTTCTTGGAAATACACAGCTTTACGGAAAACGGAATGCAATGTTATATGTCCAATGAGTACATCGCCTCGTTCCTGAATATTTCCAAACGGCAGGTTTCCAGATATATCTCCCAACTGAAGACAGTTGGCTGGATTGAGGAAACGGCCTTCGACGGGAGAAAAAGATATCTCCGAAGTGCACTCCAGTTCAGTTTCCGAACGGTCGACCCTTATCGGACAGTTGTGTCGGGGCTGCATGGACGATCTTGTCGTAGCAGCGATGACAATAGTGTCCACCATAATAAACCAGTTACAAAACAAAATATAAAATCATTTACTTTTTTAAAAGAAAAATCAAAAAATCGAAGTTCAATATTGGAATGAGGGAAATGAAAAAGAAATGGTTACAGCAGTTGGAAAAAACAACGGAAATAAAAGGGACTCTATGCGCACCCGATATTTTCAAGAAAGTGTTTTTCAAGGCAGCCCAGGAATATTATTCAAAATATGACCTTGACTTCGAGGTGGATGGTTCAAACAAAAATTTCCTAGGGCATTTCTGCAGGTATTGGAACCGGGATACTGCCTTTGAGGTCATGGATAATATTTCCCTGCAAAAAGGTCTAATGGTCTTTGGTTCCTATGGTACGGGAAAAACTTCAAGTTTCCGGATCATCCAAAATCTGTCCAAATATTATCAGGTGCGTGAACTGTGGTTTCCTGCGATTTCGACCCAAGAAGTAGTTTCCAAGTTCAACCGGGAGAGGAACAAGGAGGACGTAATTCAATACTATTCCAAAGGTGTTTTTCTGTTCGATGACCTGGGAGCCGAAATGGCCGGGAACAATATATACCAGTACGGGAAAGAGGAAGTGTTCGTCCGCATTTTACTCAATCGGTATCGGAACTTTGAAGATCAAGGAACCAAGACCCATTTAACAACGAACCTGGACCTCGGCCAAATCGAAAATCGGTACGGCAAACAATTGGCGGACCGATTTATCCAAATGTTCAATTTATTGAAACTGGATGGCCCGAGCAGAAGAAAGTAACAAAGAAACCTATGATGTTGCTCACTTAGGGCCCGAGGTTTTCTAAGCTATAAAAGAAAGGTATTCTTTGTCGAAGTGAAACGAAGAAAAGAATAGCAAGAGGGTAACACGCTGACGCGGTGTTATAACATATAAATTATTGATTTTCAATTCATTGAAAATGATTCGGTTTTTGGTTTTATACTAAATTTGCGTCAAAGGCCCTGAAAGCCCCTGAAAACATTGGAAAAAATTACTGTAACCGAATTTGAGAAAACTAAGAATCTAACAGGTAAAACACAGTCGTTCAATCGGTTATGATAAACTGTAAGCTTTTCAGGATTTCAGGATTATCACAAATTCGACTAAAAATCACCTGAAAGGTCTATAAACATTAAAAAAAATTACAGTAATGGAAAATAATACTACGCAAAAAAGTACTTTCTCGGCAATAAGTATCAACCGAATAACAGCGGAACGATTTCGGGCCTATTCTAAGACCGTTTCCAAATCACATTCAAAAACAATCGATACGATGATCGACTTTTTTGAAAAAGCGAAAATCACTCCTAAGAGCGAGGTAATGATCAGTTTTATCAGGTTTCAAAATTATATGATAGGTCGGTTATATTATATAGAAGAACTTTTGCGCACAATGGAGAGGGAGCACATAAAACCGACTCATGATATGCTAAAAAGTCTGTTCGACGGAACGGCACTAAAAAGGAAAAAGCAGCAACCCTTGCTTCTGGGCAAGGCTTCTATCCAAATGACCAGGGAGGAATGTGACATGGACGAAGGAAAGGTTACTTTGGAAAAATACAATGACGTTATAAAGGCTAGGGCCACAGACCGACGGACTTTTTCGAAATTGCTAGATAGTATTGTCAAAGTAGAGCCCACCTTTGGAAAACCCTATTTCAAAGTGGAAATGGATGCAGCTGAACTGGACGGAATTCGCCAGGAACTAGACCGAAAGGAATAATCGACCTTCAAATCGGCTTATGCAGGATGCGCCTTATTCGGTTTTGGTAACAACTATCGAAGATTCCATAAGAAAGTAGAGAAAACCGGTTTATCGAGATATGGAAAACTATATTTATGTAAAAAAGAATTATACAATCCACAAAAATTTCCGGCGGACATTGGAAATAAAATCAGTTCGTCTGGTTTGCTTGCTTTAGTACCCAATCCTAAAATTACAAATACTTTCTGCTGTCGGTTTATTTTTTGGTACCGCTTTGGTTGGGAAGGATTACACCATTCTATCTTATCTTCATAATTCAGTACACCTTCACGAAATTTAGCTTCGACAAAAAACTTCTCCCCTGTTTTAAGGCACTGAAATTCAAAGTCAGGAAGGAGTGAAGATGCGACAAAATCATCTTTGTTAAGCTCAAAATTAGGAGTACGATGTAGTAATTTATAATGCTTTTTCGGAAACATATACTCCCTAACATAGTTCTCGAAAGCTTCTCCTTAAACAAAACTTGATTTTTTTAGTAATTCATTTTGGACAGCTTTGGCTATTCTTTTTACTAATGACATAGATAAAGGTTTACGTTGTTTATTTAAGACTGTAAACCAGCTTAAATTCTATCACCGGCTTTTTTAAATAACGATTTAGTCAGCAGGTTTATTTTCCATTAAGAATATTTAACTGAAACTTCAGTTCAAATACACCCTTAATTGAAATATTAAATACATCGTTAGAGTTTTACCTTCAATTGAACGCATAAAAAACTACTAATTCATGAAAATGCTTGGAATGGGATATTCATTAAGAAAATACAAAAGGCGCCCTATCCGGTTTTTGCTTTACGCTAATCTGCCGGAACCGCTACAAAAACCGGACAGGATCCACGCGCGGTCAAGTTATGGTAAGATTTGGGGTTCAGGTCTGGCCTGAATATTATTTGGGGAATGACCTATAAACGACGACTCCCCAACGTATTTTCTCACTATATAGATTTGCAATTCGCGATATGCGAATCTTCACCTATCTTTAGGGGAGAACGATAAATTTATAAACTCACTAATAATGCAACTCAAGCTGCTTCATTTTGGTATGTATTAAAACACCCAGATTCTCTTTGCTAATTTCATTTAAAAAACTAGTATGGATTAATGTTGTCCATTTGCTTGTACCTTCCGCAATTCGTCTCCAAAGATTTTTAATCGCTTTTTTGGGGATATGCGCTTTGATCATGGCGGTATCAAAATCAGTTCGGGTCAATTTTCTTTTTTTGCCATTCAGGGTAAGTGCCAATTCCTCGGGGTCATCGGGCAGTAACAATTGTGCCGAAATCATATCGTAGGCAGGACTAAGTGCATGTGTTGTTCCATTATAGGAAATCAATGAGAAATTTTTTAGGTGCATGTCGTTATTCCCGATCAAAAAAGAAACGATGACTTGTTCGTAAAATCGTACTACATCAAATAATGGGTTTTGGGCATAGGTGATAATGGCTTTGGCAATCTGCTCATACGAGCCTCTGTACTTGTGTTCGGTTAGGCGTTCCGTTAATTGGCAAGCATCTTCCATGGCAAATTTGTTATCCTTTGCATCTCGGTCTATTCTTCGGGTCAGATAAGCCAAATGCCCATCCTTCAAGGGTATCAACAAAAAAGGTACAGTATCTATACCACATGCCTGCGCCAGTAGCATAGATAAAGCCTCTGTTTCCGGCATTTGTGGATATTCGGAAAAAGGTGGTTTTAAAATGTACCTGCCGTTTAAGGCACCAGCAATGGTTAATCTGGAATTGTTTTCTTGGGTAAATCCAAGTGAAAGTTTTGGTTGTACTCCGGTTACAATGGTACGTTGGGCTACATTTTCTCTGGCCAGTTCCTCGATTTGTGAAAGTTCGTAATCCAATTCAAGTACAGGTGTGTCTTCTTGCCAAAATGCCTTTAGGCAATCCGAATGATATAACCCCTCTCTGGAAGAAAGTAGTTTATGACATGCTAGACAATTGCTCATTTTTCTAATACGCTTATGTTGCCGACACAATCTTTACAGGTGGCCAATAGAAGTCCCATACGGTCACGAGCATTTAGTTTCCAATTCTTTTGGGCAATATTCAATAACCATCCTTCTGGAATCAGTCCATCAAAAATGGGAAATAAAAAAACGGAATGAAAAACTTCGTCCTGCATTGGTAATGTCAAGGAAACTGGAACTGCATTTCCCAACATTAGGTATTCCGAGGAGTAGGTAAAATGATAGCCCTCCTCATCTTCCGTCAAGATGCCTGCTAATTCTTTATTTACCCAAATCTCGCCTTGTCGCATCACTTATAGGTGTTGGGGTTAATTCGTGGCCAAAGAACATTAACACTTGATTGATTTTGTCCGTCATCAAGTTGGATTTTCCTTGCTCCAATTCACGTACAAATCGAAGTCCGACTCCAGTTGTGTCTGAAAGCTCAACTTGAGTAAGGTTGAGCTCTTTCCTTCTTTTTCGAGTAAATTGAGCGATAGGATTATATCTATTCCACTCTTTCATTAGTATACCTTTTCGGGTACAATATAGACAAAATAACTAAAATTATACCTTTTTGGGTATAAAGTGTCGATTTTAATATAAATTATACCTGAAAGGGTGTAACTAGTAGGGAAGACTGCACCAATTTATTTTTTTAGAATTCTCCGATCAGAAACTGAATTCAAAAAACACTGGTAAATGGTCTGAGAGCATTCGCGCATTAGTCAGATTTTCACAGAGCATCACAAAATCCGATGCGCTTCCCTGCAACTTAAGAATGTCGTGGGAATAGAAAATATTGTCAATTGCATAGTTTAAGTAGTTGTTTTTGTGACAGGATAATTTGAGGGTGGTCCTTTGGTTGGAAACCGCAGTCCTAAATCCCATATTTTTTAGTTTATCAAAGACTGGTTTTTTTTCATCGACATTAAAATCCCCCACCAGTAATAAAGGGGTTTGCCTATAGGATTTTTTTAAATAGTCGGTTATCGCCGCTATTTCCGATTCCGGATTTTTATCGTGTGGCCGTGAGTGAAAATTGATTACAGATAGTTTTCTGCCATTCTTATAAAAATCGATAAAAAAAGGTTCGCGATCTACTAACGAGTCTAATTCACTGATAAGGTTACCTCTTTTTTTAATCTTGATACGGCTAGTTTTCCAAAGAAAAGCGTAGCGTTCGGTTGCGTATTTAGGACTTTTGGTAGGATTGCTCACGACATAGTCCCATTTACTCCCTTTTCTATTAAGTATATCGGCAAGATATGCAACGGTCTGTGCACCGCCGGGTCCCGCTACGACTTCTTGAAGGGCAACAATGTCTACATCTCTTACAATATCGGCTATTCGGTCCAGTTCCTCTTTATTTTTGGTCTTGCCGAAATCCCGAATGTTCCAAGAGATAAAACTGATGTTATCTTGAGAGAATGTGAAAAAATGAATGAGGAAAAGGAAAAGAAATAGTTTGTTTTTAAGCATAAATGGGCTGTTCTTGAGGGATGATGACTAAAATAGATTTGCTCTTCGACTATTTGTAAACATCTCAAAATCCAAAATATTGTGATATTTTTATCTCAATTATAATTGTTCAGGTCAGGGGTGTGGGGATTTAGCCAACTGAAAAAATTTAAACGAGTTCTATACCAATGACAAGTGTTGAGAAATATTTATATATAATTTTTGGCTGCTTTTTAGAGGGTTCTTCATAGTCTTCATTTTCGATTAAATGAAAATTTGAAATGTATCCTTTCATTAAAATTTCTTAACTTCCATCTGCGCCAACTTCACCCTCAAAATCGCCATATCGTCCTCTACCTTTGAATCAATTATTTTGGCATAATGCTGGGTAGTCCGCAAATTTTTATGTCCCAACATTTTACCCACTGTTTCAATGGGCACGCCATTGGTCAAAGTAACCGTAGTAGCAAAGGTATGGCGGGCTAGGTGGGTGGTAAGATTCTTCTTAATATTACAGCGGTCAGCAATTTCTTTAAGATAGGCATTGGATTTCTGGTTGCTCAGTACTGGTATGACACAATCTTTATTAACCACTTTGGGGTGGTCTTTGTATTTTTCGATAATGGCCACTGCAGTTGGTAACAACGGAATGGTAAAACCGGTATCCGTTTTAGAGCGTTTCGATTTGATATAAAAACTGCCATCTTCGTTTTGGTGAATTTCTTCTGGCTTTAGGCTCTGAACGTCCACATAGGCCAAACCTGTAAAACAACAAAGCACGAACATGTCCCGGACGACGCCTAAGCGCTCACCTTCGATGTCTTTGTCAATGAGGCGTTGTAGTTCTTCTTTTGAAAGAAACTCCCGTTCTACGGTCTTGAATTGCACCTTGTAGTTGTAAAATGGGTCTTTCGCGATCCAATCATTGGCAACGGCAATACGAACTATTTTTTTAAAGTTGTTGACGTACTTTAGAGCGGAGTTATGATTACAGGCCTTGGCTACTTTTAAAAAGTACTCAAAACCTTTGATAAACTTTAAATCCACATCACGAACAGGTATATCCTCCTTGCGATATTCGGACCGAATGTACTCCGCAACATGGCTTTTGGTAGTGTGGTATCGTTTCCAAGTACCTAGAGCAAACTCGATTCCAACTAATTTTTCCATTTGCTTGTTGTGTTCAGAAAAAAGTGTAACCAACATTTTACGCTTAACATCCTTTCCCAAATATTTGTACTTGACATCGTGAACCGTAAATGGTTCTCCATCTTCGATAAGTTGATGTTGAATTTTGTTTACCTTATGTCGAATGGTCGCCATAAGACGATTTAATTCTTCGGCTTCGGCACTTTTACCCTTCAATTTGTTCATTCGGGAATCCCATTGGGAAGGATCAATCTTTCGGTTCAAACTGAGTACCGTTCGCTGTCCATTGACCGTAATCCTTAGGTATACGCCCGCTTTTCCGTTTTTGTCAAGCCGCTTGTCTTTGAGGTAAAATAGAGTTGAAAACGTATTTGCCATTTTATGGGTATCGATTATAGCTAAATAAAGTTATATAAAATTAATCACTTAATTTTATAATTAACTATAAAAGAATGAATTACAAGGAAATCGATACCTATTTTCAATTTTTAAAATGGGTATCGAATAGGTGACTTTTTATTTGATATTAAATGGATTCAAATTAATACAAATAAAATAAAAAACCCTGTAAATCATACGATTACAGGGTTTTTGGTTTGAATTGGTACTGTTTCAGTGGAGCCGGAGGGATTCGAACCCTCGTCCAAACAAGCAATTACAATGCCTTCTACGTGCTTAGTTTCCGATTGGTTTTCGATGCACGCCTGACCGGAAACAGCCTAACGTACACTTAGCTTCTTTAAGTTTTGGTGATGCCGCCAAAGCGAACGACATCCTTGTGTTGACTTTTATGGTGCCCCGAAATGAACCGCCGTCAACAAGGGCTGTTCAGGGACATCTCGCTTTCCGACCTTGTCGGAACGAGGCATAACCTTACTATAATTCAGGTTACGCGGCAAGAGCGTAATTAGATTCGCCAATTAAAAGTGTGAAGTATGATATTTACGAGCTGTACCCCAGCGCTCGGCATGCTTACATTGCCATTGGTCTCGCTGTCAAAACCAGTCGGCCCCAGTAAAGGATGGCAAAGTTAATCAAATTCCCCCGTTCCACATAAATTTATTGAACGGGTAACTTGTGCGTACTTCTATTTCAGTTTACTTTTAACGAAAATTAGTCGTCTATGAAATTCGGAATCATCCGTGAACGCAAATCCCCACCCGATAGAAGGGTGGTACTTTCACCAATGGCCTGTCAACACATATTGGCCAAATACGAAACTGCTGAAATCGTGGTAGAGCCGTCGCCTATTCGTACCTATACGGGTGCGGAATACAAGCAGGCCGGAATACCAGTCGCCTCAAAAATGGAGGAATGTGATGTGCTTCTAGGTGTGAAGGAGGTGCCTATTGACGCGCTTATCACTAATAAAAAATACTTTTTCTTTTCACATACCATTAAAAAACAGCCTTACAATCGAGACTTGCTTCGTGCAATTTTGGAAAAAAATATCGAACTCTATGATCATGAGGTCATAACCAACGCCAAAGAACAACGTTTGGTGGCTTTTGGAAGATACGCGGGTATCGTGGGAGCCTATAACGGATTTCGGGCCTATGGATTAAAATATGATACGTTCAAATTGCCAAAAGCAGAAGAGCTGCCCGACCAAACAGCCTTGATCGATGCGCTCAAACAAATTCAATTACCCAACATCAAAGTATTGCTGACGGGTAGGGGAAGGGTAGGAAACGGTTCGCGTGAAATGTTAGATGGAATGGGGATGCGACGCGTTACAGTTTCGGAATATTTGTCAGAAGAATTTAACGAGCCGGTCTACTGCCAAATCGATGCGGGGGAATACAACAAACGTAAAGATGGCGTAAGGGGCAATAAAATTGACTTTTTCAAAAATCCGGAAGAATATAAGTCCAACTTTTTTCGCTTTGCGGAAGTAACCGATTATTACATAGCGGGTCACTTTTATGGGCAGGGCGCTCCGTATCTCTATACCCGGGAAGATGCAAAACAGCCGGACTTCAAGATAAAGGTCGTGGCCGACGTAAGCTGTGATATCGACGGACCAGTAGCCAGCACTATCCGGCCATCTACGATTGCAAAACCGGTCTACGGCTATAATCCTAAGACTGAAAAAGAAACGGATTATAAAAATAAATCGGCCATTGCCGTGATGGCGGTCGATAACCTCCCTTGTGAATTACCCAGGGACGCTAGCGAGGGCTTTGGTGAGGCTTTTTTAAAAAATGTGATTCCAGCTTTTTTCAATGATGACAAAGATGGAGTATTGCAACGTGCCCGTATGACCCAAAACGGAAAGTTAACTGAGCGGTATGCGTATCTGCAGGATTATGTGGATGGGAAGGAGTAAATAGATGATTTGTGCGATTTAAAAAAACGTATCACCTACCCATATAGTGGGAGGTAATATTCCTTTTTAGGATGTATTTCGAATGGATTAGAATCTTCTAGTCGCATCAAATGCTTGCCAAATGCTGTTATAAGGCTAAGGGTTTATTTTATTGGAATTTCCCATTCTATAATTGGATGCACTCTTGGTGCGGTATAACAGCCCAATGCTTTTAAGCTAAGCCTAATGGAAGACTTGTTTTCTAAGGTTTTAATCTGTATAATCTTAGTTTCCCCGGCAGGTATTTCGAAAACGGGGGAACTATCGTAAAAAGTCAATTCCATCTGATTTTCAAAAAGTAGGTCGCTGCTCGATACATTTTTAAGTTCTACCTCTAAAACTTGGGTTTTCGGTATATATTCAGCCTTACTTATTTCGATACTGGCCTGTAGTAAAGGTTTAAGAAACTCTTCCTTGCCTACTAAAAGATTATTATAGACCGCCACAGTATGTCCTGCAAAAAGGGCTTCACGAAGGCTTTCTATACTTTTTTCCTTGGCGAATACCAAGGTGATGGGGCGATGGTTTCCCTTTTCGGTATAGTCCCAATCAATAAGGCCGTGAATATCACTGGTGCCCATAATCGTAAGGTTTTGCTCCAGTGCTAGTGCAAGCGATTCTTCGGAATAGTCTACCGAATTGATGACCTCGACACCGTGTAACTCTCCGTTTTTGATACGAGCCTTCTGAAAATCGCTTAGAATTGGGGTGCCTTTGGGACTTTGCGCGTACCACGCAGGGTGGTTCCAGAATACAAAGGCATTCTGTTTTTTTGCAGCGGCAAAGGCAGCTTCCGGTGTATCTTGTAAAATGGGGTTGGCATCGGAAATAAAAATGGCATTGCTATGCCCTACGGGTTCAGAGCGGGTAATCTCGGAGCCATGTATGATTAGTAATCCGTGCTCTTTGGCTTCATCCATGGCTTTTACCAATTCAAAAGATCGGTTGCGGTCTGGATGTGGAATATCAGCCGAATGGGGTTGGTATTCCAAATGTTCGGTCAGCGAAATGGCATCCAAGTTTTCACGCAGCGCTTCTTGCACCCTGATATTGGGCCACACGTCACCGTCAGAAAAAACGGTATGTTGGTGCAAATCGGTTTTAAGGGTTTTGTATCCTTCTATATTGGGGTAGGTAAGGGGCTGAGCTCCGATGTGGGAGTGGTCTTGAGCCTGTAAAACGCTTATTCCAAAAAATAAAATACCTACTATTTTAATCATCGCTATAATTGTCGGTTTCCCAAATGTAAGGGAAATTGTAGGTATAGCGATTGTATTGGACCGTATTCGGGGTTATTAAATCATTAATTCATTAAAGAAACCCCAAGTCCGAATGTAGTTTGTCGGTGGTTGTAATCGATTAAGGTCTC
>LAZR01001625.1_pt1 | contig 14002 bp, 16 predicted proteins | sample 329461 | NCBI WGS metagenome assembly LAZR01 (sample SAMN03002196, study PRJNA259156) | marine sediment metagenome | biome: sea floor; feature: Hydrothermal impacted sediments; material: marine sediment; isolation source: Loki non-amplified sample from Loki's castle hydrothermal vent sediment ...
GCGAGAGTAATACTTTCGTCAAGATAATGATGCCATAATTGAGTACCTGAACTGTTATATCTCATTATAAATATCTTCACTTGAGAATAATCATACGATTCCCAAGTACCATAAATATTAATATAATTTTCTGAATCAATAGCGATGTCACTAATGTAATTAACTTCCTCTCGCTCCCATATCTGTTGCCATTGTAAATCACCGGAGGAATTAAATTTAACTAATGTGCTGCGTGTACTATATGATTGCGAGGTTTTATTTCTAAAAGAACAAACTATGTATAGGTTGTTGTTTGAATCAATTCTAATTTTTGGTGAATAAATAATAAAATCTTCAAAGTGTTTACTCCATAGTAATTTCCCTGAACTTTCATATTTAAGTAATGTCAATGATCTGTCCCATGAAATATCATACCCTACGACATAAATACTATTATTTGAATCTGTGGTGATTTCTTGTGGAATTAAGTCTACATTGACCCTCCAAGAATCATATAATCCACTTGATTTCATCCTATCATTACTTTTTTCATTGTGAAAATAAATGAAATTAACAGAATTGAAATTAACGAACAAGGAACCATATGATAATAATATAAATAGAGTCAGAAAAATGAATTTTTTGAATTTCAATTGATAAATCAATAATAAATTGTATTATAAAATTATTTTTTTTTATCCATATAATTATTTGGATTTAAATCTCAGCTATTCTTGATTTAATGACATAGATGGATGTTAATCTTCTCTCCTAGTAGTAGGGATAACACACTCAGTAGATGAATTTTTATGTTTAAGTCTAATTGGGTAAAGATGAATTAAGAGAATATGGTAGACTATCAAATAATTTTATGAATTTCAAAATATTTTTAATTTATACGTAGTTTTCTTTTATATAGTTTTGGACATTTTTAATCTCATCTAAATGAGTCTCAACTTTTCCAAAAATATAGAATCTAACGTTTGGACCAGTCCCACTCGGTCGAAAATAGAGTGTAGAATTTTCACTTTTTAATTGATATAAATCAATTAATTGATTATTATCTGAAAAAGCTTGAATAATATAGTCTTTTTCTGCAATCATAATAGTTTTTCCATCGTTCTTCTCAAAATTTTTCATTATTTTTATTTTTTCTTCATCCACCGCAGGAATCGTACGGTTTATTCCTTTTAATGTCCAATCAATTGCTTCAGAAATGATATATCCCCTACATATTAGTTCTGTTATTAAAACTAAAGCAGGAACAGGATATTTATCTGCTATAAGAGCAAAATCTGTAGTAAAATCATATTTCCCTGTTTCGTTGTTTTTTGAAATGTCCAGGACATTTAGAGTATGACCCCCACTTTCTTCCCAATAAACCGTCAGAAAAGATTCCTTCTTGATATTTTGCTTTTCCATCAGTTTGATAATCTGCTTTCTAAGAGGTGTCGGGTTATTAATCTTGGTTAATATTCTATTTTCATCCTCAAAATATAGAATTGCTTTATCTATTTTTGATTGATCCACTTCAATTCCAAGAAGGAAATACATGATAATGCCTAAATGTTTGTATCCAACTCCTGTTAAAATGTTCAAGAAGCTTGAATTATCTCCGCGTAAATCACTGGGGATCGTCCTTATATTTATAACTTTTTTGTTGAATTCCTTTGCTAAAATGTTATGCATTGCTGAATAGATTTCATTTGGAATATAGGTAAAAAATTCTCCATTTTGTCTGACATATAAAGCAATTCTATCTCTATCAGCATCAAGTAATAATGCTAAATTTGAATTTACCTGATTCATGATTTTTTGTAGTTTTTCCTCTTTAACTACTTTTATTGGATTTGGGGGATTGATTACTTCGTCAATTACGGTTACATTTGCTCCATATTCTTTGAAAAGATTAACGATACCTCTTGCTTTTCCTAAATAAGGCCAGATTACGATATTTTTTCCTTTAATATTTTCAATTTCTAAAATTCTCGAAAGCAGTTGTTTTGTATACTCATTGTTTCTTTTTTCAGCATCAGTTATAATTGGTTCAGAGGGTTTTAATGAAATTTCCTCGAATTCTAAGGCTCGTCTAGAGATATCCTTGAAAATGTCACCAGAAAGGGGTATTGGATAGTTAATATAGACTTTAATGCCATTCCATGAGAGATCATTATGGCTCGCGGTCAAAACAATAATAAGGTTAATATCATCATATAAGGCTATGGATGCCGCTCCATAAGGAGAAGATAATCTGGATTTTCCCTCGTCATCCATTTGATAGTAAACTTCATATCCATCATAAGTAAAAATTTGTGAACTGTATTCTAGTAGGATTTCCTTAGTTGGCCTGTTATCTGAAACAATTAAAATTTTTAAGTTTTGAGCTTTATTCATTTCTTTAAATTTTTCACTAATAGCTCTAAAAACTCTCAGAAATAATGATAATTTTCTAAAAGTTAACACATATTTCGGTTCTTGATCTTCTCTTTTAATATCCAATAATTGAATTCTTAGTCCAGAAGTAGGAGCAACTATTGGATTTATGATTTTATTTTCTTCTTCTGTCAATTCCGGTAATTTTATAACTTTAATATTATCTTCCAATTGATTAAATATCAAATCTTCTAATTCAAAATTAAACAGTCATTTCACCAAATTTTAGTTTTAAATTAACCCAATATATTAAGAAATTTCTTTTATTGCCTCATTTAATATCCCCAAGATTTTTTCCCGATACATAGGCTCGATTGCAACCATCCCATAAGTTTTAATAAGTCGCTTTTCACTCGACAAAATTTTTTCACAAAATTCTGGAGTTAATCTATTTTTTAAATCTTGTTTATTTGCAATACCAATTATTAGTTTGTCATGGAAGAATTTATCTAAAATATCATGGATAATTTCTTTAGAATTATTAATATTCTCAAAAGTTGAATCTGTCACTAGCAATGTAATATCTGTCCCCTCTAAAAGGCTTTTCCATAAGGTATGGAAACGAGCTTGACCAGCAAAATCCCATAGTGTTATAGACCTCTTAAATTCATCACCTTCATAAGAAGCAATGTCCGCTGTAATTGTTGGAATATATTCAAGATCTACGTCTTTACCACATATTAATTTCGTAAGTGTAGTCTTTCCAACACCTCCAAGACCTATTATCGAAATTTTAATTGCTCCTAAAATAAGATTATCTAATTCTTTTTCAAACTCAACAAAAATACTCCGATTTCCTGCCCAAAGACCACTTTCAATCAATTTTCCATATTTTTCAATAAATTTAGTCCTGACACTCAAGATTTTTTGGTTAACAGCAGCAGGATCATCTTCTAAATCTGAGCATACAACGATTATAATCGTATCAATAATTGTATAATAATACTTAAAGTCTTCTGTCGCAGTACTCTTGATATCACTTTGGCTGATTTCTTTCATAAAACCAGAAAAAGCGCTTAAAAAGCCAGCTAGTAGGTCCCTGTCAACGTCAGAACTTCCATAGTTCCTAAACAACAATGATTTTCCGTCTTTAGTCAGTATGTTTATGTACTGAATCATTTTTACAAAGAACTTAATTACATTATAATTGAATATTTACTATTAAAATTCACATAAACATAAACTTTAGTTATTTTACTAGAACTGTCCTCCTATTTCCTCAAAACTATTCATAAATTGGATAGCTTCATCAAACTTGCCATCATCAATGAGTTTTTCTACTCGAATTAATTCTTCAGGTTTTTTTTTTCCTATTAATTTTTCTTCGTCCATATTTAGTATATACCCTTGTTACTCTTTATAAGAGAGATAAGATAAGTTATGGTTTAGCTATTTCTTTTTTAAATTTTCTCCAATCTCAACTCCAGTTCATAAAAATTTGATCTTAGCTAATTAGAGCCTAAGTGAAGTGTTATTTTTCCGATACAATTGTATAATTTAATAAAAAGTATTATTTTAAACTATATAAATATGAATAAATTTGATTTATGGCTTTAATTTATTTAGAAAAATTAGTTTTTTAATTGGTTAGATTTTATTAATTGAGACCCATCTAAGATTTCACCTTTAACTAACAAAAACCTTAAAAATATGTCCTTTATTTCTTAACTATTAAAACTATAAAATTTAGAAATATAAAAACTAGTGAAATCAATGGGAGATTCTAATAACGGAGATAAAGTGGATATCATTCAATTTATCAAGAAAGCTAATGAGAAATCTGATAAATTAACGGAAATACTAGAAAAATTTGGATTTGATATCATAACAAAAATGGGACAAACTAATATGAAAATAAACACTCTGACAGATAAAATTAATCAACTCAACAAAGCTACAATCGAAATTAAAGCCCTGACACCTCAGTTAACCAATATCATAGAAAATCAAAAAATTCTTGAAGCTGAACTTGATTTAATTCGTTCTCTCGTTCAAAAATCTAATATCTCATTTCGACCTAAAGAAATTGTCAAAAATGAAGTTGAACGTGATCCATCAGCAACAGATAAAAAACAAGCAATAATCGGTCAATTTAATGAGTTAAAAAATTTAGTTGATGATCTTGATGATCCTGGTCCAGCTGTAGAGCGACTTGAAAATATAAAAGAGGATATTTTTATTTACAAGGGAGGCCATAAAATCTTATATGAAATCGCTCAGTTTGTTAAAAAATTAGAAGGGAACAAAACTCTCTCTGATGATTTAAAAGAATCCATTAAGGAAAAAATTGTGTTCTGGATAAATAAAATTTAATCATTTTACAATTTACTTCTCATAATAAAGTGAGAGAAATTTTGAAAAAAAATAGTGCCTTAGAGAAGAGGTGGAATCGGCTCTCCACTATAACTAGATTTATTAGAAAGTTGTACTCTTAAAAGTCTTTTATTTCAATCCTTTTTCCATCTTCGTATTTGTAAACTTTTCCTTCTTCTTCACCTTGACATTGTGAGTGCGCTCCTGAACAAAATGGTTTGTTTGTGGATAATCCACACATACAAATCCATTTACTCTCTTCTCCGCACTTAATTTCCATAGGTGATGATTCCTCACTTATCACAACTCTTGTCATTTTTACACCTCTATTAATAACTTTTTTACATTAATAATGATTTATTAAGGATAGTTGATATACATAATATATAAGTCAGATAGTATCCAAAAGTATAGCTAGATGATAAAGATGGAAAAAATATGTCCAATAACAACTATAATAGAAGTTTTAAGCAAAAAATGGACATTATTAATATTAAGACAATTAAATGGCAGTAGTAAAAAGAGATTTAACGAATTACTTAAAGAAGTTGTAAACATAACTCCAAGAACTTTATCTAAAAGGTTAAAAGAATTGATTAAAATAAAAGTCATCAAAAAAAGACAATTCAATGAGATCCCACCTAGAGTCGAATATAAATTAACAGAATCCGGTAGAGAATTAATAAAATGTTTTAGATATTTAGATGATTGGGCTAAAAATTGGGGTTAATCGCAGTTTAAAAATTAAATTAACGAAATTCGGCCAATTGATTGTTGATCGCTATAAAAGACAGCGTGTTTATCCCAGTAAATACCCATCATGGGATAGGGGAAGGGCGTGGTCTATTCCCTTTTTACTTGTCAATAATGGTAAAAAGTGATCAAAGTTATTGAAATGGAAATATCTTATTCTTTTAAGGATAAATTGGATAAAAAAAGTTTTAATTAATCCTTCAGTTTAGAATTTAATGCAAGTTCAGCCATTTTATGAAAGAGTTCTTTTACATTTTTACCCGTTGATGCGGAAGTTTCAAAAAACTCAGCGTTGATTTTTTGACTTAAATGTTCCGCCATTGGAAGGATGATTTTTCGTTCATCATTTAAATCTATCTTATTTCCGATTAAGATTCTTGGCGATGAGCTAAGCGCGTATTTAACACAGGTTTGCCACCAATTGTTTACGTTAGAGAATGAACTAGAACGTGTAATATCATAAACCAACATTACTCCATCAGCACCATTGAAATATGGACGATGTAACATATAGAACTGAGGCTGTCCAGCTATGTCCCAAAGCATTAGAGAGACTGTAACATCCTTGCCGGTATTATCCTTTATTGCGACTTGCTCCTTTACAATATTTACACCAACGGTTGGAATATATTCATATTCGAACTTTTCAGAAGAGAATTTTCTCAAAAGACTTGTTTTACCGACAGCTGGGTCACCGACTACGATTACTTTGAAAATCATTTCGGTTCGCTCATGGAAAACAAGCTCTTCTTCAGATTTATTATCCTCAGTCATGGTTCTTAATTTAGTATATGATAATTTTCGATTTTTAATTAAGTTAATAATGAACTTCCCATATAAAAATGTTAATTATTCTGTTTGAAGTTGAATTGTTTTATAATTTCAAATCTTGAAGTTTTACTTTTTTTTCGAGAAATAAAATATATTTTTTGGATTTGATATGTTACTATCGTCCAATTATTTTGTAAATCTTTAATTACATTTTTTAATTTATTTTTACCTGTAATTTGTCCAACACTCAGATGTGGACTAAATCCATTTTTAAGTTTATTCACATCATTACATTCCGGTACAATTTTGAGAATTTGTGCTTGTAATATCTTTATAAGATTAATTGGATCAGGTTTTAACCACATTGTATACTGTTGCCGTTTGTGACTAAAATAATGAAAAGTGTTTAGAGTGATTTCAAATGGTTTTATTTCACTACATTTTTTTGAAAACTCTTTTTCTACAATGGTATATTCATCTTCAATAACGAAAGGATAAAGTAAGGTTATATGGGGCATCCAGTTGTTAATATGACGGTCATACTTTTTACGAATCTCTTGAATTGGTGCCCATTTAGTTTTAGGCGGGATAATAACTACTGCTGAGGTATTACTTTTTCTCATAGGTATTAACCAAGTTTAAAAGGTATAATTTATCTCATAAAATACTAAATTTTAATTTAATTAAATTTTATTCCTAATGAAGATTAAACATGAAAATTAAACAAAGGCATTTTATAAAGAAATCCGAATTGAAGCCAATAAAAGATAATGTATTGAAACAATATGATCAAAAGTTTGCAGATCAAATTTTCCCTGTAAAATGCAAAGTAGAGATTATTCAAACAGAAGCGGGGGATACATTATATGTTGTTAATAACACATTAAAACTATGGAAATCTAAAGATGGATATATCCCCGTATTAACTTTATTACTAAACAATCAGGTCAATTTGAAGACTGTTATTGTTGATTTTGGGGCGGTTCGATTTATAACAAACGGCGCAGATATAATGCGGCCTGGTATAACCAAAATAGATCCGAGTATACAAAAAGGTAATATTATTCAAATTGTAGAAGAAACAAAACATCGAGCGTTAGCTGTAGGAAAGGCAATGTTTGATGCTTTAGAAATGGAATCGAAAAGTTCTGGAAAAGTAATAAAGAATATTCACACGATTCAAGATTCTATTTGGGAATTTGAAAAAAGTTTTACATAAATTCTGCTTTTAGAATTGTTTCAAACAATTCCCTATCAGGTTTTAGAAGTGCATTAGTGGAATAACTTTCTCGCTCATAGGAATCTAGTAGACATCCACAATCTTTAAACCTGCATAAGTTTAAAATAATCTTTAATCCTTCTTCAATTATTTTCTTATTTTCAACCCCATTTGAAACCTGCATTAACTTAATAATTGAATTAGATTTCCATTTTTCATTTTCTTGAAACTGGTTATCTGAACCAACAAAATCTTCAAAAATTTCTGTAAAAAAACTTGTTTCTGAAATCATTTTTTAGCCTATTACACCTCAACCCTTAACTTTTTCTAGGCATATTTTTTTCCTATTTACTACAATTATATATTTATGCGTTAATATTTTTTAATTCCATTATTTTAGAGATATTACGTTATGATATAACACACATCTTGATAACTTGAATATTTTATATGAAAACACTAAAGATCTCCCCAATTCTTTAAAAATTTTAAATTAATAATTCTATTTCCATTAATGTAAATTCATTGAGTTTTTCTATTTTTTTATAATGTGATTTTAGGAATTAAAATTCGGATAATATATCGGTAGTGTAGTTACAAGTTTCATTTGAAATTTAAAACAATTGAGAATTTCGAATCGAAATCAACCCTGACTAATAATTCTTTAGTAAATACTACTCGACTTTTTACTTAGTTATTTATAAAGGAATTAGTCATGATGTATTCTTGTGTAATATAAAAATTTAGTGCCATAATATTGGTGTGTTCTTTGCATATTACACGATATAATAATTGGTCTAAAGATTATATTATTAAGAAGTATATGTTGATGTTCATGTTGAGTATATAAAAAAGCATATCTCCATGACTCACCATAAAAAAAACAAAAAAAGGTTGTGTGTGAATAAAATGAGTATGTTTCGAAGTTACTTTTTGAAAAATGGATTTTATGCAAAGAAAGGAAATGAAAAAGCTTCAAACACGGAAAAGGTTTATATTAAACATACATCAGAGATAGGAGGCATATATGCTGTGGTTAAAAGCGATAGAAAAGGAGTTAAAATAATAGCTGAAGGAAATGAATTCTTTTTTAATAATTTTGATAAAATAGATAGCTTTTTAAATCGACTCCAGCAAACTAAAAACGATTTCATGAGAATCTTGAGAAGAAAAGACATTTCACAAAAACTAAGAATGTTAGATATTTAAGGCATTTTTTATTTCGTAATTCTTAAAATTTTATTGGTAAATAGGCTGAAGACCTGTTTGGAAGTGCCGTAATCGTAATTCTGCACCTCTTGATATTATTACTTTTGGAATCTTATCTCTATTGCGATATAATTCAGAAATAGCCGCAACGGCATAGTCAATATGGGAAATATAATAAGCATTCCATGGTATTGCAAATCTCACTAGATTTAATATCCCTTTCCTTTCCTCTGGTGTTTTCTTATCCCATTCAAAGGCAAATGGACCTAATTCACATGCCCTAATCCCATAATGCTTTAGGAGTTCTATTGTAAACCCAACACCTCCAAAATCGTCAATCTTCATATCTATACCATCAAAAAACTTATCCATGTCAATGTAAACAGCATGACCGCCTGGAGGAAGGATTACAGGAACCCCCTTCTCTGCTAATTTTCTTGCAAATTCCCTTACAAGAAAGATTCTTTTATTAAGAGCATTTAAGTCAACTACTTCGTAAAGGCTTGAAGCTAATGCTATGATGTCTCTCCCACTCATTCCTCCATACGAATCATTTCCAAAAGTTAAAATTTGCTTCTCTTTTAATAAAATACCAATATCCTCATTGATTGAAAATTTCTTATGGAATATCCCTTGATCTCTGAAAAATAGGCCACCTCCAATATTAGCTAAACCTTTTTTAAAACTTATAGTAAATCCATCTACATAAGAAAACATCTCTTTAATTATTCTTTGTATTGAGTAATTTTGATATTTATCTTCGAATTCTTTAATAAAACTTGCATTTTCAGGAAATCTACAAGCATCAAAAAATAGAGGGATTTGATATTTTTTTGCAATTTCATACACATCTCTAATATTACCCATTGAAACAGGTTGACCTGCTACAGTATTATTAGTAATAGTTATAAAGATTAAGGGTATAGAATCTACTCCTTTTTCTTGAACTATCTCTTTTAATTTATTTATATTCATGTTACCTTTGAAAGGATTACTTTTATCCATTTGATCAATATGAAATTCATCCATTAGGTTTGCTGAGAATAAATTTACAGGGTGAATGTTATTAGCAGCTATATTTGCCTCAGTCGTGTCGAAATGACCATTGTTAGGAATATAATATTCAATTGAAGAATTTTTCTCTTTTAGAATTGGGGCTATGGTTGAGAAGAGTAAATATTCTGCACAACGTCCTTGTGGTACAATAAAAGCGTTTGGACGAATAAGTTGAAATACACCTCCATTTACAAAACCTCCTTCATTTGAAGCAAGATAAACGTTATCCATCAATTTTTTAATGTCTGATTCCCCATAAAGAATCAAATTAATTAACTTCTTAGGAGCATCACCCCTTTCAAAAATGTCTCTAATTGCATCTAATAGAATATAATATCCCGTATTCCGACCATACGACTCATCTCCAAGAAAAAGAGCGGCCCATTGAGAATCTGTCATCGAACCAGAACCGGAATCTGATAAAAAATCAAGAAATAATAAATCTGCAGGGAAAGAAAACATGTTATATTCAGTTTTTTTTAATGCATATTCACGTTGTTCCTTTGTAACTCGTTTAATCGTTCTAACAACTAATGGTTTATTAGCGGGGAGTGGGACACCTAATTCATCTTGAGATTTCAATTATTTTTCACCAAAATAAGTATTTCAAACCTTACAGATATTTAGAGTTTTAATATCAAAAATCAAAAAAAAGAATAAACAAACATAATTAAATTTATTCTAAATTTATAATAAGGCGAATTATTTCATCAGTATTTTTTGAGAAGAATCAGGCTCGAGAATAAATAATATTTACTTAAACGGGCAAAGTATATCTAGATCCTTTATTCATACTGGAAATAACCATTTTGAGTAGAGTTGACTACTTCAGAGTCCTTTAAGCTTGAGTTAATTATTATTAATGAAAAAAATAAAAAAATAAAACTTAGTTTTTTGAAAACAAAATTTCTTGGCATAGTTTTTATATATGTAGAAATTCATAATTAAAAAAGGCATTAAAAATTTTATATACAGCTAAATTTGAGTAAAAAATATGATAGAATGGATTAATCTGAGTATCTTATTTCTGAGTCTATTCCTATTCTGTTATTTTTATACGTTAAGTATTCAGCCGGTTAAAAGAGAGGAAAAACGAGGTGATATTGCTTGGAAAGAATGCACATTCTTCCGCTATTTATCATGGTTTTTCAACCTCATAATAGGTATCAGTTTTATACTATGGATGTGGTTCCCAATTCCTTTTTTAAACTGGAAAATACATTCGGACTATTTAGTCTGTTTTTTAATTGGAGTTGTGTTCAGTATTCCATTTTTAATGTTGCTTCTTAAGAGTATGAAAGATGCTGGTTCAGAGTCGCTACATCCATCAAAAAAAACAACGATGTATAGGGGGATTTACAATTACATCCGACATCCCCAAATATTGGGAGAATTCCCGTTATTCGTTACTGGAGCATTTATTGTTAATTCGTGGTTTCTATTATTGTTAATGATTGTTTTTGTTTTAGTATACACTCCAATTATGATTTATTATGAAGAAAAAGATTTGCTTAGACGGTTTGGAGATGATTATCGCGATTACCAAAAAAGAACTGGAGCTTTATTTCCAGTGATAAGAAAAAAAGCTAATCTTTAATTTTGGTTGAAGTCCTTTTGATATCATAAATTGAAACTTTTAATTTTGATTTTAAATTTTCTAATTAAAAATAAAAAATAAAAAAAAATTCTAAGGAGATAATTATATGGAGCTTCCAGATTATATTAAAGATCGAATATGGAAAGATCATTTACCTGCTGGAGTAAGTTTAGAAATAGAGATTCCAGATGATATGTCTTTAATAGACATGTTTGAGAAAGGAACTAAAAAAAATGGTGATAAAATCGCTTTTGATTATTTTGGAGTTGAACGTACATTTAAAGAGATGGATGTCTTAACAAGGAGGTTTGCTGCAGGTTTGATGAATTTGGGTATTAAAAAAGGAGATGTGGTTGCGATATGGTTGCCGAACTGTCCCCAATTTAGTGTATGTTATTTTGCTTCACTCGGACTAGGAGCTACTTTAACCGCGATTAGCCCTTTATTTGTAGCTAGGGAAGTAGCTTATCAAATTAAAGACTCAGGCGCAAAATACTTATTTATACTTGACAACTTTTTCAAAGAATTCAAAAAAGTAGAAGATAATCTTTCCTTAGAAAATGTAGTTCTTGTGAATGTTGAGGGTAAAACACCAGAAATACCTGAAACACAAAAAATTATCCACTACAATACGATCATGGATCAAAATCCTGAACCTCTTACAAAATTCAAAGTAAATATAAATTCGAAAGAGGATATCGCAGTCATTCAATATACTGGTGGAACTACAGGGCTTCCTAAAGGAGCAACTTTATCCCATTATAACGTTTTATCAAACATTCTGCAATTAATGGAAATTACTGACCATATTAAAGAAGAATATGTTAAAGGAGATTTAATAGGAATTTCTAGTTTGCCATGGTACCATATTTATGGGCAAACTTGTGAGCTTCTTCAAGGACCAGTTTCAGGCGGAAAAGGAATAATTTTTCCAACTTTCGATATTCCTAGAATATTAGAAATAATTAAGGAGAAAAGACCTAATTTTATGCTCGGAGTACCTACGATGTTCATTAATCTTTTAAGATCCCCTTTAGCTGAAGATATTGATTTTTCTTGTTTAATATATGCTAATGTAGGAGCATCAGCAATGCCGATTGAAGTTGCAAAAGAGTGGGAGCAGAAAACAGGATTTCCCTTAGGCGAGGGGTATGGTTTAAGTGAAACGAGCCCAGCTGTGACGAATTCCCCACCATGGGCTAAAAAAAAGCTTGGGAGTTGTGGTGTTCCCATTGCAAACACTCTTTGTGGAATCATAGATAATGATTTAAAATTCTTGCATATTGGAGAAGCGGGAGAATTAGTTGTTTCAGGACCACAAGTTATGATAGGATATCACAACCGCCCTGAAGAGAACGTTAAAGTATTTTTTGAAGCAGGAGGCTATAGGTGGCTCCGAACCGGTGATCTTGCAAAAATGGATGAGGAAGGGTATATTTTTCTACTCGACAGATTAAAGGATTTGATAAAATATAAGGGTCATAGCGTATATCCAAGAGAAATTGAAGAGGTGCTATATGAACACCCTGCCATTCTTGAGTGCGCTGTTGTTGGAGTAGAGGATCCTGAAAGAGGTGAAAACATTATGGCTCATATTATTCTTAATAAAGAGTTTAAAGGAAAAATTAGTGAACAAGAAATCATAGACTGGACAAAAGAGAATATGGCAGCTTATAAATATCCAAGAATCGTTAAATTTGTACGGTCACTGCCAAAAACTGCTGTAGGAAAAGTTTTAAGGCGGGTTATTAGAGAAAAAGAGGCAAAAAAAGCACAGAAATGAATTTGAATAGATCAAAGGTTTTTCCATCAGGTGGGTATTGTAGCTAATAAAATTAACGCATATAATGTAATTTTGGAAAAAATGAGGGAGTATCCTAATGATATCCCTCTCGATGATGATGGTAATATTTCTTCAGCTTTTCGTGAATATATCAAACTTATGTTTACTCCAGAAGAGGCAGAAATTGTACAACATTTAGATATAAAACCCTTAACCGTCAATGTAATTGCTAAGAGAATTGGGAATGGAACAATTATTTCATGTGAATCTAAATGCTCAGAGTCGTTATCCTAAAAGAGAAGCCATGTCTTAAAAAATTTAAAATTAAATATATACATTCATCAAATGAATTTTTTTATTATGCCTTGTGAAATTTTGGTATTTGGAGATACTCACGCACAATTATTTACCGATATACCCAAGATTTTGATTAAAGCTATTAGTAAGGCAGATTGGGTTATCCACGTTGGTGATTTTACTTCAGAAAAAGTGTTAAACAGAATTATCGAATTGAAAAGTTCTCATTTTTATGGGGTATATGGGAATTCTGATCCACTTAGTATAAGAAAAAAGCTTCCATCGAAAAACGTTATTTGTTTTAATAACATCAAAATAGGATTTACACACCCAGTAATTGGGGGACCATCAACTCTAACTGAAAAAAGAGTTTTGACAGAATTTAAGGACAAGAATCTAGATGTAATTATTTATGGCCATACTCATGAATCTAAAATTGAAAAAAAAGCTAATAAAGTAATAATAAACCCTGGAAAAGGGTATTTAGAAGAAAATACTTTTGGCCCTCATCTTACTTATGTAATACTTACTCTTGATGATGAAATAAATGCTGAAATTAGAAAAATATGATATAAATAAAATTTATCAACTT
>LAZR01001626.1_pt1 | contig 13993 bp, 14 predicted proteins | sample 329461 | NCBI WGS metagenome assembly LAZR01 (sample SAMN03002196, study PRJNA259156) | marine sediment metagenome | biome: sea floor; feature: Hydrothermal impacted sediments; material: marine sediment; isolation source: Loki non-amplified sample from Loki's castle hydrothermal vent sediment ...
ATAATGGCAGGATTACAATTTCAGCAGTTACCCGCTACTCAGGCATCGCCTGAAGATGACATGCGTAATAAAATAGAGTCAGGTAGAAAAGCTATACGGGATAGTTTCACGTTAAAGTGGAATACTATCAACAATAATGCTAAGTACCTGGGTAAGCAAAAACATCAAGCTATGCTTAGAGATCTACATGCCCAGGGTAGGCAGGAAGCACTTGAGTTTAACCAACAGGCTGAACAGGCTATGGCTCAGTTCAATCAGATAAGCAATATAGAACAGTCTGGTGGACTAACGCCTGATGCCGCAGCTAAACTTAAAGCTGGTGCTGCATATGGGCAAAGAACTGCGGATGCTATGTATCCTACACCAAAACAAGAACGATCTATACCACAACAGTTTGGTGAACTTGAATTATATGGTGAACGAATATCCAAAGAACTTGAAATATTCAAGTCACCTGATAAGCCGTCCAAGTTAGGTGTGGCTGCAAAATCTCTTAGTCCATTGGCCAGTATAATATCCATGTTTCACAAGAACAAAGACACGCTTAGAGTGTGGAACCCGAACACCGGTGAATACGATAAGAAGGCAGAACCGGAAGACGTTGCCAGGTATGTAGCACTCCTTAAAGAAGAGGAAGCTGTAGGTAAGCGTAAAGACGAACTTCTGGGCCATCCTAGTATCGTAGGCAGGAAAGTGCAGCCGGGTACTGCTGGCGGTACGTTCGGTGACAAGGTGTCTAAATCATTCAAGAAATCTGCTACCCAACAGCAGCCAGCAAGTAGTGACCCTTTAGGACTATTCTAAAAAAATGAATATAATTGAGTTCAGACAGAAATACCCACAGTACAAAGATAAAACGGATGATGAATTATCACGTGCTGTACACGCAAAGCATTACGCTGATAAGGACTATAATGATTTTGCTAAACGGTTCAACGCTGTCCCGGAGAGTGGGTTCAGGGGTGCTGGTGCCACCGGTACATGGACAGAACCGGGAACGACAAAGTCACGCTTCCAAAAAGCTGGTATACCTATGGCCTCAATGATGCCGGAACCTGGACCACGTATGCAGCGTGTCGGCCAGGCTGCTAAAGAAGTTATAGCTGCACCGGTTAGATCTATAGAGTCTATGCTGGCCGGTGGTATTGGTGGTCTGATACGTATGGCTGGTGAGAAAGCTCAGGTAGGTCCAAGGGTGGCTGAGAATGTAACACGCTTAGGTAGGCTCACTGGCAAGTTACCAGGTGATGCTGTATCTGTTGAAGGTCTTATACGCAAGCATGGCCTTAACAAACCATATGCATTCTATGATCGTAAGATGAAACAGCTTGCTGAGTCCGGCAAGAAGATACAAGACTTCTGGGATGAACAAGCTAACAAGGGTTGGGAAGCACCTAACCCGGATATAGTAGAGGCCAGATGGCGTGACAGACCCGTGAGTAAATCTATTAGTGCTATAAGTTCTGGTATAACATCTATAGGTGTAGTGGTGGGGACAACGGCACTTACGAAAAGTACCAGTGCTGGTTTAGCATTACTGGCTTCTTCTGAAGCTGGTAGTATGTATGGCAGACTGCGTGATAAGAAAGTTCCTATTGATGTAGCATCCAAACTCTCACTGTTGGCTGGTGCATGGACAATGGCCACAGAGAAGATAGGGTTCGATAAACTCCTTAAACCTGGTGCCAAGACAGCAATCAATTTTTTCAAGAAGGGTGGATGGGAAGGTCTCCAGGAAGTAGTTGAAGGCATGGGCCATAACCTGTTAGAATACTTTGGTTATGATTATAGAAAGCCAAGTGACATACCTACTGCTATAAAAGCAGCGTTTGACCATATCATGGATAACTTCATGGATAACCTGGTGGGTGGTATGGGTGCTGGTGGTGCGGTTAGCCTGGTTACTAGTAGGTCCACTAAAGATCAAACTACGCCCTTGGTAAAGAAAGATGGAGTCAAGATAAATGGTATTCGTGTTAAACCTACGGCAATACCAGAAAGTGAAATAACACTGGATAAATATACTGGCACTATAGAGGCCAATTTACCCCCTGTTAAAAAGGGAGATTTGAGATTGTACCGTGGTTTTAGTGGCGAAGCGAGAGAGGAAGGGGGGACATATTATACTCCCTTTTTGCAACACGCATTTCAGTATGCCAAATATCGCAAGAGTGAATATGGTGGCAAAGGTGGACTCACGTATATTGATGCGCCACATGACACAGCTAACAAGTTTGCGTCCACCAGAATAAATGAAGAATATCTAGGTTTAGAAAACGTAGCTCTCGAATATGTGTTCCCGCAATTAGCACAAAAAGCAGAAACACTAACCGGTGCCGCCATACGGCTTAAGTCTGGTGAGACACTAACAGGCACCACTCATGCTGATATACTGCGTGACGTACAGGCATCAGGCAGAACCATAACCAACGAGGAGTTTGACATACCTGATGGTTCAGGGTTTGTAACTAGTGAAGGTAGGTTCGTATCACCACAAGAAGGTTGGGCCATAGCCGAGACTGCTGATCAACTCAAACTAGAAGGCGAAGATGCAATGGCACAAGAGTTCATTGATCGCAAATACCTGATAGCTGAGGGTGTTGAGTTCGACAGTCCGTTAGCTGTTAAGCCACCTACCGTAGAGGAGCTTACTGGTAAGAAGACAGAAGATATAAAACCCACAATGGAGACTGAACAGCCAGCAGAAATACCAAAAGGCATCATGGCTCGCGAGCCATACAAACTCAAGAAGGGTGAACAGCCCATCACAGATGATCATAGGAAAGCTCTACGTGATAATGGCTATAGCATAGAACAGATACTACGCCTGTCACCTAAAGAGGCCAAGGCTGTAGCTGCCGGGCATACGCTGGATATTAAACCTGATGGTTCAAGAGTGACACCTGCTACACTGGTAGTAGATCAGCTTAAGACCCTACCCAGAACGCAACCGACAGAAGGTGAACGCCGCAGGATGAGCAGCCTTATGAAAGCTTATACCGCTGCCAGGGAAAAGGTATCTAACTATATCCTAAATCAAGACATAATGCTTAAGTTCTCAGAGATGTTAGATGGTTACAATCCTGATGGACCTATCAGAAAATTTATATTCGATCCCATTAAGCGTGCCAATGTCAAAGCCAGGGACAACATCACTAAGGTAATGGATGGTTTCGCTGATACATTCAGAGAACAGGGTATAGATTTCGGTGGCATGATCACTAATACCCGCACTGATGTGGTAGCTGGATTCCCGCTTACTGACACTGAACGTATAGGTATATACCTGTTATCTAAAAATGAGAACGGGCGTAGGCGTGCAGAATCATGGTTCGATGAGGAAGGTATAGATAATGCCAAGGCTGTAGATCTTGTTGTGGAGTCTGTACTGGCATCTGATAAGGAAACAACAGTAGCTGCCACTGTGGAAGCATATAGAGATGTTATGAGTCCCAGGTTCTTTGATGCTGCGACTGAGATGGGGTTCAAGGATGTCAAGCGTGAAGAAAACTATCTGATGTTGCTGACAGAAGATCAGGATGAAGTGTCGCAGTCTCCTATCATAGAACAACTAGCTAGCTTCGCCGGTGGCAAGGTCAAGACACCTGGTGAGCGATCTGTAAAAGAAAGAACCGGTACTGCGGCCAGGGCTAAAATAGACCTAGCTGATATATTCCCTGAGATGGTACGGGCTATGGAACGGTTCATAGAAGTAGGCCCGATAGCTGCCAAGGTGGGCAGGTCAATGGACAACCCTGCATTCAAGTCAGCACTCAACAACGCCACACGCGGCCAGGGCTACAAAGTTATGCGTAGTTGGTTAGAGGACTCCACCCGTGGATCTGTAGAGCGTGAGTCCGGTTACTGGTCTAAGTGGATCAAGAACAGACGACGCAATGCAGTACCTTACCTGCTCGGCTACAAGATGGCTACGGTAGTGCCCAAGCAAGCTATATCTACGGCCAACACTATAGCTAAACGACCTGCTTTGGGGCCAGCCATTATAAAGAGATTATTAGCATATGGTGATATGACTTTACTTGGCAACTTTAAGCGTGATAAGGCCAGGGTGTTTGAACTGTCTGCCATGATGCGTAATCGCGATTGGCATAGAGATCTAACCAGACTGTACGACAAGAAAGATACCGCCAAACTGTTCAAGGGCAAGCGTCTATCGCCATTGTCTATGGCACCTACCATATATGTAGATAGTGCTACTGTTACAGCCTCATGGCTGGCAGCGTACGAGCAAGCGTTAGTTGATCTAAACGGTGACAGTAAAGCTTCTGTTAAGTATGCCGATGACCTGATAACTGAAGGCCACCCAATGGGCAACGTGGAGGACATGGCAGGGTTCTTTAGGGGTGGTACACTTGAAAAACTTGTTACTACATTTATGAATCAACCCAATAAGAACTGGAATTTTATGCGGCATGAGATTTACAACAAGATGGTACAGGGCAAGATAAGCAAGCAAGTAGCTATGCAGCGTTTTGTAGTAGGGCAGATCATGCCAGCTATAGTTCTGGGCACCATAACCCGTGGTAGACTTCCTGAATCTGTTGAAGAGGTTGCTAAAGATATAGCTTCATTCATGCTTGGTGGACTCGTGTTCTTTGGTAGATGGGTATATAATGTAGTTACCGGTGACTGGGATCCAATTAAATCAGCGTTCTCAACGGTACCATTCAAGGCATTAGAAGAGGCAGGTAGAACAATAGGTTCAGCTAAGCGTGGTGACGTTCAGAAGACCATTGAACATGCTGTAGGAACTTATGGTGCATTTACGGGTAAGATACCTCAGCAGATCATAACCACTACAGGCGGTATGATAGACCTTACGCAAGGTGAGACCGATGACTACAAGCGACTGATCTACAGTAAGTATATGCTGAAAAGAAACAAGCCCAAGAGTGATACTGTTAGGCAAAAACCAACTTCGAGAAGGCCAACTGTAAGGAGATCAAGATGAACGACCAAGAGAGAGATGAACTACTAATCAGGGTAGACGAGCGTGTGCACACCATAATGAAAGACCTTGTGCCTGGTGTAAGTAAACGATTGGCCAATCATATTAAATCTCATTGGGTGGTGTCAGCTATGCTAGGTTCAGCGTTACTGGGATTACTTGTTAGACTTCTTACCTGATGCTTTTTGATACTCCATATAATAATTCACCCACTTAAATTCCTGATTGCAGTCAATGGGCGGTAAAGGACTCTTTGCTCTTTGAATGTCAAACCTCACTGTCTTTGGGCACCTAATACAACTTTTCTGTCTGAACGTTTCCATGCCTTCCTGGTAACGAATTTCATCCGGCCAGCAGACAAACCATTTATGGCCGAATAGCCAGCATATTATCTTATTCATCTATACGCACTCCACATTGAACTTAGTATTATTGAAAGCTTCCCTAAACTTTTTGAGCACATAACGCTTATTGTAGGGAACGGAAGCATAATAGTTCAGCCACCTACTGTGCCGGTATTTCACCCTGTAATACAAGTAGGCTATCCAGCGAAATGGATTGAAAGAATACTTATTCATCTAATTGCTCCACTGTACATTGACTAGCATCTTTGTCAGTACGTATGACCAGACCATTCTCATCATTGACCACGTTAGGCCACTTAAGCTTTCTGTGTGGAGTGACCTCTCTATACTCTATAGGCAATACCTTGCCCATTAAATATCTTTTCATTTCAGCATATGGTTTACTCAGCTTAAAGTCTTTTTCAAAACCACCGCACATACCAAGATCATGTATTATAAGCTCACCGTCATCGTCTAAGTCACCAGTAACTACGCCTAACCTCACGGCCTTAATGTGACCCTTGTAGGTGGCACTATCAGACTCAGTGACATCTATGACAAAAGCATCTATATCCTTAACAGGTTTCAATTTATACCACCCTTCCATGTGAGACTCTTTGAGCACCCAACCTTCGATCTTTTTGTCAATGGCTAACTTTAGTAAATCTTCACGATAACACCTTGGATTAACAGAAACATTTACTGCATTCAACCCCATAGACTTGATCTTGGCCATAACTTCATCCAGTGGTTCATCTGTAAGATCAGTACCACCGCACGTAGGCATAGCAAACACACTCAACTGTAACCGTTCATCAGCGTTGTTGAGCAGAGTGGGCACGGATGTAGCTGGTACACCAGGGCAATGAAGTTCAGCCATTAGTTCAGTACTAACAGGCAACCCGCTTAGCTCCTCCCATATATGGCTTATGGCTGTCACCTTGTTGGTTTTATCCTTACCGTTTTTGGTCCTACAGAATACCACACCAGACTGACCCACTATCACGTAGTGCATATGCCCATCCATTTTGGCCTGGATGTACTTTACTGGTTGATTTTTATAGTCTTTGAATTTTGGTAGTTTCATGTCACTCTCCTGATAAAGCTCTGCCTACTAGATTATCTACAGGCATGCCCTGTTCCCAGCATATGCAAGAGTATTCTATCTTTTTGTCGTTAGCCTTGTCACTGTAATGATCGGCATACAGGTTGGAGGCATCCCTAGCATTAGACAATATTTCTTTTGGGAACACACGGTACTCACCGTCTTGACACCATAATATAGGTAAGGTCTTAGCGAATGGATTAAGTGTTAGCCGTGTGGCGGCAAAGTTTACAACGTATATTATATTCTCTTGTTTCATTCTGTCATCCCGTCAATAAAATTAAATTCTGCTATCAACTTATGGTGTTCACATGCTTCGGGGTTATCGCCATTCATAAGATCAGCACAGCGACCAGCGTTGCCGTTCCACCACCTCCACGGTACCTCACTTAATATCCTGATACCGTACCTATTCTGATAAGCTATCACTGCCACGATCCATTCCTTACCATGTATGGATGTCACCTTGGTGATCCAGCCAGGCTGAGTAGTGGGAGGGATCTTACTGAACCCTCCCAGGTACTCAACCGTTCCCTCTAACAGTGCACGAACGACTGCTCTGCGAGGGCAGTTATTTTCTAACCACATCAACAGATGGTTCTTAGATTGGAAATGTACCATGTTAACCTCGATTCTTACGGCTGGTGGTCAGTGAATATACACTGTAATATATCTGCAAGTCCCCATCCAGCACACACAGAAAATATGCAAACCGCCACAATAATTAGTGTTTCCATTACACTGCTCCAACATTCTTGTCAATAAGTTCTCTGATTGTGGCCTCAGTCTTACCGGAAGGCTTGCCAAGCCAACCATCGCCCGTTGTTTGCTTGATACCCTTTAATAACGGTTTGACCTGTACCCATAGCTTTTCATCTTGTTTGATGGCCTCGATCACATTGACCGTATGCTCCAACGGTGTCTTATACTTGGTAATTTTCCTACCCATATGGCCCCATGTCACTACACCGGTAGCTGCTGCTGCCGCTATCGGTGCCAGTGCAGGTATGAACATACTGAGTATGCTGAGTATATCCACACTCCCCTTACCGATATCGCTTATGGTCTTATGTGCTGCTGGCGTAAGACGTATACTCGTACTGCCATCGTCATTCTCATGTACGGCACAGCTTGTCATAAAGCTAGTGAATAATAACACCAGCAACATGGCTACGATTGTTGTAAGTTTTCTTTTCATTTTAATGGTTCTCCTAAAAATTCATTTCTTTGCTCTTCCTTTATTTCTGTTGTTCTCCTCACGATACCTTTTCATATAAGCTACTTGTCCAATTTTATACATTATTTAGCGGCTTTCCCAAAAACTCGGAGTACACCCAGTCTTGTAACTTAATGCCCTTATAAGCACGCTGCCTATGGCCATCTACAGTAGGTCGAAAGTCCTGCACGCCTGAACAGATATAACGCAGCTTACGTGCAAACCAGTTCTGGTTGCCCGGCTTGTAGTTACCGCGTATACACCAATGCTGCCAGGCATCAAACATTTCACCACGCATCATGTATGCACCATCCTCTACAGTGCAACATTCATTGACGAACACTAATACAGGTGCCACCACTTCTCTAAGCTGGTCTTGCAGTTCTATAGACGCATCTGGTATTGAAAATTTACCTTGCTTTCTAAGATCTTTAAGCCCCCACAGTGCGAAGTTTATCATCTCACCCCTGGCAGCGGCCTTAGCGAGCCTGGGTTTGAGATCGAAATCTTCTCTACCTTCATATTTATTAGGGAACTTAATGATCATGGACCGTGCAACAAATGCTTGAGCATTGTCCCGAAATTCAGGTAAACCGTTCATGGCTATAGTGAACCTACATGATAATTTGGCATTGAAGATCTTACCGTACTTAGTATTGACGGTGATCCTGTCTTGACCTACTATCTTTAGTAATATTTCTAGAGCAGCTTCGGCCTCATCCCGCCGTGGAGATTTAGCATCACCGAGTGTTGCAGCTAGTTTACCAACCAAGGGGCGTAATCCGTGGGCATTGGCTAGTAATTGAAAACTAGTAGGGCTATAGTTACCGTCACCCAGTGTGCCTTGCAGCACTTCAAGTGCGGTACTCTTGCCTGATCTGGTAGGTCCGGTGAACAGCATCAATTTTTCTTGGCCCATGTCCGGCACAACATTGTAACCATACCATTGTGCTAACAATCTGATAGCCTCCGCGTCACCATTTAACCAATCATTATATGCATCCTCAAACTGCTTAGACCAAACATCAGGATCGAAATTATAGGGCAGCACGCAATAAGTGAACAGTCTAGGGTCTGGATTGTGCAACACGATGTTGCCCTTAACATATTCATTTACATCCAGCATACCATTATTGAACGATATCAGGTCACTGGGACTAACATGCTCATCGTCATCTAGCCATGATGGAGGGTCTTTGGTGATAGGACACCATGTGTTCATACTGTCAAAGATGTCATTGATCTTACTGCGTGTGGGTTTATAGGGTACTATCTCTGTACCCTTAACCGTTATCTTTAGGTATTCCTTGCCGTCTAAGTAACGGTATACGTTGCCCCTCAATGACGACTCCTCAAGTTCTTCATACTTGCATCCAGTCCATACTAACCATTGTCCATGATAGTTCCTCAATAGAATAGTACCAGCCTCATCAACATACTCAGTATTAACAAGCCGTTTTGCTATACCATAGGCCGTGTCATCAGGAAATACATTAGGGTTTATAGATATGCTGTTATCGCTATGCACACCCACAAATTCAAATAGTGTTTCGCGTGTTAACCCGCGTTTCACCCATTGCCTGAGATCCTTGATACCTTCTGGTGGGAAGATACACTGGATATTATCAGTTATATCTTTAAGATTTTCATAAGTTTTCTGCACTCCTTTACGCCCGGCACCAGCATCGTTCTCACCTATGATCCATAGTTCTTTACCCGCGAGAGGCATTTCCCTAAGTAGTTCCATGCCCCCTTTAGCAGAAGGCCGACCGATACACGTGAAGCCCAGAACCATAGCCGCAAGGACATCAGATGCACCTTCCACGATGATAATGGGTAATTCAGATACTTGTAAGACTGAATTATCGGTCTGCTTCTGTTGTCGCCCAGGATCGAGTATATGCAGATAGCCAGAACCAGACAACTCTCGTATTGAGCCTTTGTCAATTCTACTACATAAGACCGCAGATGGATTTTCCGGCTCGTCAGAACTAACGAGGCACCAATCCGGTTTTCCACAAACCGGGCAGACAACACCTGCGTCCGCAATCCTGACCCAGTGGAATTTTCCTGCTTCATATTTTTTATCTCCTATAGCATGGTCTGAATTGTAAGCATAGATCAAGCCACGCTTAGACCCAGTGATCATAAACTTTTTACCATTATGGTAGCGTCTGGATAGTCCTATTATGCCACCATCAGCATTACGCTCCGGGAATATCCATGCTTGTTCACCGAAGTGAAAGCCTACACCAAGCTGTTCAATAGCTTCGACAGTGACACCAAGACTCTCAGCCAGATCTTCTCGCATAGCTGAGTTGACGTTATTCTTAAAGACTTCATATTGCTCAGCGAATGTGGCCATGTTATCTCCAAAAATATTAGGTGGGTGTCCCGGTTCTTGACCCCGAAGGCGATACTCCGACGGATCACCCACCTGTTACAATAATGCTGACGAATAGGATTGCCCTTCTCCTATGTTCTTCCCCGGCTATGGCTTACGCGGTTGTTCATAGGTCTTGCTATAGTCCATGCCCTTGAACTGGCAACCTTCAAGTATTAACGTTCTAATCGTCAGCCTTATCTCACATTAAAACTTGCCGCAATCAGCGACCACTATTTCCTTGATTTGGTACCACTGTTCGCCGGTAACATCCTTGTGCTTGATGACACCCTCACCACATACCTCGGCGATAGCAGCGTTCCACAGTTCTTCAACTGTACCGTTGTCGATATCAGGATCTTTAATAGACTGTATGGCATCCCATGCTTCGGCCTTGGTCAATGATTCTTTAGCCTCTGGTAACGGGACCGACTCACCGGGTGCAGCAGGTGTGAGTACTGGTGTTCCGGTAGCTTCAGCTATATTGGCGGCTTTGATACGCTCTGATTTAGCACGTGATGCAGCTTTCTTCTCGGCAGCGGTTAAGGGTTTCTCAGCAGCAACATCGGTCTTGGGTGCGGTAGCCTTCTTAGTGACCTTGGCAGGTGCCTTGGTTGCCCCTGCTTTAGCTGACACTGCCTTCTTACCACCCTTGGCAAGGGCAGAGAACTGAGCATCGAGTGCAGCAACCTCGGCGGTGTCCAGCTTGCGAAGCTGGTGTACCGGGTCAGCATCATATGTATCAATCCAGTCTACCTGATATGGTGTTGTAGCTTTTTCATATGTATTGTCACCTATTCTAAACTGAATTTCCCGGTCCACAAAATCGGCTGTGGCCAATTCTGCCAGACTAGCACCATCCCAGTCAAACGCCTTAACTATCTGATCGTAACTGAGAGTGGGTGCCAGTTCATTTGTCTTTTTACTCACACCATACAGACACGCATAAGCCGTAACCTCAGCGTTGAAATCGGTATAGTCAAACCATGCCTCTTCCTTGGGATCGTACACTTCTGTTAACAGTGCACGTACCACGAACTGTGGAAGACCTTTTACGGCTGTTTTCGATATTGCTGTTTCCGTCACTTTAGCTCTAAATGTTCCTATTCTATCTAAGCCCATTAGCTTTTCCCTTCTAATTTATTTAAGTTTACATTTTCTACACAATACTTGACTGTCGGGTATGGGTGTGCCGCACAACGGCGTAGCACAACGCTTTAACCCCATCTGGTCGAATGCTTCATCAACGTCTTTATCTGTCACTGTCCGTCCCGCTGCAAGTAAACCCTTGCCCAGGAATTTATTATACTCCTCCTCTGTAATAAGTTTTCGTTTATATCTTTCACGCATGATCAGTCTGAACATTATCTCTGCCATGCCACGTTCACACAACATTTTCTTTTCAGGATCACCATGACAGTACTTGAACTTCAAGCCTGACCTGCACTTGCATAACTCATTCCTACCCTGATTGACGGCTGCTTGAATACCCATCACTCCATCCTTCCTCTAACGGCATCAGCACTCACAATTTCTATATAAGCCGTGTGATCATTAAAATCATAGTGTACTGGAACATTTAAGTGATGGCTCATGAGGATTAACCTTGTTAAATCACTGCTGTCACTGGTGCTACAGGCTAACCTGGCGACATTAAATTTTTTGTCTCTAATCTTTTTGAACCTAGCACCGTGTTGGTTAATGCTAACGAATTTATATTGCGGTCGGTAGGTGTATGTTGTTTCCCAAGTCATCACTCACCCTCCAACAGATCACGCCATGCTTCGTTGAAGATGAACTGCCAGATAGAATCATCAGTGATATCAGAAAATGCCACCAACGGAAAGTCGCCTGGTACAGTGCGTGACTTAGCTTTGAAACTGACCTGTCCATGTAGATAGATCTGCCGCTCGGTGGACGATGTGGCTTTTTTCTTTTCATTTACTGCCATGCCAGAATAACCTATTTTGAACACATGATCACACCATTCAGTCCACATGCCCCACACTGAAGGTGTCTGTTTGCCATGCTTACATGCCATCTTGGGTGCATCGCATAGGAAATTCTCACCACCGGTATTGGTTGCTTCTATCTGCTGCATTTGGCACATGATTACTACATTCTTGCCGCGTCTGATCAATCCGTCAAAGTCAGCAAGTGGCAAACGCATGGTGTCATACAGGTGTCGATGTCCCTTGCCCCAACCATACTTTTCAATGTTGGGCATGTAGTTACCTTCACCATTAGGTACATTTTTAAGCATCCAGTCCAATGCCATGTTCTCAAGTACGGTACCGGTATCAACAACCACTGTTTCGTGGTCATCGAATAGGTCATACTGCTGCGTAGCTTGTCTGAAGTCGCTAAAGGTCTCTACGCCTTCAATAAAATTAGGTGATTCGCCTGTCACCGGGTGTATCATCTTGCGACCACCATCATCCAGACCAAAGAATACTGGGTTAGGCAAGAGCATAGATAAAGAGGTCTTACCCATGCCTGAATCGGCATAGCCGATGATCTTCTCACCTGTTCCAGCCCCGGTCCATACGCCTACCTGGAATGTTTTGATCACTTCTTTTTGTTTCTGTTTACTAGCAGCCTTTGGCTGATTGGCAGATGCCGGTACCTTTGGTAATGCTGCCGCTTTAGCTTTGGGCTTACTCTTTTCACCTGGAGGTGGTGGTGCTTTAACCATCTGTTTTCTCCTTCTTAACTTTGCTATAATATGGTTTATATTTGGTTACAGTCCACGTTTCTAACAATCCGGCACTCTTACAGTCATTACACATCTCTGTCTTGTACGCTCCTATCAAGCCGCCTTTGTGTCCATCATAGTCACTGATATCTATGACACCCTTCCCATTACAACGAGCACATTCGACAATGACCATTATTTCTCCTCCTTCTTATCAAATATACATTTCATTCCTTCTGGAAGATTATCCAGATCTATTTCTATATGGTTGTAGCATGTCTCGGTATAGGGACACTTGAATGTAGCCTCACATTGTCGTTCGTTATGCCACCATCTATTAGCCCTGATCTTGGACATCATATCCTTGGCTATATCATACAGTTCATACTCCAGGTTTCTAATTTCCTGATCAGTACGTACCAATGGCTTACATCTGAAGTAGAACTCAGGCCGTTCGGTTATGTCCTGGAGTAATCTGGCACCATACATCTCAGGTGTCTCTCGAATAGCAAAGGTGCCTTGCTTCTTGCCGGGTTCGACCTCGGCAGGGATGCCGTTGACTTTTATAGTATATCCATTATCCGATGGTTCGCTCCCCGGTTTACACTCAAACTTATGCCCACAGTACATCCCATCAGCCACGAACTTCTTACTGTCACCCTGAGTCAGTTTCTTAGGGCTAATCGTGGGCTTATGGTACACATCGTACAAAATATTACTGATGAGTGGATCGGTAGACTTTATGCCGTACTTCTCAAGATCACCTCTAATCTGTAGCTGTCTCGCTGCATATACATACATGCTGGTCTGCGTATCCATGTTAAGATGTGTCCAATACGTAGAGTCTGTATCAATAGACTTGCTGGTACTCTTGTGCTCCTTGACAGATACACATCCACTTATCACCAGCTTATCTATCTTACCTACTATGGTAACATTGGGTACTGGATGGCCTGTGCTCGGATTGAACAGCGGCAGTTTGAAATACTGTTCCCTGGATATGGTAGGCTCAAGCGTATCTGCATAGTACCACCTGTAACCTATCAGTGAATATAACAGTTTAATCCGTTCCACTTCCTTGGCTATGGGATCATTGAACTCGATTTCTGCGTACCTGGCGTTGAGCACACGTACCACTGCTTCCATTATGTCATCAGGTACCCTGCCAGTACCGGCACAGATCGGACAGTCCGGCATGTTGTCCGGGAAGTCATCTTTGCACAAGGGGTCGGGACAATCACTCCCAGGTTCCAGGCTGGCCACCTCCAAGATTTCATGCCA
>LAZR01001627.1_pt1 | contig 13990 bp, 10 predicted proteins | sample 329461 | NCBI WGS metagenome assembly LAZR01 (sample SAMN03002196, study PRJNA259156) | marine sediment metagenome | biome: sea floor; feature: Hydrothermal impacted sediments; material: marine sediment; isolation source: Loki non-amplified sample from Loki's castle hydrothermal vent sediment ...
TTTATCGGCTATTGATCCCGCGTGTGGTTCAGGAGCTTTTTTAGTTGGACTTCTTAATGTATTAACGGAGATGTATCGTTTAACATATCAATTTCTGAATAGAAAAGCCACAGATTTTGAATTGAAAAAAAGAATCATTCAACACTCATTATATGGGGTTGATATTATGCCGTGGGCAATTCACGCTGCTGAATTGAGATTGTGGTTACAACTTATGGTTGAAACAGAATTAAAAAAGGAAGAACTTCGACAATATCCTTTATTGCCAAATTTAGATTTGAATTTAAGAATCGGAGATTCTCTTGTTCAAGAGATAGGGGGATTCTTCTTTAACCTTAGAACAAGTGATTTAGAACCCACAATAAAGAAGAAATTATCGAATTTAAAGAATGAAAAACGTAACTATTTTGATAATATACCTCGAGCTCGATTTAAATCTCTTGGTCAAGTAAAAGAAGAAGAACTTAGATTATTCGAAGAAATAATTGAGAGCCGGTTAAGCATTTTAATTAATGAAGTGAAAAGATTACAAACTAATATAAAAAGAGAAAAATCCCAAAAAGATTTATTTGGAAAGCCGTCTTTCGATAAAATAAAAGTTAAAGCTTTAGAAGAAAGGATCACGGAAAAACAAAATAGTCTAATTAAATTAAATGAAATTAAAGAAATAATTGATATACCTGAAAAAAAACCGTTCATTTGGGATATTGATTTTGCAGAAATTTTTGGGGAGAAAAATGGTTTTGATATAGTCATTGGTAATCCTCCTTATGTAAGACAAGAAGATATTGCACCATTTGATAAACTAAAATCTGAAGTATCAGAAACAACCAGAAAATTATATAAGAAGAAGTTAGTAGAATCTGTTAAAAATCAGTTTCCAGTGATTAAAAAGATGGATGGAAAGAGTGATTATTATATTTTCTTCTACTTTCATGGATTAAGCTTATTGAACGCTAATGGGACATTTTGCTTTATAACATCTAATTCATGGCTTGATGTTGGTTACGGAAAGGATTTACAAGAATTTCTGTTGAAATATACTCCCATCAAAGCGATCTTTGATAATCCAAAAAGAGCCTTTGAGCATGCTGAGATTAATACTATTATCGCATTATTTGGTGCACCTACCTTTAAAGCAGAAAAATTAATTGCTGGATTAAAAATTGATCAAGGTGATTCATGGACTATGTTAGATCATATAGCGAAATTCATTAGGTTTAAGAAACCACTTGAAGAAGTAATAAACAGCAAAATTCTAATTGAAATTGAAAATATTCGAGTAGATAAAGGCAGTGATTATATGAAGTTAATAAAGAACCTAGTGAATACAAATGAGTACAAAGTTTTTCCTATTTCACAGGGGGATCTTTTAAATGACGGATGGCAATATCCAACTGATTATGTTATTGGAAAAAAAGGAGAATTCAAAAAGGGTAAATATTTTGTTAATTTGTGGGGTGGAAAATATCTCAATGCACCAAGTATTTTTTTCAAAATTTTGGAGAGAGGAGATAAAAATTTATGTAAATTAGAAGAAGTTGTAGAAGTTCGATTTGGAAATAAAACAGGAGCAAATGATTTTTTTGTGCTTAATGAAACAAAACAAAAACTTTGGAATATTGAAGAAGAGTATTTAAAGTTCGCACTCAGAACACCAAAAGAATGTAAATCCATTAAAATTGATCCAGATAAGATAAAATTTAAAGTTTTTATGTGTAATAAACCTAAGTCTGAGTTAAAGGGAACAAATGCATTAAAATATATAATTAGTGGAGAAAAAACTGAAATACCAATAAAACAAGGAAAAAACAAAGGCAAAACAATAGTAGGTTATCAAAATGTGACATCAATTAAAAGTCGAAAGATGTGGTATTGCCTAGAACCGAATTTAGCACCGTTATTATGGGTAGATATCAGAGGGAATAGACATTTATGTCATTTAACAATGGATAAATTCTTCTCTACTCATAATTTTCATGGACTTACTCCTTTAAAGGAATCTGAAATTGAAGTTGTTTGCGGTTTATTAAATAGCACTATTACCTGGTTATTTATTGAAATTTTAGGAAGGAAGGGATTAGGAGGTGGTGGAATAAGGCTTTTAATAAATGATTTAAAAAAGAATATGATTGTTATTAACCCAAAGAGCTTTAATCAAAAAGAAAAAGAAAATATCAAAAAAAAATTGAATATATTAGCGAAAAGAGAAATTTATTCAGTATTTAAGGAATGTGGATTAAATAACACAAAACCGATCTTAGAACAAGATCCTAATCCTATAGCTGACCGTCTTGATTTAGATAATATTTTTTTTGATAAAATAAATCTTAATGAGCAAGAGAGAAAAGATGTTTATCTTTTTACTTGTAAGCTAGCAAAAGAAAGAATAGATAAAGTTAAAAGTATTAAGAAGTGAATTAATGATACCAAAAGAATTTATTGACAATAGTAGTGGAAATAAATTAAAAGTATTTTTAAATGAAATTCTAAAGAATTATCCTAATACATCAGTAGATATTGCGACAGCATTTTTCAATATCGAAGCCTACACAATGATACGAAAAAACCTAGAAGAAATCTCTAGATTCAGATTATTATTAGGAAAATCTCCGATAATAAACATTAAAACTACATTAGGTGATTTTCTTTTAAAACAACTCAAGGAAGAGATTGAGGATTTCGATTTAACAAAAGAGATCGATGAAAATATGAATAACTTCAGAGATTTTCTAAATAAAAGGATAGTAGAAGTAAAATTATTTAAAAATTTCCTTCATGGGAAGGCCTATATTTTTGAAAATAGCGTGATTGTTGGCTCATCCAATTTTACATCAGCGGGACTAACTCGTGAAGGGGAACTAAACACTGTCCGCCTACAAGCTCAAGCCGATGCTATTCGCTCAAAGTGGTTCGAAAAATTCTGGAATTTATCTGATGATTTTAAAGGTGATTTGATTGAATTGATTGAGAATTCCAGGTTTGGAAGTCGCGAATATACGCCCTATGAAATTTTTATTAAAACTCTATACGAATTCCAGAAGGATGAGCTGATGGAAGAAGATAAGGATGAGGAAACAGGGCTGCCTAAAACAAAGGTTAACCTAGCGGAGTTTCAAGATGATGCAATTGCTAGAGTTTGGTCAAGATTGAAAAAATATAACGGATGCATAGTTGCTGATTCAGTCGGCTTAGGAAAGACTTGGATTGCGAAAAAAATACTCGAAAAAATCGGTTATTATGAGAGAAAGAACATCTTAGTCATTTGTCCTGCTCAATTAAGAAATATGTGGAAGAAAGAATTAAAAAGCATAGATGTGAAGGAAAACATAATCTCTCAAGAGCAATTAGCAACAGACGATTTTTTAGAAAAAGCTTTAGACATTCTTGGAGGTAGAACTGAAGATTTAGAATTGATTGTAATTGATGAAAGCCACAATTTCAGAAATCCATTGTCAAATCGATGGGAAAATTTGTTTACATTAATCAATGATCACTTAGTAAAGGAAAACATACGACCATTTATGTTATTTCTTACAGCAACGCCTATCAATAATACACCTTGGGATTTATTTTGGCAAATAATGCTTATAACCTTAAATGATACCAGGGCATTCATAAAAGAAAATATCTTAGATTTATTCTCCTTCTTCAAAAAAGCAAGATTAAACCCATCAATTCTTAATGATTTATTGAACGAGATATCAATTAGACGAACAAGAGATTATATCGTGAAAAATTACCCCGACGCTTATATCATGGTGCCTAACTCAGATGGAGTGTTGGAAGAAAAGAAGATCATTTTTCCAGATAGAATATTGGAAAATATTAATTATAATTTAGATTCGGCTTACGAGGGAATGTATCGTCAGATAGCCGAAACAATATCGGATAAACTAAGAATGGCATATTATAAACTATTGGAATATAAAAAAGAGGGTGTTCTTACTGAAGATGAAAAGATGGCTTTAGGACGGATGATAGGAATTGGAGGTATTTTCAAAACTATTCTGCTTAAACGGTTAGAAAGTAGCGTGGAATCCTTTAGAATTAGTATAAAACGACACATTACATTCTTAGAGAAGCTCAAGAAATATTTAGATAGAGGTAAACTCCTAACCAAGAAGTATTTTCATAAATATATCTTAAGTTTAGATGAGGAATTAACTATCGAAGAATTAAATGAAGAATTGATGGACTTTGATAAAGATCAATACAAAATGAAAGAACTCTTGGCTGACATTGACATTGATATTCAATATTTAACTGATATTCTCTATAATGTTAAAAACATCACCCCTGAAAAAGACGCTAAATTCACGGTCCTGAAAGAAAAGTTACTTGAACTATCCAAAGAAGGACAAATTGTCCTTTTTACATACTACGCAGATACATTAAACTATATTTACAGAGAAATTATAAACGATAACCGTTTTTTGTACTTGAACATAGAAGCAGTATCTGGTTCTGGTGAGTCAAACAAAACACCGAATCAAAGGACTAAAATAATTGACGATTTTTTTGATAAGAAGATTGACATCATTCTGAGCACCGATGTATTATCTGAGGGACAAAATCTTCAAACCGCCAAGTATTTAATTAATTACGACTTGCATTGGAATCCCACGAGGATGATTCAGAGAGCTGGAAGAATAGACCGAATTGGCTCCCCTTATAAAGAAATATTCGTCTATAACTTCTTTCCAGAAGAAGAACTGGAAGAACTCTTGAAATTAGTGGAAATTCTTCAAAATAAAATTGCAGATATCGATAATTCTATTGGTTTAGATCAGACTGTTTTGGGTGAAGAAATACATCCCAAAGTGTTTGGTATAATCCGTAGGATTAAAGAAAAAGATGTTGATATATTGGACGAATTGGAGGTAGATACATATGGTGGAGGTGAGAGTTTCTACCAACCTCTGAAAGATTTTCTAAAAAATACAGCGATGGAAAAATTAGAGGCGATTCCCAATGGTGTTTATAGTGGTCTTGATAAAGGTAAGAGAATTAAGGGAATCTTCTTCTACTATAAGTATGCTAAAGATTTTCACTTCTGGTACTTATATGATATCGCTAGCAATACCCTTTTAACCAATAAAACAGAGATTCTCGAATACATTCAATGCGATCAGGCTGAACCCAGGGTAATCCCAGATTTTTTTGAAAAAGTATATGAGATCAACAAAATTATCTTGGAGAAAATAGAGAGAGATTATAGCGAGATTGAATTAAGCCAAACTCAAGATTCTAAGTTAAAAGATCTAAGTAAGCAACGAGGCACTCGCTTTTTGAAGAAGCTTATAGATGAAGTAGAATTACAATTGGATGATTATCTAGAAAAATATCCTACAGATGATGAGATTGAGAGAGAATGGGAAGAAGTAGAGGATCTTTTAGTATCTATACCTCAAACTAAAAAAAGATTGCAAGTTCTAAGGAAATTCTGGAAAAAATATAAGAATAATCGAAATTGGAAATTGCTTGTTGAGGATTTGAAAGAATTTCTTAGCGGAAAAGGAGCAATTAAAAAGGAATCATTAAAACCATTTAATAAATCTAAGTTAAAATTGATTACATTAGATTTTATATCCTAATCCTCTTTAATCATTTCCATCAGTGGAGCTAAAAAAATTTTCCACATTGGATGAAACTTTATGGTTCAAATTAAATTTCGTCTAATTTTAAAATTTTTTCCAAAAGCATTCCCGCTTCGTCCCTCAAAAATTCTAATCCTTCTGTTATTAATATTTTGGGTTCTATGGAATCCACGCTGATATGCAGATAGAATTTATTTGTTTTCTATAAGTAAAATCTAATAACCAAGTTAAAATGCGTAGATATCTAATAGCCTCATTTAAATCGATTTTGGTTATTTTAGACGTCATAGATGCATTATGAGCAACATTATTCCTTTTATCAATTATCCCAGATAATAATCTTTTTATGATATCTGTACTGATAACTTTTTGCCATCTTCTTTGAAATCTTTTTGTTATATGTTTAAAAATATCCCTAACCCCAATTTCATTGAAAAGGTGTATTATGTGTATTGGGTTAGGATTAGAACTTTGTAATTTGAAAAAGGCTGGATTTATTTCATCATTAATAATAGATCTGCATGAATTTTTTACATTGATTAATTTTTTAACATCTTTTTTTATTGAAAATTGTTTTAAGGTTCTACTAACATTTGTTATTATTAAATCATCAGGTAGTTTTGAAAAATCAATATTACTAGCGTAATTTTTTATGACATCTAAATAGACATTTGATAGATTATTTAAAAATTCATTAAAAGACGCAACAATCAAAACTAAAGAGCCCCCTCGTAGACCATAAACATAGTTCCTATTTTTCTTCTGGGTTGGTTCTCTATAAGTATCTAATTTAATTAATGCTTTGACAATTTCTAAGGACTCAAGAAACTCATTGTAGGCAATTGAAATATTCATTGAATAATTACCTATCTAAGGTATCCTTTATTAAATTATATACCTTTGCCTTCCGTGTAATAAAGGCAGAGGAAGTAGATGTATGAAAGGAAATGAAAAAATCAAAGTCTTTATCTGAAAAGAGTTTTTTATATTCTGAAATAAAATCCTCTTTATTAAAATCATTCGGTATACTGACTTTAACATCACGGTCGATACATGCAAATATTACAGCATCAAACAATGGAGTTGTCATTTTTTTCTTCCAATAACCCTTATTTTCCAACCATCTTTTAAAAGCAAATTCACCAAATAGTCTATTAATAAAATTAATTGTATTAAGAAATTGCTTTTCATATTCTTTAATTTTAGTTTCCTCCATCCTTTGATTCTTTCTAACGAAATCACTCATTTTCCAAGAAATATCTCCTGAAAAATAGTCTGGATTCTCAAAAAAAGTAAAGAATCTGAGTACATACTCTACATCCTTCATCTCTTGATAAATTTTTGATTCATTTTTATCATCTACTCCTAATAATTTGTGAAATGTTGGATTTTCAGATAATCTTAAAGTCAAATCATTTAAATCTCCCGGATAAGCACTATTCCGTATCTCTTGATCGTTTAATTTTACACCTCCGGTATTTAAACGTTGGAAAACTTTATATTTAATATCTTCATCAGATTCATTGAGTATTATTATTGCCCTTAAAACAGCTCGAGTTTTTAGATAATTTTGATATGGTAACGGTAGATTAGAAAAGATTTTTCCATTTAAATTTTGAAATACTTTTAGACCAACCAGTTCTAATTCATCTGTAAAAAATCTTTTAATATTATTTAACCTCTGTTTACCATCTATAACAGAATATTTTCCAAAATCATCTTCATTTAAAAATATTGGAGGAACTGGAACATTCATTATAAATGATTCTATTAATTTCGATTGTCTTTCATCATTCCAACGATATCTTCGTTGATATTCAGGATGAAGATTAATTGTGTCTTCTTCTAACAATTCTGACAATGTTTTCAAGTTATAATCAACAAATTGAGTTATAAGATTACGTTGTTGATCTTTCAATGATTTCTTAATATCGATTTCGATACCCTCTTCTATAATCTCATAATCAAGATCGCTGTTTTGTAATTTTTCAACATAATAATCTTCTTTTGAACCGGTACTCTTGAAATCATAAAAAATATCCTTTGGAACATTTTCATATTTATGAACAACTCCGCCTACAAATACAATTTCTATGATTTTACTATATGCCTCAAAGCCAATTTTATCAATTTCTTTAGAGATATCCTTAATATATTCCATATTTATCACAATATTAGGTAGTTTTTATTAATTCTGAATATTTATTACTTTTTATGCATTTTGGTTAAACTTATTTTTTATCAAATAGTCTCAAGTTGAGCTAAAGAATAAGATTAATAGTATGGAAAAAATGAAAAAAGAAGAAATAAGGGAACTTGCTAAAAAGAATATTGAAGATCTTTTTAATGTTTCAATTAATGATATTGAAGTAAAGCATCTTGAATCTTATGAGACTTATTATTTTAATAACTTCAAAAGGTAATTAAATAAGACTTTTTAAAAAAAATCAATTATTCTAGTAAAGCTATTCTATTGGTTGCTGTTAAAGCACAACGAGTTATATTTACCTAACTTTGAAGTGAATAAGGTAAATTTTTATTATTGTTGTTTAAACAGATTTGACTAATTGTGATTGGGAATAAAATATGGTACTGTTCAGTTGTTTCGTTGTAAACCTCTTTAATTTTACTTTTTAGAGAAATTAGATTTTTACGGAAATTAGAAAAAATATTGAAAAAAGTTAAACGAGTAGTCAATTCACTCACTTTTGAATCCTTATCTTCTCTCTTTGTTATTTGTTTGATTTTTGAAATGAAATCTTTGATAAACCTATCAATCAATCTTTTAGATACTTTCTCAAGTGAATCGGTGAATTCTTCATGTCGAGTAAAAAAATCAATTACACTTGAATTATAGGTAGAAACGATTAAAATATAATTTAATCTTATCACGAAATCCCAACTTTTTCTTTATAATTTTAGACAAAAGTTTTCAAATAGGGTTTTTTCTTATAGATAACTCAAATTAAACCTAGATTAATCAATCATTTTTTATAAATAACCCCCAAACAGATCCCAAAGTTACCCCAAACAGATCCCCAATTTTTATTTGAATGAGATAAAATATTATCAATTAATATTGATTAGCAAATCTAGTTCCAAAACGTTCTGATTGAAATTTAAAGATTAATTAACTAATTTCAAATTAATATTCCTTCTCTAATAATAAAAATTATCCCTAAAATAACATCATGAAAAGTAATTACATTTATATATATATTATGTCTATATTATTATAGATGATCATAGTCACTAAGTTGAATAAATATGGAAAATAATGACATACCAACATATAAAAAATTAGCAGAAATCGTTTCTGAAATAATTAATCCCGATAATTATCAAAAAGCTAGGGTAATCTTTGATAGGCTCTCAATAAATAAAAATCCCGTGCTTAAATTTGATTTTAATATGAAAAATCAAAAGCAGAAAAATACGAAAAATTCTACAGAAAACGAATTAACAATAACGAAATTACCTATAATTAATGAGTTAGTTGAATTCTTTCAAGCTAATTTCCATAAAATCTCACAAAAAAAGAATTGTAAAGCGGAATATTGTACCTGTAAAATTAAATATAATGAAGATCGACTTTTCCATCTCATGTGGGAATATGTATATTATGTTTATTTTCCCGAAGAGATCGAAGATTGGGAAGAACTGAATGACTACCATTTAAGAAATATAGAATATGGTTACAGACATGAGAGTTTACCTTATTATAAAATCTTGTTAATCCAGCAAATCAGAGAAATTCTGAGTGAAATACGCCATCAATTTCCAGAATCAACTCTATATAATAAAAATGGCTTGGATAAATGTATAAATGAAAAAATTCACAATATCACTTTTCTAAGAGTAGTGTGGGAATCTGAGACTGTTGTTAAAAACACTAGCACAGGGTTTGGATACGGTCATACATCAAATTATTATCCAAAATATATTATCGAAAAAGCTCAATGTCGAGATTGTTGGGTAGAATTCTACATACTAAAAAGGATTGATTTAGAAAATTCAAATTACAATAGTATTATCTACTCAGAAGTCTCAAAACTTTTATGGCATGAAAAATGGGAGGCATTAAAAGAATTTTATTCTGAAAACGGATTAACTGACAATCAGGCTGAAGTAATAGCAAAATCAAAATTAGGAATTCCCTTGAAAAAATCAACATTGAGGAATTCAAAATCACAAATAAAAAAGAAATTGGATAAAATGAGAAAACTTGTTGGAATTTGGTCTGACATTGAAGATTTTTAATTAAATTAGTCAATAAGGGGGTGAAATATATGGGTAAGAGAAAGATGGCCTCAAAGTCAGCTCGCAGGATACAATCGCATGCAGATAAAACGGGGAAAAACCAAGATTTTAAGCGTAGAGCTCAAAGTGCAGCTGATAAAAATAAGGGAAAAAAATAAACATATTCTATTTATAATATATATTTTTTTTTTTATATTTCTAAAATCCAAACCTAATAGAAATTTTAAGTCTAAACTTAGCAATTAAGAGGTAATCAATAAAACCTTAAATCATTTGTGATGTAAAGATGTACTGACTTAGGATACTTTGTGGAGTAATTTATGATTAAGATATTACTGGCATCAAATTTCATGGTTTTTACCCTCCATTTATCTCGTTTTTCCTGTTAAGTTCTGCCTCGAATTCTCTCAAATGCTCACGAGAGAACTTTTTATTTAACCACTTACAATATATATTTTGTACAATCTGAGCAGATGTCAACTGGTTTTGTTTAATTGCTATTCTATGCCAACGTAAATATTTAGGATTTGTAATTGTAAACTGAATGTTAGCATTAGCATCATCACTTATCATAGTTTCTCGCATCACAATTTCAAATGGTTTTTTTTTAAGATTATCTCGAAATTCCCGTAAAATGTCATTTCGCACGTTACATTTTTTTTTATCCAACCCAAAATTATTAATAATTGCAAATATTTTTTGTATTTTTTCCGCTTGTGGGCGTGCCCCTAAATTTTGAAATATTTTTTCAATAATCGAAATCGATTTCAAATCCGATTTAAAATCAGATTTAATGTTAAATTTCTCAAGAAAGAGCTTCTCAGTTTCGGTTCTCTCACCCTCTTCCTTTATTAGGGCCTGTAATTGATTAGGTAAATTCTTTATTTGTAAAATTTTATAAACTGTAGATGGTTCTCCATTATAAAATAGATTAGCCACTTCTTTTATAGCTTCTCTTCTAATCCTTTTAATTTCAAGCTTTGTTTTACCAATACTTTGTTCGTCTATTAGTAATTGTACCAGTTTACTAACTTTATCCCTTATTTGAGAGTTAGAATATTTTTTTTTTCCTAAATGATCATAAAAACACATTGCTGCTGCAGCTATAATCGCCCTTCTGCCTGTGAGATTATATAAAACAATACAGGAGATTTTAGTCTTACCAGCGATTATCGAGGCTTGGAGCCTACGTTCACCATGTACAAGTATAAATTTTTTTTTAGGTGGATTACCTGAAGAAATCGGTCTGACAATGATGTTTTGCAGTAGTCCAATTTTTTGAATTGATTTTGCTAATGTAACGTCAAGCTTGTCGTCACCCATCCATCTATTGTCATTTATATCATCCACTTTAATATATTTAATTTTAATATTTCTCCGTACAGATTTTGTTTGGAAAACAAAACCGATTCCAATAAAAATAAAGAGCAAAATTACTAATCTCATAAATTAACTATCGTGTTTTTTAATTTCTTTATATATTTTCTCTATTAATTCTATCGCATATTCAATTATTTCACGATATTCTTTTTTTTGGTCGAAATTTAATGTTTCTTTAAATGTTGTAATATTTTCTTTAATTTTATTTGATTTTCCTTCTCCATATAATTTTAACGTTAAATAATCGTTTATTTTAAATTCTAGCATATAGATTTCCAAATATTTTTTTTTCTTTATTAATATATCATTAATTGTGAATTTTATGATATTTTAATTGAAAATTTAATCAATTTTATTAACAAATTTAAAAAAATAGAAGATTTTATAAAGAAAAAAAAATAATCCTATTAGTCTTTTTTTATTTTTTAAAAAATTTGAAAAAATAAATCTCCCTAAATCAAATAATCGAGTTTATTATCTAAAAAATGTGATTATTCTTCATAAAATATTAAATATGGATAATTTCTAGGGGCAAATAGAGTGTTTAATAAACTAACTATTCGGGAATATATGACCAAACCTTAAAGGGAGAACATTGTAATGTCTTATGTAAAGACGGTTAATGTTATGGAAATTTTTCTCTATATTTATAAATACAAGATCCTAATTATTTTCTGTATGTTATTTGTAATTGAAAGCATAAAAAAATGATGAAGCAGATGAATTTAAAAAATTTAGTACTAAAAATTTTTAATATAATGACGGAAAAAATATCAGCCACCATTGATCCATTAATCGAAGAAAAAAACAATACTTGGGACGTAATTGAACCAATTATTCATAAATGGTTTGATACTAATCATATCCTTTCTTGGAGTATTAAATATATCAATGAACTTAACGAAAAAGGGATATCTTTTAATACTCAAAATGGAAATGTGATCACAGTAGAACAGGTAGCAAAATTTTTAGAGGAAAAGGATTTTAGTGAGAATGTTAAAAGAGACATACTAAAACATTATTATGAAAAAATGCATCAAACACATACATTCAGTTGTCCTGCTGAATCTCAATCATTCGTCACGACTGATCAAGGGGGGAATGTTAAATCGTGGGGTTGTAAATATGACCAAAAAAAAAAATAAATCAAACATTGATTCTATGTTTGAGCAAACTCCAGATATTACGGAGAATAAAATATTACATAAAAACATTGATTCTATATTTGAGCAAACTCCAGATATTATAGAGCAGAATACACCATTATTTCTTCCTAAAACTTCCTCTATATTTTCATCAATGGAAGAACAACCAATACAAACGATTATAGAACCAAATAAGGAGGATATTATGGTTGATATTTCTGAGTATTCAGTTTTAATCTCTCAAACAAAACCAATATCAATGATTACAGAGCAAAATTCTAAAGATAAAAAATATGATATTTATAATAATCATTATAGTAATTTTAATATTAACATTAAGAAAGGTAGAATTATCTATGAGGATTGTAAAGTTTTAGGAAATTCGAGGGATGACATTGATTTTACCATGACAAGAGAACAATTTAATAACGCTATTAAAAGAGGAAGAGAAAAGGGAATACCTCCTAGTCAAGTCAAATTAAATTGGACATGTTTAAGAGATGAAAAACATGGAAAATTTCCGGCTATATATAGTAGTGTTAAAGGTACTCGAAAGAAAAAAGGATCGGGGTGTTCAAAATGTAGCATTCAGAATTCAAGCATTAATTTTGAGGACTATATTGCATTAGGAAATTCGAGGAACGACATTGATTCTGCCATGATAAGAGAACAATTTAATGACGCTATTAAAAAAGGAAGGGAAAAACGTAAATTTCCTAGCCATGTCAAATTTATGTGGACATGCTTAAGGGATGAAGAACATGGAGAATTTCCAGCCATATATAAAGATGTTAGAGGTACTCGAAATAGAAAAGGATCGGGGTGTCCTAAATGTAGTATTCAGGATTTAAGCATCCATGTTGAAGATTGTACTGCTTTAGGAAATTCGAGGGACGACATTGATTTTGCCATGACAAGAAAACAATTTAATGACACCATTAAAATGGGGAAAGAAATGAAGATAGGACCTAACAAAGTTAAATTAACTTGGATATGCTTAAAAGATAGAGAACATGGAAGATTTCCAGGGGCGTATGGTGATGTTAAAGGTACTCCAAATAGAAAAGGAACGGGATGTCCTAGATGTAATGAAATTCAATTTGAAGATTGTATTGCTTTAGGAAATTCAAGAGACGACATTGATTTTGCAATGACAAAAAAACAGTTTAATGGAGCAAGAAAAAAAGGAAAAGAAAAGGGAATAGGACCTAACAAAGTCAAATTTACTTGGACATGTTTAAGAGATGTAGAACATGGACCCTTTCCAGCAGCATATAGTAATGTTAAAGACATTCCAAATAGAAAAGGAACGGGATGTCCTAGATGTAGTGATATATTCAATATTCTATGCATACATGTACATACAGCTATTAAATACATTGTTAGTAGTTTTTTATATGATATTGGTATAAAAATATATTCTGAAATATTGGTTTCAAGAATATTTGAAGATTTTAGTTGGAAAGATTGTATAATAGATTCTTTTCTTCTAAACATCAACAGTTATCTAGAAAATAGAATACTTAATTCTTCAAAACTTTTACATGAGCTTCGTTTAGAAGGAGTAAATTTGAGTAATATTAAAGGATTTTTATTTGACTATAA
>LAZR01001628.1_pt1 | contig 13982 bp, 6 predicted proteins | sample 329461 | NCBI WGS metagenome assembly LAZR01 (sample SAMN03002196, study PRJNA259156) | marine sediment metagenome | biome: sea floor; feature: Hydrothermal impacted sediments; material: marine sediment; isolation source: Loki non-amplified sample from Loki's castle hydrothermal vent sediment ...
TAAATATCCATCAATTTTATTAGGCTTGCCCCTGATTATTTTAAAAGGTTTTACTGAGGTTGTATTAATCCACCCTAAACTATTATTATCAATCACACTTTCTTCAACTCCTTGAGTTTTTAATGATGGTTGGGATGGGAGATCATCGAGTTCTATTGTAGTCTGATTAGTTGATACTACATTTTCGTCTTTAACATCTTCTGCTGTTAAATCCAAAACTATTCCTTCAAAACCTTCAAATGCTGTATCTATGGCAAATTTTGTCGCTTGTTCTTTTATATCCTCAGTAAAATCATAGGATACAATATTATTGGGAAAGAAGGCTAATTCAATAGATGTACATCTCTGATAAAATTCCTTTTCAAAAATTATCGCATAAAGACATGCTTGCATGAATCCTCTATAATTTGGGGATTCGGGGTTCAAAGGATCATCACCATTTTCTCTTTCATAAGATTTAAAATCTCTTATAGTAAATGTATCCGAATCTTTTTCAATTAGACAATCAATTCGAGCAGGAATCTGCAAACCACGGATTTTTCCAATAGTTTCTATTTCAAAGGAAGCCTCCCCTCCAAAGACTTTAACCTCAACTTCTTTAGGTATTATGATATTATAACTAACCTTTGCTAGAGCTTTAGCTACTCCCCGTATCTCATTTTGTAAGGTGGTTAAAAGTACCTTCGCATCTTCGTGATAAACTTCAAAATCAGGATTCATCTTAATATCTGCTAACACATCAGCCTTCACTTTAGTAAGCCTTTCACTAAATATTCGATAATTCAGTTTATTATTTCGACCTGGTGTCTTGAAGATTTTTTTGTAGTATTTCGAGTAAGCTTCATGAATCACAATTCCTCTTGTTCCTCCATACTTGTATCCAAAATTCTCAAAAGCCTTATCCAATAATTTACTAACAGATTTATGTTCTTTTTCCATTTTTTTTCAACTCCTTTAATATAATTCCAACTTTCCTTCTGTTTTATTAATTCGATTTAAAATATCAAGAGTAGTTAATTCTGAGGATTCCTGCATCCTGCTTAGGCAAAAATCTTTTTCATAGTTTATATTTGGACTTAAGCAAACCTGATTGTCAATTAACAAAAAAGAAATTCTTCTCTCTTCAAGCCATTGTTTACTTGGTAATTGATTGATATATTGTCTAAATCTATCGTTTGAAACGATAAAGCAAAATTCATGTTTTAATGCAAAACTTAGAATAAACTCATCTGCAACCTTTGGTGCTTCAATAATTATCCTCTCTTCAATCAGAACATTGTACTCAATAGGTTTATCTATATAATACTTAAGCGAAGGATCGCAAATGCAACGTATGTTTTCTTTTTTGATTTCCAGAGTTTTTATGAGGTAATCAAAAACCAATAAAATATCTGATAACCTCGGTTTTTTTAATTTATTATGACGAGAATAAGCAATATTGCTCCCGTCAATATAGATAAAACATTCCCCTAAATGAGGAACTTCCTTAAAAACTGTTTCTAAGCACATTTTTTTTACCATTTAATTTTTTTTTCTTTGTAACTAATTAGTAATTCTTTGTATTTAAGTTCATAATTCCCGAACATGTTCGCATATCACAAACCTTAAATTATAAAATTGCTTTTATATGTTTATGAGCTTGAAAGAAATAGTTCATCCAAAGATTTGGAAGAGAGGAAATGGTGATAAGGAAGATATTATATTATATGCTTTAAGTCTAAAAGATGATCTTGGTCCCTCTGATTTTATAAGAGAAGGAGATGAACCTAATAAAATTAAGAAAACTACTTTTTACAAGTATTTTGGAAAATTATTGGGGAAAAATTATGTAGATGTTAAAAGAGATGAAAAAGATCGTAAAAAAGTCAATTATTTTATAACGAGTTCAGGAGAAATTTACCTATCTAAAAGATCAAAAGATTATGGCCTTGACTATGAAACAGAACATAAGATTGAAATGAGGAGGAGTAAAAATCAAGCTGAACGTCTGAAGATCTTTTTTCAAAAAAACGAAATTGAGGATCCTCAAATACAAATTGAATTCTTAAATTTGGCTTCTACAATTACTTTTGATAAATTTTATACTTTTTTTGGGGACGAAGAAAAATTCAATAAATTACTCTTATTTTTAACTTTTAATCATCCAAAATTTTATCCGGAGTATTCTACATCCATAGAATTTTTTCGAGACCAGTATAATAGTATTTCAGAAGGTTCACTTACGACTCATGAGATTGGGATTTTTTTAGAAAGAATTCTATCAAAAAAAGAAGAAAATACTAGATTTCATAAGTTAATCTTACCATCTGATGGAATCACCCTTTTTTTCAGTGAAGACAGTGAATATGGGAGAATTTTTGAAAACACAGTTGACTCCCATCTAAAATCATTTATACATAAAACTAATCTCGGAATTTTAGAATATAAGTTAGAAGAATTAGCAATAGTCTATCAAGATATTATAATTACACTGGTAGATAAGTATAAATTATTTCATTCAGATACTGTTAATGCTCTACGCATTTTAATTGAAGATTTTAGGAAGGAAATAAAAGAAAACGTTAGGAAAACTCCTTCTAAATTTATCGAATATGCAAAAATTACAGAATTGCCTGAAATGCCAAAGAGTTATAAATCAATAGCAGTAGAACCAAAACAAATAGGGCGATATTATAAAGTTGGGGGTATAAAACACCGAGAACCTGGTAGTTCTGATAATCTTATGAAATATTCTTCTTCTTTTAAAGATGTAAAATACTTCTCAAAAGACAATCTGATCAAAAAAGCTTGGGAATTGTATGAGAAACGAGATTATGAAGGTACATTAATTCAAATAAATAAGGTACTTGATGTAGAGAACAATCCTGAACTTTTTTATTGGAAAGCTGAAATTTTAAGTTCTATGGCACACACAGCTAGTAGTTATTCTAAATCTACAAAACAATTCTATAAAGAAGCTCTTAACGCTATCGAGAATGGCATTAAGTTAGATCCTATACCAAAAGGATTTAATTTTTATAGATTAAAAGCAAATATACACTCTTCGATGAATAATTATGATTTAGCATTAGATGCAATAGAAGAGGCCTTAGTTATTGATGATCAAGAAAAAATATTTGAGGAGAAAGCCCAAATACTTATTAAGTTAGATAAATTTGATGAATGTATAAAATTATATAATGTGGGTCATTTAATATCTAAAATGTTTTTAATTAAGCAGTTAAATTACAAATCTAACTCTTTAATTTATAATAAAGAATTCCAAAGTGCCCTAGAATTAGTTAATAATACACTTAAAATTGATAAAGCTAACAATGTTGTCTTATTATTAAAATGCAAGATATTAACTAATCAAAATGAAGATGATAAGGCATTGAAGATAATTAATCGACTATTAGGATTCGATTACAAAGCAGTTGATTATGTTTCAATAGCTGAAATTTTCCTTCAATTAAGGAAATGCGACGAAGCACTAGATTATATTGAAAAAGCCTTAGAACATGAAAAATTTTACTTTCCTAACCATGGGCCATACATCTATCAAACTTATGCTTTAATTTTAAAGGAGTTAAGGCGTTATGAAGAAGCGCTAATGGAAATTGAGAAATTTGGAGCTACTGATTATGACTATTTTTTTATAAAAATCGATATTTTAATTGGTTTACAGAGATATAATGTTGCTTTAGAGGAAGTTAATACAGTAACAGGTTATACGACCAATGATGGGTCAACTAAGCCCGAAGATTATGACGATGATGTATATGAATGTTTTAGAAGGAAAATTAAACTTTTGATTCTTACAAGAAAACCAGATGAAGTATTCAAAGTCTTGAAGCCTGTTAAAGAAAAGGGATTACATTTGTATCTCTATGCAATCAAACAACTAATTAATAATGACGAATTCGATATAGCTCGAGAAGTCTTAAGTAATTATCACGAAGATATAGTTGATCCGGATTATAAAATTGATAGATATTTTGATATTATTAGTGGGCTTTATAATGAAATTGTTGATAAATTAAGAGCAAATGAGTATAATAAAGCTTTAAAAATAATTTCACAATATTCAAAATTCAATGTAATCGATCCGCAAACATATAAGTATAAAATCCACGCTTTACGTGGTCTTAAAAAATATGAGGAAGCCTTAAAAGTCACAAATGAAGCAATTGAAAAGTGGCCGAAAAGTCCTAGTTCGATACCTTGGGATTATTTTGGAGAGGATTTATCTAAGGAGGAGGAGGCGAAAGTGGTTACTTATTTCTATGAATTCTGTAGAATAAAAGCAAAACTATTAATAAATATGGGTAAAAAAGAAGAAGCCCTTGAAGTCATAGAAAAGGTTATTAAATTAAATCCTGAAATAGATGATGCTTATTTAATTAAAACTGTAATACTTGCTATATTTAAGAAGTACGATCAGGCTCTTTTACAGATTCTCAAAGCTATTGACTTAAATCCACGTAAATCAATCTATTTTAAATATAAATCAAGTATTTTGCACGAGTTGAAACAAGAAGATAAGGCTTTGAAGGCTATTACCAAAGCGATCGAATTAAACCCAAATGAGCCAGATAATTATCATTTTAAAGCAGAAATATTGGTAAGTGAAAATAAACTTATTGAAGCATTAAAAACGGTTGATAAAGGATTTGAACAATTTCCAGATTATTTAAAAATTTTAGAGATGAGAAACCTTATATTACATCAGTTAGGGAGATATGGTGAGGCTCTGGATGGGATTGATAATGCCCTTAAAGTAGGTGCTAAGTACAGTGGAATTTATTATGAGAAAGCACAAGTTCTTGAGTCTCTAAATAGATATGATGTTGCTCTTGATACTATAACTAATGCACTTGAGACAAATTCTGATGATCAACTCTCAATAGTTTTAAAAATAAGGATTTTAAATGAATTAGAAAAGTTTGATGAAGCTCTGAATCTTCTTGAGAGCAAGGATTATTTAATAACCAAAGATGATTCAATAAGCCTTAGTTATAACAATTTAAAAGCACATATATTTTATACTAAGGCAAAATCATTTGCAAGAAACAATTTAAGAGAAGATACTATAAACATGATTGAATTAGCAATAGATTTAACTGACTCAAAATGGGCTGAATATGTATATAAATATGGTGAAATCATGATGATACTTCATGATTATGAAACCGCTGCTGAAAAGTTTGAATCCGCCTTAAAGCTTAAAATGCCTCCTTTAGATACAAGAATTAAATTAGGAAGATGTTATTATGAGTATGGTCAGTTTGATAAAGCCTTACGGAATTATGAACAAGGAAAAGATCAAGCCGTAAATAGTGTTAAGACGACAACTCGGGATGTAAATGGTAAAATCATCCAAGTGGATCTTCCTCAAAAAGAATTAATTGAAGAAACAACTAAATTTATTAAAAAAATTCATTCTCTCTTATTGGCCCTAAAATCATCCCCGGTCAAAACTGAAATCTATTTTAAAATTGGAGATTACTATGTTTCTAAGGGAAAATACGATATATCTATAGAATATTTTAAACGAAGTAAAGAATTTGCTATTCAACGTAAGGAAACTAAATGGATTGAGAAAGCAGAATATGAAATTAGAAGATATAACTCATTTATTAAAGATTTCAAAAGAGGTTTGATGAGATAAAGGCTAAAGACTTACCAAAAAATCTTCAAATTATCATAATCAATATGAAAATTCTAAATTTATTCATGATAATCCCATACCAAAGGATTTGTCATTTGGAGAGCTTTGGGATTGGTTTGGTCCTCTTCAAGAAGTGGATTGTAATAAAATTAAGTAAATTTGCTTATTAGAGAGTTAGCCGGTGCTTTCAGTAGTTAATAAGATAATAAAGTTTCTTATTATGATTTAAGAAGAACTTTTCATTATTAAATTAATAATTTTAATCTATAACTATGGAAAAATTATTAAATTTAAAGACCATTACTTTACTTAAAGCTGTTATAACTAGTATAATGTGTGCAGATTTTGAAAGATTCTTTAGAGGATTATATATTCTTAAGTAGAGAAATATCGCTCCCTTTGCAAGCTCTCAAAATTATAAATGAGAGAATTTCTTTTAGCCAAGTGATGAATTTTTCAGAAATTAAATTTAATAAATTATTGACTAACTTAAAAGAACATGAAAAAATTCCTATTAGAAAGCTTGATGAGAAAGTAAAATTTTTTGCCAAAAATAAGAATTCTAATACGTTGGAAAGGATTAAAAAAGATCTGCAGATTTGTGAAACGAATGACATAAAATGTTTAAGTTATTTTGATAGTGATTTTCCTCAATTATTAAAGAGTATAAAAAAACCTCCTAAATTAATCTTTATAAAAGGAGAATTAACACTTGGAGATGAGAAGGCTGTTGCAATTATTGGGACAAGAACTCCCACTAAATATGGTAGGAAAATGACTAAATTAATTGCTAAAAGGTTTTCTCAATTAGGATTTACAATAGTGAGTGGTTTTGCTAGAGGTATCGATACATTAGCCATGAAAAGTGCTCTCGATAATGGTGGCAGAGCAATTGGTGTGATAGCGTCTGGAATCCTTAATCTATATCCTAAGGAAAATGAAGTTTTGGTTGACAAATTAGTAAACAATGGTGCATTGATTACAGAAAGATTCCCATTAAAAAGCGTCAATAAGATATCTTTACAGATAAGAAATCGAATTACGAGTGGTATAGGTTTAGGAAATATTTTTGTTGAAGGCACAAAATTTAGCGGAACGAAATGGCAATTTAAATTTGGTCGAGAACAAGGTAAACCTGCTATAGCTGTAGAGCCTATTAATTTGGATTGTGAACAATCCTATATCCCAGAATGGATAATTAACGAGAAAAAAGGGTATAAAATTTCCTCAATTGAAGATATTGACTATATTGCAGAAATATTGATGGAAGAATATGTTTGTAGAAAGAGAAAGCACTTAAAAAAAAATAAATATATTTCGAAGCAAAAAAGTGTATTAAAATATTAGGACGGTTTATTTTTGTATAAAGGATGCAAAGAAACGATAAAATATTTCTAGACAAAAAAATACCAATAAGATCAATTCAAAAGCCGTTTTGTAAGAAATGCATGGATTCTATTAACCAAGGGGAAGACAAATGCTATAACTGTAAACATCCTCCCCCAATTGTTGAAGATTGGTACTTTAATAAAGTATTATGTTTAGGTATATATCACAGTTATGGTAATGATGATGATTTCAGCAATAAAGTACCTATTAATATTATTTCTAATTTAATATATCTTTTAAAATTTAAAAAGACTAAAAATTTTAAAAATTATGCTGGAAAGCTACTTGCAGATGGTTTGTTTCAATTAATAACAAAAAATCTAGAAATATTCAAAAATACAAAATACATTACAGCTTCTCCAAATTTCAACAAATTTATGAAGATTAACTGTGAGTATATCATTATTCCACTACTAAAAAAAATGAATAAAAATGGTTTTGATGTTGAAAATGCTTTAAATAATACAGAGAGGTTAAGAGAGGTTGGAGAGAATAAAAAAAAACTATTAGCCCAACGTTTCAATGACATTTATGGTGTTCATAATATTGTTGGAAAGGATTTTGCTGGTAAAGAAGTATTGATAATTGATGATGTTTACACTTCAGGTTCAACAGTATGGGATTTAGCAAGGGCTTTGAAAGAAAGAAATGCTGGAAAAATTAATGTTTTAGTTGTTGGAAGAGCTATTAGGTACAACAGTTGGAAAGTGCCACAGAATTTTGATTTTGATGAATTAATTCTTTATTTTTCATATTTAGATATTGATAGAGTACCCAGAATAATTGATGATGTTAAAGTGACACAATTAGAAGTTCTGGAGGATAGAATCATAGCCAGTTTTCAAGGATCTGAAGGAGATTATCGATTATTGATAGACTACAAAAATAAAATAATAAAACATAATTGTAGGAATTTTATCCACAACCGAATGAGAATCAAAAAGTTTTGTAAGCATTTGACCAAAGTTTTTATTGATTTAAGAGACCAAAATACACGGTTTTATGTAAAAAATTTACTTAATTCAATTTATCTTTGTTTAGACAGATGGGAGTTTAAGGAATTTTAGGATAAATGATAATTTCATTCTCGTTAAGATTTTTTTATCTTTCAATCGCTTTACTTGACAAAAGTCTCAAAAATTCGTTATTTCCTCTATGTATTATACCAATAAGAGTTCTATAGATTAACCGGTTAAATTCTGAGCTTTTAGTTAATTTTTCTAATTCCGAGACTGCAGATTGGAATGACAATGAATGCAGAGACGCATTAGGTGACAGAATTCAACACTTTTAGTCAAATATATTAAATAAAAATACAATTTACTCAGTTTGACTAAATAATTAAAATTAATAGTATTCCTAAATATTTGATAATTTTAACTTTCACAAATGGATTATAAATAAATATTAGTTTATCTTTAGGATAATTATCTTAACAATTTTGGCAAAAAACCATGGATAAAAGTACCAGAGAGAGAGTAATCTTAATATGTTTAGGAATTATTTTGATTTTACCTATTTTCTTGAATTTCTTCCCCCAAAATATGAGAGATAAATCTGATTTTGGAGATAATAAAGATTCTTTGCTAAGTCTGGCTAATGGGGATGATATATATGAAGATAATGATGATTTTAATAATGCGACACCAATTTCGGCAGGTTATTATTCTAACCTTATGGCAGCAGACGAGGATTGGTATAATCTTAGTGTGAGAGCAGATGAGAGAATTTCAATCTCAATTTTATTTACACATGTGAATGGAGACTTAGATTTAGACTTGTATGATTCCTCCCAAACTTTACTCGTGAGTTCAATAACTGCTACTGATAATGAAACCATTTATTTCGATGTAGCAACTTCTGGTAATTATTATATTCGGGTCTATTATGGTATCAATCCCTTATATGATATGGTTATTGATATAACACTCGATCCAATACTTATCGATGATTCTAATCCAAGTCTAAATTGGTCTTATTCTGCATCCAATTATAATTGGGTCTCTGGTTCAGGAACATGGGGTGATCCATATATTATTAAAAATGTGACCGTAAATGCTGGTGGGTCCGGAAATGGTATTGAAATAAAAAACTCAATTGTGCCCTTTAAGATTATCAATAGCACAGCTTATAATAGTGGTTCAGGATATGCTGGTATTAAACTGGATGATGTCATGAACGGGAAATTAATTAATAACACTTTTTCGTATAACCACTGGGATGGAATATTATTAGTTGATAGTAGTAACAATACTCTCTATGATAACAGAGCACATAATAATGACGCTAACGGGATTCATTTGGAGGTATCTTCTGGGGTCTGTGAGCAAAATATTATTAGAGACAACAGAGCATACTTTAATGGATTTAATGGAATAGAAGTCCGATCTAGTGATAATAACACAATTTTTGATAACATGGCAAAGCAAAATAGTGAAGCAGGAATTTACATATCCCAAGGTGGTAGTTATAACAACATTTCGCATAATATTGTACAAAATAATTTGCAGCAAGGTATTTATTTATCTGGAAGTAATGAAAACATTGTAGAAAGAAACAATATAACTGATACCGGTGTAGGTATAGATGTGTATGGTAGTAATTTTAATAATATCACAGGAAATTATGTAAATGGTAACGATTTTTGGGGAATTTATGTACGGGAGGGTAGCTACAATGTAATTGTCTCAGAAAACGAAGTTATATCTAACGGAAATTATGGTATTGAGATTCACGCTAGTTCGTATGATAACCTAATTTTTAATAATATATTTAATGGAAATGGAATAAATGCTCTAGATGATGGAACTAGTAATTTCTGGGACAATGGAACAATAGGTAATTATTATTCTGACTATGGGGGGGTTGATGCTGATGACGATGGTATGGGGGATACATCACATACGATTTTAGGGGTTACTGGAAGTAAAGATAGATATCCTATTTGGGATGATGGTCATAACGGAACGCCTATTTTTATTGATGGAGCTGCTACAGGTGTTGGAGCTCATAATTGGACTTGGGCACAAAGTAAAACCTGGTGCTCTGGTTCAGGAACATGGAATGATCCGTATATTATTGAAAACATATCGATCGACAGTGGATGGTCAGGAAGCGGTATTGAAATTCAAAATTCTGATGTATTTTTTATTATTCGAAATAGTTCATTTTATTATTCTGGATCTGGGGCTTCTGATGCGGGGATCAAATTACTTGCAAGTAATGGAAAAATCATCAATAATACATGTTTTAACAATGGTTATTGGGGAATAGGAATCTATTCATCAAATATTTCTATTTCAAAAAATTTAGTTAAAAATAATAAATGGGGAATAGGGATATTTTCAGGGAATAATTCTGTAATAGAGAATATTGCTCAAAATAATTCTGAGGATGGAATTTATATTAATGCAGATAATATTATTGTTAAAAATAATTCTTTAAAGTATAATGATTGGTACGGGATCAAAATCGCAGCGGGTAGTAATCATAAAATAACCAGTAACCATATTCGGAATAATGGAATGCATGGATTATTTCTACAACAAACACAGAATACAATCGTATCTAATAATTCTGTTTTGTACAATACCGTATATGGGATTCATATAGATTTAAGTAATAACAATAATATTTCTAACAATAAGATAATTAATAACATTGTAACGGGAATAAATTTTGAAGGATCTAATAATAATGTAGTTTCAGAAAATCTTATAATTGATAATGGGAATTATGGAATTGAAATTTGGTCCGATTGTTTTGTTAATCTAATTTTCAGTAATGATTTCAGTGGTAATAGTGTTAACGCCCGAGATAATGGAATAAATAATGGTTGGGACAATAGTTTAATTGGAAATAACTGGTTCGATTATTTAGGTAAAGATATTGATGATGATGGGATAGGTGATTCAGCATATAATATTTCAGGCACAGCTGGAAGCAGAGATAATTATCCTATATGGTGGGATTCACCTATAATTAGTATAATTTCTCCAAACACAAGTGAAATTTTCGATGGAACTCCACAATTTAATTTTTCAATAGATGAAGGAATTGTTAATACTACTTGGTATTCTTTAGATGGGGGATTAACAAATATTACTTTTACAGGATTGACTGGATATATTTATCAAACTCAATGGAACAAGAGAGTAGATGGGCTTGTAACTATTAAGTTCAGCGTAAATGACTCAAGAGGATATATAGATTTTGCTGAAGTTACAGTTCTTAAAGAGAGTATACCACAGATTACAATCGATTCGCCGACTTTTAATGAAATACTTGGTTTTAACGCCCCCGAATTTAATATTACAGTTAATGATCTTTCTCCAATAAATACAACTTGGTATACAATAGATGGAGGATTAACAAATTACACATTTTCAGGATTAACCGGTTTTATCAATCAAACTGCTTGGGAACAAGAGGTAGATGGGGTCATAACAATTATGTTTTATCTAAATGACTCATTAGGGTATCTAGGATTTAAAGATATAAATATTACAAAAGATTCAACAATTCCCAAAATTACCATAAACTCACCAGGTACAAATCAATTATATGGAAGTACTGCTCCTTCCTTTTCTCTTAATATAGTTGAGCTGAATCTCTTGGAAAAACGCTACTCTCTTAATGGTAGGCCAAACATCACGTTTACAACAGAAATACAGTTTTCTCAATCAGAATGGAATAATGTTGGGAATGACACCGTCATAATCAAGTTCTATATAATTGATATAGCTGGTAATATAAATTTAAGTGAAGTGATAGTCAGAAAAGATATTTATGTTCCTCAGGTAACTATAATTTCTCCTATTGAAGATGGCATTTTTGAAAATATAGCCCCATCTTTTACTGTAGATATTCAAGATGGGAATTTAGATAAAATGTGGTATACATTAAACAACGGATCACTAAAAGTTCCATTTACATCAAATGATACGGTTGATCAAGGTTTATGGGATACCCTACTTGATGGTGTTGTAACTCTGACTTTCTTTGCTAATGATACAGTTGGGAATATAAATTTCACTTCAGTAAATATCCTAAAAGATACACTTCCTCCCGAAATTCTAATATTATCACCGAATTTAAATGATATTTTTGGAATAAATGCTCCAACATTTGAATTATCAATTAATGAATCTAATTTAGAATCTACTTGGTATACGATAGATGGAGGAGCAACAAATTATACATTTGTTGGAAGTACGGGAACCATCAATCAAGCTGCCTGGGAACTTCAAGGGAATGGAACAGTATTAATACGGTTCTATGCAAACGATAGCATTGGTAATATTGCATATTTAGAAATTATTATACCGAAGGATATACTAGCACCCATTATAACTATTATAAACCCAACTACGAATCAACTTTTTGGTATTGGAGCTCCTTCATATGCATTGACCATTACTAAGGGCAATTTAGATAAGCTGTGGTACACTCTTGATAACGGAATCAATAATATTACCATAACTGAATTGACTGAGATGATTAATCAGGACCTATGGGAAAAAATGCCAAATGGGTATATTAGTATCAAATTTTATGTTAATGACACTCTAGGAAACATAGGTTTTAACGAGGTAATCATAGTAAAAGATACACCCACATCAAACTCCCCGCCAGGAGGGATTCCAGGATATAATACATTTCTGCTGATTGGTATAATTTTTGTGGTTTCTGTAATTCTTATTAAAAAACGAAATAAAATTAAAGAATAATTTTTTTTTATTTATCCTTTCTACTCGGTATTCTATCCATTGTAGCAATTATTTTAAGTCAAAAAATTTGATTGCTAAATTTAATAATTAATTTTAATTTGCAAAAAATCAAAAAGGTGAATTCGACCAACTCTATATAAATTCAAAGTTTATAATTCAACTTTAATTTTGAATTTGCTCTTATTTGAAATTTTTTTTCCGAAAAATCTATTTTTATGGAGGATGATGCTGACGATTCTGAATCCATACTTAAATCCCGCGTAGAATCCGGTTATTATCAGATAAACATACAACCCATGAATTCCGTGTAATTTAAAGGTAGAGAACGTGGTATATGTTAATAGTAATGCTACACTTGATGTCTTTGTTACCGACGGAGGAATCGGGCAGTATATTGGCTATGTTATGGCCAGTGGTGCCGTACCCAGCGGCCAAGGTGCTCCGTTCGTTTTCTTACAGTTAGACCCATAATCTTGCATGGCAGCCCAAACAGGAGGAACTTGCTTATGCGAGGTGTGGGTGTGCTAGTGGTGAACACAGAAGGATGCGAATAGCATCTCGATAGGTAGAGTAATGCCTGGTATTGGTAGTCCTTTGTGAGGGCGAGTCATGCAGATGTGTGACTCGCCTTCGCTATTATGAGGAAAGCATGAATAATAAAGAGATAATGAGGGGAGGCCAAACAAGTCATTCTGGTATTGGTGGTACGGGTACCCCTGTAGGAGCACTTTCAACCTATACAGCAAGTATGGGGAAAGGACTAAGGGAACCATGTAGTCCATACCGAGAGGCGTATGTTTTTGGTGCTGAGCTTGGTGTTCCCGATGCAAATTTCTGGAACTGTGCTGCACTTATGGTCGAGCCAACCAACTTATTTGACCTTTCAACAATAACACCAAACAAAGAGGTAGTAGTTGCCTTACTACTCCTCCGGAACTTGCCTGCTGGTAAATCATACCAAGTCAACTTAATATGGTATAGGGATAGAGATAATAAACTCCTCTATAACGGTGGTGTGCGAATACCTGACCCAACTGGCTGGGGTCATGATTATTGGGAATGGTATTATGTTTACTCCTATATTGGGTATGTTGATTGGGAGATTAACGAAAATGGGAGTTATCATGTTGACTTAATTATGGATGGTGTTCTCCTCCAAACACTCACGTTCACTGTTACAGGAATAGTACCGGTAGTGATATCCTACACTGATA
>LAZR01001629.1_pt1 | contig 13981 bp, 19 predicted proteins | sample 329461 | NCBI WGS metagenome assembly LAZR01 (sample SAMN03002196, study PRJNA259156) | marine sediment metagenome | biome: sea floor; feature: Hydrothermal impacted sediments; material: marine sediment; isolation source: Loki non-amplified sample from Loki's castle hydrothermal vent sediment ...
TTGTTTTTTTCTCAAAGCTACTTCATAACCAGGGTCAATTCGTAGTGCTTTATCAAAACACTCAATGGCCTCCTCAACTTTATCGAAACCAACTAAAGCCATTCCTTTAGCCACCCATGCCTCTTTAAAATCGGGATCAAGGTTTAATGCCTTATTATAACACTTTAGAGCCCATTTCGGTTTCTCCTACAATACCTAATGCCATCCCCTTACTAAAAATAGCGTCTATAAAGTCGGGCTCTATTGAAAGTGCTTTTTCGTGACACTTAATTGCCTCTTGAAAATCACCTAAAACACCTATAACCATCCCTTTACGATACCATGCTGCTCCAAAATTAGGCTCGATTTCTAAAGCCTTATTATAACAATTAAGTGCTTCTTTGTAGTTTTCTGAATTGGTAACCTCGTTGTTGGGATTGGTCACCAAACCGCCATCTTTCAGCATAAAAAACCCATCTTCGTTTACTTTATAGCGTTGGGGTTTTCCATCGGAATCCTCCATATATTCCGATTTATACTAGATTATATTTTTTCCTTGCACCAAAGGTAGAAGAATATAAGGAATTCAGGTTACTATTATATTAGTTTTATTATCATTAAATATATAAATATATATTTATATATTTTTTTCCCTAATAGATCCCTACCAAAACGTTTTACTTTGGGGTGAATTGGTAATAGATGAGATTTGGGCTGTGGAATCATTTAACAGTAATTAAAAATAAGGCAACTCCACAATACGATATTTCAAAAATGGGTAATTAGATTGATTGAAAGTTGATTTAAAGCTTTAAAATGGCTGATTTTGACGGATTTTGACGACTTGCGTTTTTTTCTGTCAAATCTATTAACCGACATAAAACATCAGGCAGAGCATTCGGATTTGATCATTAAATTGCCGAAAAATGTAATACAAATGTAAAAAAAAGGCACCACTTGTATAGGGTAGGAGGAAAAAAATAATTTTCACTTCTTTCTTCTTTTCGAGTATTTAGAAAAACAGGTAGGGGACTACAACCAGATAAATTTGAACTGAAACAGAGGTTCACTGCTCTATAGTCTCTACCAAACAAAAATTATAAAAAAATTCAAAAAGGTTAAAAAAATGTCAGAAAAAATAACATACGGAAAATTATTTAGTTTTTCAATTAAAAATTTCAAGATGAAATTAGCGAGAAGCGTTAAAAGGGTTATTGGTAATATAAAAAAATCTATTAAAAACTTTTTTACTTTTCTTCGAAAAAAACTTTCTCAAGCTGAAATTTACTTGCTCTGTAAGGTTGATAGTGCAGGTGAGTGGGCTTTTGAAAAATTAGAGGAAAAAAGTGTATAAATTGATATGATTAGATGGAATAAGCTCTTATTAAAATGATACCCTCCCCACCATTACAATGCCCAAGAAAAAAGAATTGGATTTCAAGAAAGTTTTACAGGATATGATTAGAAAAGCCATGAAAGAACCTGCATTAGCGAAAACGTATATAAACATTTTCCCGCTTTACGCAAGGTTATATGTAGAGCCACATTTGAATACTGTCGTAAACAATTTGGCGATTGAGTACGACGATGTTATAGGAAAATTGGTGCCGAAACAATTAGAGATTTTCGATGCTATGATCAATGACAAGTTTGTAAGCGTCTTTGGTTCAAGAAAAACAGGAAAAACCTATCTAATGGCTCTAGGGATACTCTTATTAGGTACTGATAGAAAAATGAAAGTTCATATACTCTCTTCGAAGAAAGATACTGCTGCTTATTTAATTACTATGATGGCGATAATTGCAGAAGAATATGACCTGGATATATTTAAGAGAATATCAGCAGAGAAATGTACGTTCTGGAATGGGACGACAGTAAAAATTCACGCTAATACGTTAGCAGATACAGGTACTTATGAAGCTGATATTTTAATTTTGGATGAAGCACAAGAAATTGACGAGAATGTGTGGGGAAAGATAATGCCACAATTGGCGACTGGAAGAGATATGTATATATGGATTATGGGTACAGCTAAGGCTGGTACTATGTTTCATACATTTTGGACTGAGAATAAAAAGTTCAAGAAGTTTATGTTGCATATGAAAGATGCTTCGTGGGTTTCAGAGAAACAGTGGCAAGAGATAATGGCTGTAATGCCCGAAAGGATGGTAAGACAAGAGTTAATGTTGAAGTGGGTTGAAGCTGAAGGAGCCTATTTTAGTGCAGAAGCTATTGGTAGAGCTTTTAAAGACTATAAAATTGCTGATCTTAAAGATTATGGAGAGATTGTGTGTACTGTAGATTGGGGCTGGGGACATGAACATGCGATGTATGTTCTGGGAATTAAAGATGGAATAATTTATGAGTTAGAGTCATGGAGTATGCAAAATGCTCCGAGAGAAAGAATACTAAGACAAATTACTAAATATTGGAGAAAATATCGATGCTTGTTTATCTTAGAAGGTGGACAAATGGTTTCGAGTTGGATAGGATATGAATTAGACGAAAAAAACATAGAGTTTGAAACTTCTGTGTTTGCTAATTTTAAAGAGTTATACTGGGATAATATGGAGTTTGTATTAGATGATAATAGAATCATGCTTAATAATCACAGGTTAAAACAACAGCTTTTAAGATACTGCGGAGATAAGAAAGAAGATGATCACGTTGATAGTATTCTTCATGGAATTCGTTATTATGTATTAAAGTATTTAGAAAAATATTACTCCGATTGGTTTGGAGATGATTAAAATTAATTACAATAAATATGCAAGGATTAAAATGCATAGAAAAATCTCGGATGAAGTTGATAATCGAATTGGAATTTGTAATTCTAATAGAAAAGTGATAATGAGAAAATTAACTACAATTAAAATAAGAGAAGAGAGAAAGAAAAATGGCACGTAGAATAAAACCTTATTTAAGAGGAGGTAAAGGCAGGTTTGTTTCGAGTACAGTTATTGTTCCTATTACAAGGAAAGAACAGCAATACTTACATAAAGAAGTGAGAGTAGGTAGATTAGAAAATAGAAGCTATCCTATAAAACCTGTAAGTTCGAGTAATTTAGCAGAGATGGGATATTTAAAAACTGCTCCAGAAGCAGGAAGAGTTTATGTAGGTTTTCTTAGTGGGAAAAGTGCAGTTTATTATGATGTTCCTTTTATAGTATTTGAAGAGTTTTATTATGCTCACAGTAAAGGCACGTTCTTTTATAGGTTTATTAGACAAGGAGGTTATAGGTGGAACTATGTCTAATAGTGTAAAATTACAATATGCAGATTTATATACCTACTTAGTTTTTGCTATAGATTATGATGGTGTTCTTAAAAAAATGCTTATAGAAGAAACTATAAAGAGATTTGGTTCGATAGAGAATTTCTTAAGAAAAATTGGGAAAGGAGAAATAATAGATAAATTAAAAGAGCAAATGTTATGGGAAAATTAAGAAGGGCTTACGATTATTTGAGAGGAGTTAAACAGAGAGCTATTGATTGGTTTCATAAAGAAAGTCATAAAGAAGAGCTTGAAGTTTTACAAGCTAAGAATTTTAAGAGTGAAGTACATAGAGAATTAAGAGCAGAATTAGATCCTATAATTTATGCACTGGTTCAGAGAACAGCTAATTTGATTACAGCAAGACCACCTATTTTCTTAGATAAAGCAGGAAATGAAATGGAGGATTTAAAAGAACAATGGCAAAAATTACTATATAGTTCTCTTTTAAATGACGTAATTCAAGCTACAAGAACTCATGGTTATATGGTGTTAGAAACTAATGTAGAAGGTTTGGATGATGATAGAAATTGGCTTGTTCATGATTCTACTGATATTATGCTCACATCGTTTAAAAAGTTTAAAATAGAGAAATATACAGTACTACCTTTGATTGAAGATGGTGAAAGAGTCTCTATTACTGAAACAGTAAGTGAATACGATTTATTTCCACAAGATGTTATTCATTTTCAAATAGGTAAGTATAAAAGGAATAGAACTGGAGTTGCTCCAATTAAACCTATTTGGGATAGTGCAGTAAGATATAGTGAAATCTTGGGAGCTATGAGTAGATATGATGCAAGGATAGGAAATGGATTGATGTCTGCTGTTGTAGATAGAGATGATTATAAAAACGAAGTCGTTCAATTAAAAACTGCTATAAAAAATACTAACACAAAAAACTTCTTGGTTCTTAAAAGCACTCGAGGAGCAGAACCTCCTAAAATTGAATGGTATGGATCTAGTAATATGATTAAATGGGCAGAGGATTTAGGAGAGATTATGAAATCTATTTCAGGTGCTAGTGGTTTTAATGTGAGGTGGTTCATAGGAGATCCTAAAGGAGCTCAAAGTTCAAGTAAAGAAGATAAAATAAGTAATTATCAAACTTTAGAGAGTATATTTGAAGAATATGTTCCTTTTATAAGAAAATTACTCTTAACGCAGGAAGATGGTGATGCTATTAATGATAGTGTTGCAGATATACAGTGGGATTCTGGAGGCGTTTTAGACGCAGATGATTCTGACGAGATAGATAAAACAGATGAAGACGAAGACAAATTAGAAAACGAGAGTAAAGATGAAGTACGAGAAAGCTGAGTTTTGGATTACAATAGGTTTTATAGTAGTTTTATGGGCTATAGGAATTTTAATGATGGTGATAACATAAAATGGCACGTAGAAGAAGTTATGCTCAAGAATTTGACTACAATGGTGTTGCTGCTGTAGAAGCAGAGTACGATGACGGTTTTGATTCTTGGGATGAAATTGCAGAAGCTTTTAAGAAATCAGATGAAATTATTCTTAAAAGAAGTCATGGTGATGTTAGAAATGTTGGGATTATTAAACACTGGGATCTCGATAAGACTAACAAGAAAGTCTATATAGGATTTAATAAAGAGGATGTAGACGAAGATATTAAGTTTGATGAAATAAATAATGTATCTATCGAGTATGAAACTCTTAAAGGTAAAATTGTAGGAGTAAATCATATTTGTGTAGGAAATACTTTTCAACAAAAATGTAAAAAGGATGTTTGTTCAATATTGAAAAAGCAAAGAGGAGACGAGCCAACTACTGAACCTGATACTACAGTAGAAGAGCCAGATGTCGAAGAAGAGGTTATTCCAGATGAAGAACCAGAAGGATCAGAAAACGAAGAAAAAGAGGAAATTTCGAATAAGATTCTCTTGGATGAAATTAAACTCTTAAAAACACAAATCGAAGAAAAGTCTAAAGCTAAAGATAAGCTTGAACCTGAACCAGAAGATAAAGAAGACAAAAAGAAACTCAAATTAGGGTTTCAAGACAAATTGAAGCATGAACTTCCCTCGAAGGAAAATGAAGCAGAAAATGCTGGACTTTCCCGAAAATGGAATTTTATAAATAATTAAATAAAAAGGTTAAACATATGACAAAAACTAAAATTAGTGAAATCGGATTTGGAATAGAAGCTGGTGAAAACCGAGCTGCAAAGCAAGGTCTTTTAACAGAGGATATTAAACCTGGTTCGTTGATCTTTATGAACTCTACAAAGCAGATTTTTAAAGCTAATTCGGCAACTGGTGCAGGAGGTATTTTAAGCAAAAACTTTAAATACGATCTTGATTCAGTTATTCCGTCTGGACAAAGGGGAATTATGGTCAGTAGGGGATATGTAAATATTTTCTGTGATGATAAAGGATCTGATGCAGAGATTGGAGAACCTGTCTTTGATAAACCAACAAACGCTGGGATAGCTCCCTGGGCTGCTGGTGGACGAGCACTTGGTAATATAGTCGATAGAGTTCCTGATAATGATACCGTATGTAGAATCTTCATAGATAGAGGTTAAAAATAATGGCTGACGAAATAAGGCACGTTACTCCCGAACAATGGGGCGATGTTGATAAATTAGTAACAGAGTTATTGCACGAACCATATCTATTAGGAAAATTTCCACATATGAAAGGTAGTAAAGGAGCTAAAGTCATAAAGTACTCTAGGGCAGTTGAAGTTTTAATTAACGAAACTGGAGACAAATTTAAATATGACATCATGAACCTACCTAATAGAATCTGGAACGAAAAACCTGTAGTTAGAAAATCAATTCCTATTTTTATTGACCACCAAGACAACGACCTTTCTGCAAAGTTAAGTGTTCAAAGTCTTTTGGTTCAAGAGGAATTAGAAGCTAATAAAAAGATGTACGACTTGATAAGTGAAGTAATCTATCACGGAAAACCTCTGGAAGTTCCAGGGTCAGAAGGGATGGTTAATTTTACTGGTATTTCAAGTGCTGCTGCTTCTGCTGTTTGGACAACTGCTCTGGCTTTTGCTGCTGATCTAGAAGTTGGTGTAGCCTCAATGAGAGCTGCTCATATTCGACCTCCTTATGACTTAATAGTTACTCCTGGTGTTCTTTCTGAATTAAGGGGAAATTATATAGCAAACATAGGGAACGAATGGAAGGAGTTTAAAGAGACTTACATGCCTAGGTTAATCGCAAATGTCTACGACACAGATGCTATCACTACAGATGGTTCAGGTAATCAAGAAGATCTCGTAACAGATAATCAATGTTTCTTACTCGTTAAAAACGATCCTACAGTATTTTATATTGCAGAGACCGAAGGAATTGGTAGATTAAATATTCCTACTAAGGAGTTTGAAGCAGACATTACTTATCTTAAAATTTGGGGTGGAACTTTCATTCCAAAGAATGTAGATGGGATTTACTTGTGCTATAACGGAACAACCACAACTGCTTATTAATCTGGTGAATTTTAATGATTAAAATAGTGGATATAAAACAAGAGCCTTATAGAACAGAATTTATAATGCTTTTAAAAGATAATCACCCTATAATCATAAGATTTAACAGGGAAACAAAGCAATACGAGAAATAAATATCTGGTGGAGACCAGTATAAAATTTTTTATACTCAAAAATAAACAAAGAGAAAATTATGAATGAATTAAGAAACGATAAAGGGCAATTTATATCAAATAAAGATCGATATATATTTTTACTCGAAGTGAGAATAATGTTCTTAAAATTAACCTTAAAAGGGGTTTAAAATGACGATATATTCAGATCTCGATGATATTAAAGCATCGATTGGATTCACTTTAGACACAAATAGTAGACCTACTGAAACAGATGCTATTAAACTTCAAGGACGAGCTTATAGAAAGATAAATGGTCATTTAGGCGAAGCTAAAACAGTTAATGATGATTTAAAGGAAATTGAGACAGATTTAGTAGTGAGCCAAATTCTGGCTATACATTCTAAAAAACCATTTCCTATGATATTAACAGATGATCATAAAATTATCTTAGACGATTATATGGATGCCGAAGAACTCGTTTCTTCAGAAGAATTATATTACGGATTTGATTAATCATGACAGGTGTAGTAGATGACGTTATTTCTCACTTAAATACAAATTGGAATATTGCAGTAACAGTAAAACCTTCTTTTCTCAAAGGAGATAAAGAACTAGCAGAAGGTAAGGCTTTTATTCATGTTTTTGATAATTACAGTAGATATACTGATGCTACTAGTGATGGCGAGAAACGTAATGAAGATCACTTAATTCTTCTAATAGTAGGTTCAAAAGACACTGAAACAAAACGAGATAATATGATGCTAGAAGTAGAAAGAATTTGTAATATAATTCTAACTGGTTATGGCTATAATGTCATTGAAGATAGAGACAATGTAGATACAAGTGAAGGATGGAAAACAAGAGTATTATTTAAATTAAAAAAATTTATACAAAACAAACCGTAGAGGTAAAAAATATGGTATATACAGGTAAAGGACTTGAAACTTATTTTGGAATAGAAAGCACTTGGAAAGTTGGAACTGGATTTGGTAATTCACATATTCCGTTTAATCCAATGGAAACAGTTCCTGTACCAAAACCAATTTACACTCAAAAAGATTATAAAGATGCTGCATCTCAGGTAGTTACTGAAGTGTGGGATGAACAATTACAAGAGCAAGAGAAAGAGTACGCAATGATCTATAAAGATCCTTTCTTGGCTATGTCAATGTTCAAATATAAGAGTGTTACTGGATTTGGGGGAGCTGGTGGAGGAATTAACGCTGATATGAGAGTTGCAGGTACAGGACCAGATACACTTTTCATACAAGCTCATATAGAAGATAAAGCTGGGATTAATGATATTGATAAAAGGTTAAAAGGTGGAGAAATTTCATCTTATACTTTAGAAGTTGATGTTGGTGATCTCTTAAGAGAAAGAGCTACTATTAAAACTTATGATTTTGCAGAAACTGCTGAAACTATGAGTTGTAGTGCTGATTTTCATGACGAGAGATTTACTGCTTTAGGAGGTTGGTCAGATTGGAATGTTAAGAATATTAATGGTGTACTTTTCACTGCTGTTAAAGTTAGATGGGGAGATGCTGTACTTAGTGGGCTTAATATTAAGAAAAAATCAATGACTATTGCTTTAAATAAAGAATCAACTCATACAAGCGAATCATTAGTAGCTTCTGAACATTGGGAAGGAGATTATTTATGGTCAGTTGAAGTTAGTGGAGTTCTAAGTACAGATGCTTTAATTCTCGAAACTGAAAAAGCTATCGGAGATAAATTAAAACAAGATTTAGATTTCTATATTGATATGGATGCTAATGAAGAAGAATTCTACAAAATGACTAATATGATGATAGAATCTGTTGAATCTGACGATATGAGTAAAGCTTCGGAAGCTAAAGAAGTTACAGTTAAATTCAGAATGTATAAGAATTCAGTTATTACGTATTCTGGATTATTTGAAGAGCAAACTGATCCATTAAGTAAAATCAACGAGTAGGTGATTTAAATGGCACAAATAAAATTCAAGAAATGGCTTTTAAGTGATGATTTTTCTGTACAAGATATTATTGATTCTACTGGGAATGAAAATGACCCAGTTGGTTCATTACAGAAAACAGTCAAAATGTTAGAATCCAAAAGGATAGAAGGTCCAAAAATAACGACAAAAATATTACTAAAAGACTTCAAAAAATTACAGGAGAAAGTTGCACAAGCTTTTTTATAGGTAAAGAAGGGGAGAAATTTGCGAAAGCAATTGAACATCCTTCTAAATTTAGATTACCTTTAAAATACCAAATTTTCACTGTAATGGACGTATTTAATTTAACTAAAAAACAAGTAATAGGGTTAGATTTCGATGAATTTGCTCACATGGTTAATTATGCTTGGACAAAATTTAATGTTCAAAGAGCTGATTTACCCTGGAGAGGAGATGACAAAGGAGAGGAAGGAATAGATTATGTTAGTATTGATCAATCAAGATATTTTAGCAAGGTGCACACATGAGTGAAGAAGGAATAGATCCAGTTTATGAAACAACTAAAAATTTAGTTACAACTAATAGATTATTATGGACTGGAATAAGTGTTACTAATAAGAAATTAGCTCTACAAGTTGCAACTTTAAATAAAAATACAGAAGAAATAAAGAAACTTGCAAGTGTTTCAGAAGTTTTGGAGGTAAGTATGTTTACTAGTACAACTACTCTTATGTTAGGTTTTGGTAAATTTACTAATCAATTTAAAGATATTATGTATCATTTAGCTAAAATTATGACTGAATCATTCTTCGGTATAGTTAATTCATTGCAACAGTTAGATAGAACCTTAAAAGATAATACTAATATGATTTTAAGGGCTTTAGGTTCAGAAGAGCATTGGAAAAGTGCAGAAGAATATAGAACAGAGGAATTAATTGGGTCATTAAATGCATTTAAAGGACACACAGATTTATGGGTTGACTTCCTTGCAGATCCTGCATGGGGAGAAAAGTTTTGGAAAGCAGTACAAGAAGATGCTACAGATGCTTTTGATAAGATCTATAATTGGGCTCACGTGATGATAGGACAAGTTTTTGAAAAACAAATAGGTTATATTGCAGATAAATCACAAGATTTTGGTAAATTAAAAATAGAATTATTCGAGAATTTGGAAAATATTCCAAAAGAAATGAGAGAAAGTTCTAATAGAATTTTTGAAGAGATTAGTAAATCTCTTATAGGAGTATTAGAAGGTAAAAAAAAAGAGAAATATGAAATTAATCCTTTTGTAAAAGGTATTACTAATTTTATTCATAAACTTCGAGGAGCTATTCTTCTATCTCAAAAATTACCATCTATATTAAAGAAAGGTTTATTGAGAGTAACAGCCAAAGCTATAGGTCTTATACAAATATTAGATAAATTTAAATTACCAAATATACTCCAAAAAGGTCTTGATAAAGCTAATGAGTTTATGAAAAAATTTGCTAAAAGACAACTTATTAAAGCCTTTCAATTTGGTATAGGATTTCTTAAACAGGTTATAAATCTCGGAACTGCTCCAGGAATGGCAACTTTCACAAAGATGATAAGTTCTCTCGCTAAAATAATTAATGTTATTCTTATTCCGTTAAGACCATTCTTATTTATGTTAGAATTAATTTCTGACGTATTAGAGGCTGCACTTTCACCTATGCAGGCGGTTCTTTATGAAGCTTTACAGCCTTTAATGCAAGATTTAGTTCAATCACTTCCAGATCTAATGGATATGGTTAATGAATGGATGGAAGAAGAAGCATTTCAAAATCTTGTTATGGATATAATAAGTGCTTTTACTGGTTTAATAACAGCTATTACTTCTGGAGGGTTAATGAGAACTATTTTTGACCTTACTATGAAAATGCTCAAGTTAGCTACAACAATAATTTCAGCTAATTTAATTGTAAGCTTGTTTAGTTTAACTGGAGTAATTGCAGAGTTAGCTTTCGAATTAGTCAAACCTGGACCAGGTGGTAAAACTCTTATAGAGTGGATTGTTGAATTATCTGCTACTCTTGGAGGATTTGCTATTAGAATTTTCAAAGCTTTTGGACCTTTACTAAGAATGATTACTGATATGGATATTAGAACTTTTGGCAGAGTACTTTATGGTATTGGTTTAGGTTTCGCTATAATACAGGGAATGTCTCATGGAGGTATCTTTGGTTTAGCTTTAGCTGGAGTTTACGCAGGTGTATGGGCAGTTGCTGCTTCTGGTTTATTATCTTTACAAGAAGGTGGAATTGTACCAGGTCAAGGACCAGTACCAATAATGGCACATGGTGGTGAACAGGTTTTATCAGTAGATATGCAAGAAGAGATGATAGAATTATTACAAGAAAATAATAATCTACAAATAGAAATTTTAAAAATGAAACAGGAGAAATATAGATAAATGCCAGCACATACATTAAATAAAGGATGGCTTCATATTAATGAAGGATTTGATAATGGAAGTGGTCAAGAAGGAACAGGTTATGGAATGAGTTTAAGATTTAAGAAAGGAAAATACGATCCTCTTGGTTTTAAAATAGAACGTGAAGTTTATCCTGGTGATGGTCGTATAGGATACGATTTGAATTATAGGGATAGATTTTGGCAGTTTAATGATATTATTTTTGAAAATCAAAATGATGCAGAAGCTTGTATTAGACAATTAGATATTTTACAAAATACTGGACCTTATCATATTCAAGTTCAAACCGATGATAGCCCTACTTATCTTAAATTAGACGGAACTGCAACTGGTGCTAAAGTCTTATGTAGTAAATTAAATGCATGGGAAAAAATGAGTGATGGAAACCAACATATATATATGATTAAAAGTTTAAAATTTGTACAGAGTGGTTAAATGGTTGTTTTAGACAAAGATGATGTTGTAAAAGGCACAGTAACTCATGCAAAGGAAGATATTCCAAAAGGGACTTTTACTCTTAAACAGAATGTTGATGTAACTGAAGATGATGATGTTTCTATTGTAGGAAATTACACATCAGAAGAAGGTACAGTAGAACAAGCTGTATTTACTGGTAGAATAAAAGATGTTGATCTTCAAGAAATTCAAAAAATTCAAGTTATTTCGAAAGCAGAAGAAATTGACGTTATAAAACCAAATGGGGATTATAGTGGATATACTGAGACTATCTTAGGAAATCTTATTGTTGATTATTGTAATGAAGTAAGTGTTTCAAAAACAGAAAGTACATTAAATCTTAGACCTTCTACGCCAGATGTTTCTGGGACTTGGGTAGATAGTAGTGGAAACAATAATGGGATTATGTGGGATGATCTTATTGAAGATGTACCAGACATGTCGAGACTTATAGAAGCTTCACAAGAAATACTTGTATTAAATTTAGATAATCATAGTTTAAGTGCAGATTATCATTATGCAATATATCAAATAGATCTTAAAGTTTATGGAAGAGCACCAACATCATCAATCACTTTTCAAATGGCTATTAAAATTAAAGGTGTGTGGTCAGATTGGCAAAATGTTACTCTTAATAATACATGGGCTTGGAGAACAGCTACTATCACTGGTATAGTTATATCTGAAGATGATATTAATGATTTACAATACAGAATGCGAAGTCTGGGAGGAACTACACAATTCCAAGTAGATACTGTTCATGTTATTCTTTATTATCGTTATTTTCCAAATTTAACAAAAGGAACATATAATTCAACTCAAACTTATGCAGGAGAAAAAACACTAAGACAAATATTTAACTGGGGTAAATTACAAGAATTATTTACCTGGTATTTAAAACCAGATTTAGAATTTTATTTTAATGACGGAGCTGTTGATTCTGGAGTAAATATTGCTCTAAGTGATAATTTAAAAAAAGTTAAAGGAAAGAAACAAATCAAGAAATTTGATAAAGTTATTCTCTTAGGAGGAATGTCAGGTAGTTCTCAGATTTCTGTGACTTCTGGAGCAGGAAATATTATTTATACTGATACTTTTGCAAATATTCAAGATCCAACAATTCTTCAAAATTTAGCTGACCAAATTTTAACTAATAAAGGAAACTATCCATTAACTGTGCAAATGTATAGAAGAGATACAGTTAAAGGATTAATTCAGCCTGGAGAAGAAGTTTCAATTGCTTCAGGAATTCCTTATAATAAATCAACGAGAACTATTACAGCAGGTCAATACAAAATCGACAAAATAAGATATTTTATTGTAAACGGAGTTTATACTACAACAGATTTAACTCTTTCTGATGGAATGGTTTTCAAGAAAAAAGAAGAAGTAAAATTAACACAAGAAAACAATGCTCTTATAAATCAAGGAACTGGTGGAGGAGCGGCAGGTATAGATTTAAATGATCTTGACGATGCCGTAATAACTTCTCCTGCTGATAACGAAGGAATGCATTATGATTCTACTACTGGTTATTGGATTAACCAAACTCCTGCAGAAGCAGGTTTAGCTACAGCTGGTCATAGTCATGGTCAACTTCACGATCAAAATCATGATAATACATATCATTCAACAAATTACGAACCTGCTTTTAGTAAAAACACAGGTTTTAACAAAAACTTTGGGAGTACTAATGGAACGGTTGCTCAGGGTGATGACTCAAGGTTTCATACATTATATACTAACGCTGAAGCTGTTGCTGCTGTAAATGCTGCAGGTTTAGCTTTGGCTGCCACAAAAGTTATTACAACTCAAGATGCGGATTTAACGTTTACTTTCGGCAGAGCTCAAATTGATTCAAGATTTGCAGACTATATTGTTTTTAGTAATCGAGACATGGCAGGTAATGGGCAATGGGCTTTAGCTCAACATAAATTAGGTGATACATTTTTAAATGCTCCTACTGGTAAGACTTTAAATTTTAATATCAATAATGTCTTTAAAATGGGTATGAGCGCTTCTGGTTTAACCATGGGCGTTCCAATTGCTATGGGAGCTAATAAGATTACTGGAATGGATGATCCTGCAGCAAATCAAGATGCTGCTACTAAAATTTATGTAGACCTTAGATTGTTAATAAGTGAAATTGATAATATACCAGTAGATGGTGTAGTAGTTGCTCCAATATCTTCTAATTGGGCGTTTGACCATGCTGCCAGTCCTGCGAATGTTAGACATTTAACAGACGCTCAGATTGCTGCTTTACATACTATATTAGATGGATATAC
>LAZR01001630.1_pt1 | contig 13978 bp, 10 predicted proteins | sample 329461 | NCBI WGS metagenome assembly LAZR01 (sample SAMN03002196, study PRJNA259156) | marine sediment metagenome | biome: sea floor; feature: Hydrothermal impacted sediments; material: marine sediment; isolation source: Loki non-amplified sample from Loki's castle hydrothermal vent sediment ...
CAGGTGTGGGATGATAGCAAGACTGGTGCAGCTAATAAGATTGCTGCATTGGGGACAACAGCAGAGTTAAGAGCTAAGGTTGTAAGGTATGTTAAAGACCACCTCGTGCTGTTTGGTGTAGATGAGAAGAATGGAAGCTGGGTTAACTCCCCTCGTAAGGTTCAGTGGATGAACACCGCTGACATTACTGATGACACTGGTGGTGATTCGGGGAGCAACTTGCTTCTAGGCAGGGGTGGAGGTATTGTTGTAGGAGCAGAGATGCTTGGGCATGATTGTGTTATCTACTGCGAGAAGCAAATTACTAAGATGGTTTACATCGGAGGTACTACTTACTTTAGGTTTGATGATGTTATACATGATATGGGATTGGCTGCACAGAATGCAATAGCAAATTTGGATAATAGACACCTCTTCCTTGCTAACGACCTCTCGGTGTGGGAGTATTCAGGAGGTACATTTGCTAGACCTATTGGGGATAAGATCAACGCTGACATTTGGGATAACATTAACAAGACATACTATGCAAACAGCTTCTTTGTGGTGCTGAAGGGTGTTCAAGAAGCATGGTTGTTTATACCAACAACCACAGCAACTCCTGATTTGGTGTATGTATTCAAGTATGGTGGGGTTGTTGAGCCCGAGGTGTGGTACAAGTATAGCCTTACTGGCTTCTGTGGTGTGGAGTATGACATCTTTTATGCTTTGACTGGGGGTACTGCACTTATTAACAACTTTAACCTCAGTGCAGCGAATGATGGTGCTACAGCCATTGATGCATATTGGGACTCGATAGACTTTGTGCTGCCTAATCCTGATCAGGGAGCGAGGAGTTTACAACTGAGCTTCTGTGCAAAGGGTTCGCAGGTTGACACATACTACTCCACTGATGAAGGCACCACATGGACAACAATTACTGCAGGTCAAGCCTTGACCAGTGCTTGGACAGTGTTCGACCAAGACTTTGATGCAGGAAATGCTAAGACAATAAGATTTAGATTTAGGGATGATGATGTAAGTAAGACATTTTACATACGATGGTTTCAGCCAGTGTTGTATCCAACTGGTGAGAGATAATGGAGGTGAGATGAAGTGGATCCTATTACAGTAGCAGCAGTAGCAAGCTCAATACTTAGTGGATTAGGCTCACTGTTTGGAGAGGGAGGCATCTGGGGTCCAGGTGATGATATGACTCCAGAGGGTATAGCATTCCAGCGCTTGGCTTATGAGGCAGGGATGCAGGAACTTCTACAACAGATGCTAGGACTTCCTCCTAAGTTTGGGTATGTGTCTACACAGACACCCGAACAACAGGCACTTATGACTCAGCTTACTCAGGAGCTGATTGGAGTTGCAGATATAGATAGGCGAGCTGAGGCTAAGCAAATGTGGGCTGATTGGTCTACGCCTCAGTGGAAAACAGCGGGGAGGAGTGATGAGTGGATAGCAAGTAATATTGAGAGTGAGTGGATTACTAACCAAGCTGATATTATTCGTAGGTATGAGGGTGGAGAGTTTGGAACTCCCTCTGTACCCGCAGAAGGCGTGGGACTAGGATTTGAAGTAGTCGAACGGCCTACATTTGCGGAGATACCTCTGACTGGTGCAGAGACTAGAATAGAAACGTTGGAGAGGATGATGGGAATATCTCCAGGGGAGGAAGCAGCAGCTATTGAAGCACTGTCAGCTCCTGCACTTCGTAGATTCCAAGATGAAATACTACCGATGATTAGAGGTCCGCATGCTATGGAGGGAACGGTGTGGTCTACTATGAGAGCAGGGGAAGAAGCAGCGGCAGGTGGTGTCCTTGCTGAAAACTTGGCTGCGCTGGGTGAAGAGTATAGGATGAAACGTAGAGAACAAGCACTTAGTGCTGCAGGTGCTGGACTTACTGAGGCGTTAGGAGGAATTACTACAGGGTTGGAGTTATATGGGATGGACTTAGCCTCCTTTATGCAAGCTCAGGGTTTGGGTTCTGAAGCTATGCAGACCAGGCAAGCCCTTATGGCTGATTTGCTTGGGATGTCTCTTCAAGATTATTATACAATGGGAGCAGGTTCACCTGCGCAAGTGGCGGCAGAACAGGCTCAAGCAATAATGGCTGCACTTGGAATAGTACCTGAGAGTGAGATGGAAAGTGCAGCGTTGGAAGCATGGATAATGTGGTCAATGCCTCGGTGGGAGAATGCGGGGTATGATATGTACATGCTAGGGGCAGATGTAATGGATATTATTAGGAGTGAGTTCCTGTCTGACAGGGAGAATATTATAGCAAGGTATGAAGCTGGGGCTTTCTATGAACCATGGCCAGCTACTACAACTGTAACTGTTCCTCCTAGACCTACTGGTGGGGAAGTACCAGGTTATATACCTCCTACTGGTGATGGTGGTGTTCCACCTCCTCCACCTCCACCCCCACCACCTCCTCCGCCCCCACCTGACTACTCTGCAGCAAAAGCTCCGTGGGCTTGGTGGTCAACTCCACATTGGCAAAGAGCAGGAAGAAGCGCAGGATGGATAGCTAGTAACATCGAAGCTGAATGGGCTTCTTCAGCAGCTGATATCTATCGTAGATGGAGTGGTGGAGAGTTTGAGACAAGAACTGTATGGCCAGATGAGCCTGAGGAACCTGATGAACCTGATGAACCTCAACCCGATCCTACTCAGGCAGCATATGAAGCTTGGAAGGCATACTCAGTTCCACTCTGGGGAGCAGCTGGTTGGACTGGTACACAGGTGTTGAATCAACTACAGTCTGAATGGGCATCGGGCTCTCAGGACATTATGCGTAGGTATCTAGCAGGGGATTTTTGATAACAGGTCACATTTTCAATAATTGAAATTATGAGATGAGGTGAATACACAATGGCTTTTATAGGTGATCCAAGAAGAACAACGAGTGTTTTACCACTGGCTACATCCCTAGCTCAGACTCAGATGCAGCTGAAGCAAAGACAGCCTCATTGGATGGAGGTGCTAGGGAGGGTTATGGGGCAGGTTACAGGTGCATTGGTGTCTGAGAGGACTAGGAAGGAAGAGAGGGTTGCAGCAGAAGTAGCGATGGAGCTAGAGAAGAGGAAGGTGGCAGCGACGGAGGTTACTGCGAATGCTAAGTGGTTTGAGGCACTCAATGAGCAAACGAAGCTGTTGCAGCCTAGGGTTTTCAGTATGAGCATTGGTGAGAACCAAGGAACAATTGTTACAATAGACTCTTCTGGGAATCTCAGCACAATGGACGAAGCGCTTATAAGTAGAGCAGCTGGGTTGGTGAATGCAGGAGACAGATGGGCTATTGTCGATGCACTAAACAAGACAGAGATTGGAAGCATTCCAATTGGTCTTGCTCCCGAAGGCTCAGAGTGGCTTATGCATGAGGCTTCTGGAACACTGATGTATAAAACTCCAGAGGGTGAGATTAGGGATGCATCCCCAGCCTCTTTAATCAAGTGGAGAGAGAGCCAAGCCTGGTATCAGGAAGAGAAGCTGAAACTAGCAACGAGGGAAGTGGCTGTAAGGGAAGAGAGACTGGTGCTCGACAACAGAGTAGAAGATAACTTTGTTGCTTATAAGGAGTCTGAAGCACGAAGAGATGATATGTGGAGGGGAGTAACTACTGGACTTGAGAGGGAGAAGTTTGATCAACTTGTTAGTTACCAGGCACACTTAGTGAAGATGGATGGGCTGAGAGAGGAAAGGCATAGGTTGAAGGACTTGGCTGATATAGAGGTTGCTACATCTGGGATGAGCAGGGAGAATATGCTTGCGAGGTTGGAAGTTATTACTACTAATGCTGAGATGGATCTTGCCCAGAGGAAGCTTGACCTTGAGATAGAAAATGAACGCTTTGATCAGGTTCAAACCCTTTATGAGAATGCTAGTGAGGAAGAGAAGGAGAGGTGGAAGGTGCTTGTAGACAAGCATGCTATGCTTATAAAGGATATAGAGACAGATATTGCGATAACAGGGATGGAGGTTGAACAGAGTAGGTTGGAGATTGAAGAGCTTAATGCCTGGGATCCTGAGAAGATGGCATGGCATGATGCTTGGGTTAAGTTGCAGAATGAGGAGCCTCTAAATCCTGGTGAGATGGAGATACTGGGGATTAGAGAGCCAGTAGCGTTTGTGCCTACAACCATGGAAGAGGTGCTCGAGCTTCATGGGAAGAAGATTGCGTTGAATGCAAAACTAGGTGTTGGTGGTGCTATGACTATGGAGCATAGGAAGGAGCTCTTGGACTACGAGAGAGGGATACAAGCATACATGGCTACACTAACGTTCGAGCAGAAGAAGGAGCTTCAAGGAATTCTACAGGGCTACAAGCTGGAGTTTTTGGCAGAAGAGGCTGATGTTGGATGGGAAGTTACTCGAAAGGAGCTAATACTCAAAGCTGACTTAAAAGGCCAGGAGAGTTTCAAAGCAGATGATGGTACTTGGTGGCAGTATAATGATGAGGGGAAGCTGGAAGTGCTTCTTGCTGGTGCACCAGAGAAGCCTCAGGTTGTTAACGTAAGGCTTGATGATGGTAGGGTGGCTGTAGGAATTATATATCCTGGTGATAAGGAAGTATCATGGACAGATACCTTTGCTGGGGATACTCAGGCAAAGCAAATTGAGATGATTAACCAGGCATGGGTGACTGCTGAGCGTCAGGTTAGGAGACAGATGGGAGCTTTTGCGATGCTTGATGAGACTCTAATACCTCAGTATAGGAGAGAAATGACTGCTGCGTTTGTGAGGACGCTTGAGAGTTATGGTGTTCCAAGGGAGAGAGCACTGGCGTTAGCAGACCCTAATTGGCTGTTGCAGGCTGAGTTGGGTGGAGCAGTGTTTGAGGGTGGAGCTCAGATAGGTGGTGTGAGTACAAGGGATTATATAACAGGTGCAGCTATTGAGGGTGAGGGGATTACGTTTGAGACTCCTGGAGGTGAACCCAGGGAGTTGGAGGTAGTAGAGACTCCGAAGGTTGAGCCTGGAGGTCCAAGATTAACAACTAAGGAGATAGCAAACAAGGTTGCTGTGATAGTATCAGATTTTTCTAGGTTGAATGACCCCAAAGCTACGAGGAAGCTTCAACAAGCACTTAAAGATGAGGGAGTATATAAGGGTAAAGTAGATGGTGTATGGAGCAAAGCGGTTGAGACAGCATTAGAGATAGCCATACGTACTAACAAGAACATAGCAGACAGCTTAATAATAATTAGGGAGAGAAAATAATGCCTCAGATAGTAGAAATAGTTACTCAACCTGATGGGACATACACCCTAGAGCTGGTAGAAGAAGAGGTGTCCTTTAAGGCTCCTCCACCCATCACCGAAACTCGGATTGTAGAAGAACCTACTAAGAGAATTGCAGGGGTACACTACCAAGCATTCTTTGCTCCTGTTGATCCAGCTAGACATGTTGAGCTAGACCCACCTTCGGGTAACTTCCTGTGGACGCTGTTGACTGATTGGCTTCAGAGGTTTGAGTTTGCACAATCACAGGTTTGGAGAACGGAGCTTGAGAAGAAAGATGAGATACTTGCAGGGATAGATGAAAAAAAGAAGTTGATACTTAATGAGCATCCTAATATGGATCCTAGGATTGCAGGGGCTCAAGCATGGACAGAGCAGGGGTCATTACTAGAGTTAGGGACGTGGGCTATTGGTAATCTTGTTGTGCCTCCTCTTGTTGCAGGTTTTATAGATTTAATCCTCAAGAAGGATACTGAAGCAGCTGCTGATGTATGGACAGGGCTGAGTGGAACTGATAAGTCAAACTTTATGGATCTGGCATTTGAAAGAGAATGGGGAGTTCCTAAGGAAAGGTGGGGTGAGGATGTTGTAGGACTACATGGCTACTTGCAGCTAAATATTGTACCTATAGTCCTGGGACTAGCTGCAGGTATGGGAAGTGACCCTATTAACTATATCCCTTGGATAAAAGCAGCAAAGTTGGTTGGTAGAGGAGGTAAGGCATTAGCCAAGACAGCTGTAATATCAGGAATAACTAAGAAGCTTAATGATGTCAGCTTCATTGACTTCTTAGGGCGTGCGTTCAAGCCTGGATACAAACTACCTCCAGCATTTCATGAGTACTCAGTGTGGGCTCGGAGGGCAGCTAAGTATGAAGAGTCTCAGCTCTACAATAAGGGGATTGCATTCTCTAAGAGGATACAAGGTAATGACGCAGAGATTGCTAAGTTAATGACGTATGTAAGGCAGCACCCCGATGAACTAGGTAAGCTGTCTCCTCATAATCAACAGGTGCTAAAGGAGATTGGTGAGGAGTGGATAAAGACAGGACAGGCAGCTGTTGACCATAACCTTATTACTCAGAAGGCGTTTAATAAGTTGAAGGAGACCTATGTTTGGGGATATTATCCTAAGTATACTAAGATACTGGGGAGCAAGATACCTGGTTCTAAATTCCAGAGGCTGGCTACACACTCATTTGCTCAGCCTAAGTTCTTCAAAACTATTGAAGATAGTAAAGACTTCGCTAAGAGCTTGAGTGTGTTTGATGATGTTGATACAGCAGCAGAGATGAGAAGGGTTGCTAAGACATTTAGGACTGTTGCTGATGAACCTTCCTTCCTAGAAGGTGCATTCAAGTACCTCGACAATGTTGATGAGATGAAAACCTATGTCAAGGCAGTACAGGCAAGCTATACACCAGAAGAGGACATTCTTAAACTCCTTGTTGGATATGAGATACAAGTTCATAGAGCTATTGTAGCTGATGAGTTCATCGATGGAACACTTAAGCAATTTGGAAAGCCAGTGTCTGCTAGATTCTTCAAAGGAAAAGTACCTACAGGGCAGTCTTTGTTCATGCCTACAGGTAACCTGAGGTTCTATCCAGGAGGTAAGAAGGCACAGAAGGTTGTGGATGAGCTGGTGTTTATGGCAGGGGGGGAAGGTAACATCCTTGAGTTGAATGATGATGTAGCTAAGTTAGTTGGTCAACTAGAGGACTTGTCATTCAAGCACGTGGGTGTCACTAAGAAAGTACCTGCATTCTTACTAGATACTAATATAGCCAAAAGCCTTAATAGAACAAACACCTTGTTCTTTGGAGACCCTGATGCTAACAAGTATTTGAGGTGGTTGGACAGATGGTATGGTGCATGGAAAACGATGGCTACATCAGCTAGGTTACCGTTTCATTCAAGGAACATGTACTCAAGTGGGATGATGAATTACTTTGATGGTATGGAGTTACATGAGATAATTCCCTACTATTATCGTTCAACCAAGCTCCTGATGGGTGAGGGTGGTGACCTTGTTATACCAGCAAGAAAGGGTGTTGCTGCACATATAGTATCTGCTGATACAGTAAGGGAGATGGCAGGAAGGTTAGGAGTCATTGATGCTGGATGGATTGGACATGCTAGGAAACCCATCTGGCAGCAGTTGGATAATATGCAGAGGACAGGTAGAGTAAAAGCTGCTATCAACCCTCTAGAGTGGGGAAGGAAGCTCGGTACTGCTATTGAGAATCAAGCTAGGATGGCTAAGTTCATCGAGAGGATAGAGAAGGGTGATGACTTTAAGACAGCAGCAAATCGTGTGTTTGCTACACATTATGATTATTCACCGACTGGATTGACTCGCATTGAGCAGACATACTTCAAGCGTGCAGTGCCTTTCTACACCTGGACAAGGAAGAACACACCTCGGATGGCTGAGATACTAGCTACTAGACCTAACAGGGTTGCTAATGTAGGCAAGGTTACTAGAGCCCTTTACAACCTAAACCCTGAAACAACCGAAGAGAGGTTGTTCCATCCTGAGTATTTTGACGAGCAGCTGTGGTTCAAAGCCCCCGATACTCTTGTTAAGAAGCTTGGTGGTGAAACAGTTTACATGCACTTTGACACTCCCCTTAATGACTTGGTGGGGGTTGGAGAGGTGGCTCTTAATCTGAATGTTAAGCCTCTTCAGCAACAAGCTCTTAGCCTGTTTAATCCTCTAGCACTTAAGGGGTTTGCCGAGGCACTTATATCAACAGGAGGAGTTAAAACCTTCCCTGAGGTTGGCCCAATCCAAGCCTTCCCAGGCAAGAAGGTACCTGCACCGTGGTTTGTAGTCATGTTTCCAGAGTGGCTGCAGGAGAAGGCAGGAGTTGGAATATACAGGGATACTATGACTGGCAAGGAAATTGTAGGTATGCCAGCTAAGGCATATCATATGCTAGTATCTACTATCCCCCTAGCTCGTGAGATTGAGAGGCTACATCCGAATCCAATAGATGTTGAACGAGGCCTTACACCCTGGCGCAAGATTACCTTCGTTACTGGTGTAGGTTTCACCCCTGTCAACTTGGCTGAACAAAAGTTTTGGAAGAGTATGGATGTCAGGGGAGTCATTGACACCTTCCTTCCTTTCTTTATGCAGGAACAAAGACCTCCAACGAGGAAGGAGAAGGAGAAGATACTTGAGGAGGTAGGGTACTCCAAATCACAAATTGAGGCGATGCTCAAAGGACAAAAATGAAGTATATAATCTACGACAACATAGGTTACTTGAAGGGTTTACAAGGAAGGATTGAGGAAGAGGGGTTTGCGGCTTCATACAACAACAGGGATGTTGACACCTCCAACACTATTGTTATATCAACTGAGGTTAGGAATGGAGCTTCGTACATAGGCATCACGGATATGCTAAACAGAATCATCAGCAATAGGATGCACATGTACGCAGTCCTTAAGGTGATGGGTATAACAGTTCCCAGGTTTTACACACCTAAGGGTGGCAGCATCGATGTAAAGAACATCAAGAAGGGTAAGACCTACATACTAGAGTCCTCCTCCTTTCCCCCTTATATAAATAAAGAGACAGAGGATGCGCTGTACATGCTAAAGCTATACTGCAAAACTACAACCATCCTAAGGGAAGTTCCATATGAGGTGTCCCTGGATGTAGAGGGATGGTTTAATGGTATACAGCTAGTTTCTCCCTCTTACATTACCTTCGACAGTATGATTATGCATCCTCTGTCTCGAACCTCCAGGTTGTTTAAGCAGTCGCTGGGTAAGTTGGAGGAGATGCTGAAGAAAGCTGACTACAAGGGTCCGCTTACTGTACAAGTAGGCCTCACTAAGGACAAGTTGTATGGACTCTACATCGACGTATCAATGAAACCCATGGCCTTCGAGGCTATGAAGGGTGTAGCCAAGAACCTTAATGTGGTATCTAGTGCCTCTAAAAACTCCATCAACATGTACAACCTCTGGACAATGCAAGCTCCTGTTTTCATAACAACGGTTGTGAAGGGACTTCCCATCTTTGGTTATAATGAGAAGAATGCTAAGCATCTGTGGCTTACACATGTTGAGAAGGATGGAAACATTCATCGTTATAATGGAAGTAGTTGCCTGGTAGGGTATATAACTGCTAGGGGTGAAACTCCCAGGGAGTGCATCCGCCGCATCAAGAGAACGAAGGAGCAGCTGTACATCCCCTTCTCCCCCAACCTCATCTTCCCTCAGATGATACTAGAAAGGTGGAAGAGGCTGGAGGAGTGGGGGTGGGTTTAGACGCTACTTGTACCTGCTAATGATTCTTTGCAGCTCCTGACGAAGGCTACTCGTTCCATCACTAGGCATCGTTATATGGTTTAAGTAATAACTGTCTACAATCCTCTCCATCATTTCCACATCCTCAAGATGTTCCATCTCTATAACATGAGGGTAGAAGATATGCTTAGGCTTTAATTCTTTTACCTTCAACATCCTTAATCACCCCCTTTCTCATCCATCCCTGAAAATATACTATACATCAACCTACTCTTCGACCCCCTCTTTCCACTACCTGTTGCTTCAACTTCCATCACATCAATCATATCAGCCTTTATCAACGTATCCAACAGCTCATCTAAATCCGCTGCACTATGTTTGTATGACAACTTCTTTATCAACACCGCCCTCGGTATCTCTACAGCCTCTTTAATAACAGAATATAGCAGCTCCAGGTTACTCCCCTTAGCACTCTTCTCAATGGCTTTGACAGCCATCTCCATATCAACTTCAACATCATCTAATATCCCCAATGATTGTATTAGATGCTCCTTCCCTAACACAAGAGCATCCTTCTCACACACCGACAGTATCATGGCTATCTTGATTAGATTAACTGACTTCCTTAGGTTGTATCCTAGTAGTACCCTAGACTCCTTTCTAACATCCAAGTTCTTATACCAGTCCTCATACCACCCTCTTCCCTCCTTCGACCACTTGAACTTCCCCCTCAGGCTGCTAATAACATTCAGGTCTTGAATCAACTTAGCCCTACACCCATAATCAATCTTAGGAAATGGATTCCTATCCCTCGGAGTCTCGGAGTATACAAACACCATCCTCGATGTGAACCCACCACCTGCTGACTCAGGAGGGAAGCCACTCTTAAGCCAGGTTGGTGTGGTTGCTCCTAGTAGGTGTATCCAAGTATTCTTCAGCACCACCGTTCCCTGGGTCTTGGTTTCATACTTCCAGTTGTCATCACAGTCATAGAGCTCAATGAGCACACCCACCAACCCCTTGTTGTAGGCATCACTACCGAGGAATACACCCAGCTCAGATGCAAATATCATACACGCTGAATTATGAACAACCCTCTTTCCGTCCATCTTCATTGTACTACCTAGTCTGGATATCAATGCCTCGGTTGTTATCTTCTGAGCAAAGATGTTTATGGGGTCGTCCATCCTATTCAACACATTCCGAGCTAGCTTCATCGCTGTACTCTTCTTGCAGAGGGCGGGGTCGGACACAAGGATTATGAACAGGTTACTCCTTACTTCATAAGCTCCCATGTCAACGACAACATGCCTCTCAAGCGCAGCTCCGACTGTGCTGATACCGCACCATTTGTGGAAGATGTCAGGAGACTCCTGATTCTGAGTATAACGCATATACTCATCAAGCCACGAGCCTTTGATTACTCTTGGCATTAGTTAGCCTTCTTCCATGTACCGTCCTTCCAAGTCTTGTTGAACACTTCCTTCATAACTACTGCTAACCAAAGTTGCTCCATTGAGTAAGTTCCAGGCTTATCAAATGGAGGTAAATGTTTCTCAATCCATGCACCAACATGATATAACAATGTCATTATATCTCTTGGATGCAATTTCCATCCCTGTTCTTTAATAATCATCTCCTGCAACTGGGCTTGCCTCCACACTATAAAAATGTAAGTACGCTTAGACTTTTCTCGTGATTGCCAATCTTCTATGAAGTGAAAGAAGTAACGTACTCCACTCCTTTCATATCCATCAAAGACATATCTGTAAGCCACAACGTCATTCATTTCTGGCTCTCGATGTTGCAAATCTTTCTGTGCTTCCTTACACATCCTTACATATGTTTCCATCATCCCCTCCTTTAGTTCCTTAATACTACTTCCCCTTTTCGATTAAAGCTCTCTCCACAGTAGCTACAGAACTGCACCTCCCCAAGTTCTGTAGCAGACTTATCAACCCAGTAATCCTTATCCTTATCACAAAAGGGGCATACAATAACAATCTTCTTTCGTCGTGCCATCTTAACCTCCTTTACGATACTTCATCCCAAGTCATTCCTTCTTTGATGTCCGCAGGTATCTTAACCTTCCTTCCCTCTACCTCTATCTCAACCTCAACAGCTCGTTTAATCATAGCATACAACTCCTCTCTATGTTTGTTTAAGTAGTCCTCATTGATGTTAATAACTATTGCATCGTGTATCTGTAACACAATCCTCGCTTCCCTCGGCAGACAAAAGTGAAGCCTCGTTAGTCCTATGTTAGTGTAGTCACCCACCGTTGACTGAGGCACGAATGCATATGCCTTCCTAAACATATCAGCCCCCCATCTGTCAAAGAACGCCCTCCGTCTACCCAGCGGAGTTGCTAACATCTTAGTTCTCCTCAGCATATTCTCAACCTTCAAGTGCCATATCTTGAGTTTGGGGTAGGTAGCATAGTAGGTGTTAAGTGCCTTCTTGGAGTCACCATAGCTTAGGCCCGTCAACTTAGAGAACTTCCCATGACCAATAGCATAATTACCTGCATGCACCAGCGTCTTCCCCAATCTACGCTGTTCGGATGTTACATCCTTCTCACCTACCCCAAAGATGTTCGAGGCATTCTTCCTGTGAACATCACCACCCTCTTCAAATATCTTCATGAAGTGGATGTCCTCGCTGAGGTAAGCTACAACTCTAGCCTCAGCCTGACTAAGGTCAACGCCTATAAACTTACACTCCTCGTCAGGAAGGAAGAAGCTTCGGGCATCACCCTTAGGTACGTTCTGGAGGTTAACATCCTTACTGGCCAACCTCCCAGTGTCGGTGCCTGAGATGATGTAATGTGTCCTCATCCTCCCATCAGCACAAGGCTTGGCATCAAGGAAGGTTGATTTTAGTGTTCTTATCTCCCTTATCTTAAGAATGAGTCCAAGCACTTTCAGGTTAAACTTAGCATTCAACTCCTTAAGCGCATCCTTGTTTGTAGTTATCTTTCCCTTCTTATACTTAGGTGGAAGATTGAGCTCCTCATATAGAAACTTAGCCACCTGTGGCTTGGAACATACATTCAACGGATGTCCAACAGCTTCCTCCAGCTTGCTCTCCATGTTCTCAATCTTAACTCCTGCATCATCAGATAGCTCTTGTTTTCGTTTTGCATCTATCCCCACCCCATATCCTTGTATCATCCTTAGGGGTTTAATCAACGGATGCAACACCTGCCTGTAAAATCTATCAACCTTCAGCTCCTTCATCTCAGCCTCTAGGGCTAATGCCACCTCGAGGGTGACTGCAGCATCTAGGTTACAATACCTCCAGAGGTCGGTTGAACTCATCCATTTGTAGTATGGTTCGTCAGTATAAATTGATGTCTGAAAATCAAGAGCCTTAGGTAGCTCAGGGTAGCATAGATGGTGAGCATTCATAGTGTCCATCCACAAATCCTCAACGTGGACACCATGCCTCTCAAGGTGAGCTATGTCAAAGTTAGCGTTTTGGGCAACCTTAGGTATGTCACTCCCCAGGATTTTAGAGATACACCTCCAAACCTCCATCTCATCAGTGGTTGTTTTCCAATAATCACGCTTCTTATCCCTCGTCAACAGAGGGAAACACCATGACCTCCATGGAGTTATAGCAAATGCGATACAAGCTATGTCAGCATCATCCTCAAGTCCACGAGTTTCTATGTCAAAACTAATATACTTAGCACCCTTGAGGATGGTTTCTGTCCACCGCTGGATAGTATTAACCAGCCTGGGGTCGTCAAACAGTGCTCTAAATGGAGGCTCAAACTCTTGAACGAAGGATTGCTTCTTAGCCTTAGCTAAATCACACACACCTATCTGCCTCCACAACCAATTACGCATAATTCCTGCTGGGTGGTAGGTGGGGATTACCTTTACACCACCCAGCTTGGAGGGATAGATAATACTCCCCCTCCATTTACCAACACCTACATGTTCTGTAAGTGCCTTCAATGCTTCGTTGCCGAGAGCAACTACAACATTTGGGTTGATTAGCATCAGGTCTTTCACCAACCTAGCCCTTCCTTCTATCAGTGGAGGCAGAGGTCTAGTCCTCTTCTTATCCTCATAAAAGACTCCGAAGTTATTGCCTGATGGGCGTACTTGCATAACGTTGTCTACATAACAATCTTCTCTATCAATGCCAGCTTCTACTAGCATCCTATCTAGGAGTTGGCCTGATGTACCTACGAAGGATACACCTTCCCTGTCTTCGTCACGGCCTGGTGCTTCACCTATGAGGGCTATGCTAGCATCACGAGGGCCGAAGCCTTTTACTATCATATTTTATCCCTCCTTCCCCGCCTTTTCCTAGCAATCTACAATTCAATATGAGTGCTTCTATCCCCTCTATTATAAGAGACCCTTCTATCTTGAGGTTGATTGCTACCTCCCTCTTACCTGCAATCTTTCTCAACAACCACCATCTAAGTTTAATTATCCACATCATTTATAAGCCCTCCTAATG
>LAZR01001631.1_pt1 | contig 13977 bp, 10 predicted proteins | sample 329461 | NCBI WGS metagenome assembly LAZR01 (sample SAMN03002196, study PRJNA259156) | marine sediment metagenome | biome: sea floor; feature: Hydrothermal impacted sediments; material: marine sediment; isolation source: Loki non-amplified sample from Loki's castle hydrothermal vent sediment ...
GGCATCCCGCTGGGAGGCAGAGAAGCCACGGATGCGGGCCACAATCTGGCCTACCGGTATGGGAAGGATGTTGGCGTAGGCCTGCCACACCCGCGTGGTGATTTTCTCGCCGACGGCACCTTCTGCGCTTAGCTGGTCGTCGATCTGATCCGATACCACCTCGTCTCGCGGGCGCTCAATGCCCAGTTTGATGTAAATGGTTCCTGTCAGGCTTTCCAGGGGTTGGGCCTTGCGGGGGCCGGCTGGAACATCGGATCCCTGCCAATGGTTCTGGATGTCCTCGGTGTATTTCAGTGCCCAGCGCAGGTCGCGTTTTTGCAGGTAACGCTCGAACACATCGCGCCAGCGAATCACACGGGAAAAGGTAAAAGGCCGAATCGCGAAGGGCACAAACAGGCATTCGCGCACGCCGGCGAGCACAGTGTCTACGCGGATATGTCGAAGAATCTCATGGTAGATGACGGTCAGGGAGTGGCAGTAGTTGGGGTTGCGAACCACCTCGGAAACGCCTTCAATCGATTCGTCCTGGCTGACTTCGTTCACCACTGTGGATTCGTATTGGCGCAACGAGTCACCGAACTGGCGGATGGCGTCTCTCAGGCTTTGTTCCTCTGCTGCCGACACGCTGCGGCCACCCTGTTGCCAGCTGCTGGAACTGGCCCGGCCATGGGCAGCACCACCACCAATCACCACCGGGCCGAGCGCAAATCCGATGCCACCTGCCACACCGGTGGTTTTGGAACTGCTGCCGCCCTTGCTCCATTCGTTCAGGTTGGAGCGAACGGCGTTGTGGTAATCCCGGTCGCTGAACGTGCTTTGGGCAACCTCTTCCGCAAACTGGCTGGTCTCGCGCCGGATGCTCGCTTCGCGGCGTCGCCAATCCAGTTTCACAATCCGGCGGGTTTGCCGTGGTGCCAGGGTAAGGGTATGCGCCACATCGCCCAGGGAATAGCCGTTGGATCGCCACTGCACTCGCCATTCCATGATGTGGCCACCCGCCACGGAAAGAGCCTGATATTTGGTGGTGTCGCCGTCCCAGTCGATGGGGTTTCGGGCGCTCACAGGTTGCCGCTTGTTCAGCCAGGGGAGTTTGGGCAGTGGCAGGAAATCAATGGCTTTAATGGGCGGCATGAATACGCCGGGGTTTTTGGGCAGGAAACGCTGCAGACTGGCAGTGTCAATGGCGAACCTGGTCCGGGTAACGCTGGCGGCCTCACTGTCCGGTTGTTCGCTGGCCACCATGGCGGTGGACATCATTCGGAACTCATTGGCATCCCTGGGGGCGATCAGTCCCCGGTAATCCGGTTTGGTGTTAGAGGTGGATTCGATCTCAGGCTGCTCCACCCGGAAGACGGTCTGGAAACGGCGTTCGCCCAGAATGCGGGCCGGGTTGCTGAAAGGCCGACAAAATGAGCCGGGGTCGTCGCTGAACAGGTCCGGATCGTTCAGCAGGCTGTCTTCGTCCATGTTCAGGGGCGGATGACCATTATTGCAGCACGAACCCTTACCGTGCTCCTGGCCATCGCTCACCGGATCTTGCCAGGGCAGCATAATGCGGAGGTCCCGCAAAGGGGTATAAACGGAGCCGTCGGACTGGTAACCGACAATCAACTTTGGCCCGTTCAACACCCAGATCCAGCCATTGGCTTCGGTGCCGACGTTGAAGGGACGCTTTATATGAAAACTGCCATCGAATTTGAGATCTGCGCCTGTCAGTGACAATGCCCCGAGATGGCCAGCCGTGTGGGTATCCAGAGCTACTTCGGCTGAACGGGCGTTGGTGCCGTTGTCAGCGTTTTGTGCCAGCAGACTGGAAATCGCCTGATATTTTGCCTCGGTATCGATCAGATCGACACTCAGTGAATAGTCATCGAACCTGCGGTCGACCTGGCCAAGCGTGACAAAACGGCCGGATCGTTCCAGCACCGGTTGCTGCTCCGGGTTGTTGCGCTCAAGGGCATGCTTCAGGGACTCTGCAGGAATGACGAGGGTGACGGGCTCCCCCTTCTTGCCGGGCCCGGTATCAATCTCGCCCAGGTCTGCCAGCTCCTGGCCCTGTCGGCTTTCCAGTCGCGCGTGGATGGGCTTGCTCAGGAGGACGGGTTCGAGTTTGCTTTCTGCACTGGCATGGCGATCGAGTCTGATAATGTCGCTGGCAGGATGACTATCATTCTGCTTGTCTTCGGTCTGGATCGAGATCTCGTAGCTGACACGGACCTGAAGCGATTCAGCGTCTGCGCTGTTGATGGCCTTTTCGGGTTCAATCCTTAACCACAGTTGATTGGGCATGATGTGTCCTTTCGGTTGATTGTGCATCCTGGTGGGCCCCCTGTCGGGCGGGCGATGCAGACAATACAACCGGTGCCGCTGGACGTTTCCCTGCGGCAAGACAACCTTGTCGTTCAGTTCCTCAGCATACGGCCAGATATCGAAGCAAGGCGACCGTGGATGCATGGCTTTCCGTACAAACAAACAACCAGATTACAGCTGCTGGTTGACGACTTCAGTGGCAAGTGTTGTGTTGGACTTGGAATTTGTAAACGTTGAACCGGGATTTTTTTGTAACGATTCCCTGTCGGAAAATACGTTGTGTCGTCATGGCTTACATGACTTTTTCGGTGGAGTGGTGGATTCAGGCTGCCACGATGCGGTTCCTGCCTTGGTGTTTCGCCTCGTACAGGCGCTGATCCACAAGCTCCAGAAAGTCAGTGAGTGAATCATTTCTCGCTGGAGTGATTGTGCCGACGCCGATGCTTAGCGTGACCAGCTGGCTTGCGCTATTGTTCCCATGGGCAATCTGTTCTCGCAGGAGATGTTGGTGGCACCGCTCGGCAACTTTCAGTGCTGCCGCAGGATTGGTTTCCGGCAGAACGATGACAAACTCCTCGCCACCAAAACGGGCAACAAAGTCCTTAGAACGCGTTGCAGCACCCATGAGCACTTTGGCTATACGTTTAAGGCACTCATCCCCTTGCAAGTGACCATGAAGATCGTTGTATTGCTTGAAGTTATCGATATCCAAAAGCAGCACCGAGAGAGGTTGATGATTTCTCAGGGCACTATGCCAGGCCTCGTCCATGAATGAATCAAACATTCGGCGATTCGCTACGCCGGTGAGGCCGTCCTGGAATGAATATTCCTCGAGCTTTTTTTGCAAGGCCACGACTTTTTCTTCGGTTTTCTTGCGCTCGCTGATGTCGAACATGAAACCGATCAACGCTTCGACCTCTCCATTCTCATCGCGGGAAACATGCACCACATCCCGAATCCAGACGTAGTGACCATCTTTGTGCAGTGCCCGATAGTCAGCTTCGTGATCGATGCCGGACTTGGATTGAGCGACACAGAAATCCACGACCCAGCCCTGGTCATCCGGGTGCATGCGGGTGGCCCAATCTTCCACGCTCTGCCAGCTTTCCGGTGTCCAGCCCAGTAGCGCCTCGATCTGGGGGCCGATATAGGCGAACTTCATGGTTTTCCAGTCGATCTTCCAGGGTATGGCCCTGGTAGACTCCAGCAGGGTTTTGTAGACCGAGCTGTCGGTGGCCAGTTCTTCAGGTTTGTTTTTCAAGACCGTACCTCCAGGCTAGGCTACTCTGGGTGGAGTCTTCGGTGGATGGATTCGAGAGCATGGGATATGTCGCAGTATAGGGCATTGGCGTCTGGAGGGAAGCTACTCTTCGGTGGATAAATTATACCCCGTTCATTTTGCGGCCATATTGCTTGAACCCCCGGTTCTACTGGGCTCAGGCCGGCTATCCTTGCGCTACGCACAAAGTTATCCACAGATTCTGTGCGTAACCTTGGGTGATGCATGACGAAGCCGCTTGGGGTAGGCTGCCTGCATGTCTATCACCCGGCGTTGTCGCCGCATAAACGGAAAGCGTTAATGAAGTTCCCCATTGTTACGGTTGCCATGGTGTCTGTTGCCCTCGTCTACGTTTTCTGGGGCCAGACCCAGGAATCCTCTGAGAGGATTCGAACCTCTGACCTCTGCCTCCGGAGGGCGCCGATTGGGGTCGGTTTGGAGTGAGGTCGGTGGGTCTAAATCGTTGTTCGTCAGTAACTTGCAGGCTGGGCGGAAGTTCAAAAAAGTTCTGTTAACACCGCTAGTTACACGTTTTATCCCAAGTTTTGGCACGCATTTGTCAGGTTTGAGATGGCTCTACCTGGACAGAATGACCACTGCCCCAGCTGCTTAATTTCTAGCTTTACAGTTTACTATGCGAACTTCAAGCTCAAAAAAAGTGTCTGGTTTTGATTGTCCAGAATCGGACAGCAGTCCAGCGGGAAGTCCGAGAGCCCGCCTGTAGAAAGCTATATGTTGCGCGAGAGTATCACCCATCGGCACTCGTTAACAGTCAAGGCTTGGCCGCACCAGAGTTTATCGCGAATAACGGGGGATGATTCGGCTAATCACAGAGCTGACACTCGGGGAGATTGGAATAAAGTGTAGTAATTCAGACTACCGACAGCTAAAGAGCCGGTATCTGTCGGTCGATTGACTACGCTGGACTTTTCCAAGTAATCGGGTGTTCTTATCTCAGTCCGGCGGCACGTTAATCCGGAGGAGCTGACCGCGTCGATGGGAGGAACTCGAAAAACGGAGGAAAGCCACTTAGTCTGCACATCTGGATTGAGTGGCCGTTGTAACAGGTCTGACCCGACATTAGGCCTGCTCATTACTTTTAGTTTCAACCGGAGAGACTGGATTTGAGTCGTCGCTGCGAATGTGCTTTCCTGCTGTCTTTCGCTATGAGTGTTTTCCCAACCAGCCTGAAGGCAGAGGTTGTTAACCTGTCCTGGGATAACGACCTGCTTACCGGAACCGATCGTGGCTATACAAACGGGGTACGCTTGTCGTATCTGACGGACACTGCTGACGAGAACGATGGAAAGCCGGCAAGATTTGCCCGGGTTCTGCGTGATGAGCTGCACTTTCTGCCAGGTATTGGGACTGCCGATTCAAAGCAGGCGGTAAGCCTGAGTTTGCGGCAATTGATGGTTACGCCTGAAGATATTACGGTTGAAGGTCCGCAGTTCGACGACATTCCCTATGCCGGCCACCTGTCGCTCAGCGGCACACTATGGAGCTGGAACGCCGATACGATTACCGGCTTTGGTGCTCACATTGGTGTTATTGGGCCCGAAAGCGGTGCCGAGTCGGTTCAGAAATGGGTGCACAAAGCCACGGGAAGCGACAAGTCGCAAGGGTGGGGTAATCAGCTTGGAACCGATGTGGTGGGTGGCATTCAGGCTGCGCATGGCCGAAAACTCCTGCAACTCGGGCAGGGCGGCAACATTGAACAGCGTGTGTCGGTGATCGGATCCGGACTACTGTCGAGTTTTCGAACCTCCGCTAAAACTGGGTTGGTCTGGCAGCTTGGCAGACACCTTCCTATAAATTTTGTGCCGGACTACGCTGGTACCTCCTCAACCATCGCTTTGCCGGGCTCGTTCAAGGATTGGGGCAGTAGCTGGTCCGTGTATGTGGGGCTGGGTGTGGAGTATGTAGGCTATTCCTACATCGACGACAATGCCGGGGCTTATCGTTTTGACGAAGGGCCGCTGATTGGTCGGCTTGGTCTGGGCGCTACCTGGCAGTGGGATCACCTGCTGGCCGCGGTCACATTGCGTGCCTCGACCAGCGAAGACGAGCGCCATAAAGACAACTTCAGCTTTGGAACACTGTCAGTTTCTTGGGCAATATAGAAAGGTCGGTTTTGACCGTTGCTTACGGGATGTGGTGGCGCTTGTTCCCGCTGTTTAAACAAAAGCGGACGTTCGAATCTGGGCTTTCCTCCAGAGCCTCCAAGCTAATCACCGCGATTTCATCTAGTAAGATTGACGGAGCAAATTGCAGACGCTGGATGATTACATGGCAAAGATGGCCATGCTCGGGTAAGCTTTCGTTTTATCAATTTTTGTGCAGAGGCATTGATGGTTCAAAATCAGTAGTAATGACGCGGTCAAATTCCTGCCATGATAAAGCGCACTGCCTAATAGCTGTTAAAAAGGTCTGATGATTCCGTTCTGTTTAAGGAAAATATGCCAAACCATAGATTAAAAATAGCTGGCAAATCAGTAAATCTACACGGCGCCCTAGTTGACCCGAACTTTAGGGCTCCCCGAGTTCTATGCAATGACCCATGGGATTTTGTTTCGCTTTGGCTGAAGAGAGAGCATAAAGACGAGGCTTCATTTTATTGGGAGCAAGCGAGGTACTTCTATGACGCAACGAAATCGCTCCCTGATATGTCCTCGCCTCTAACATCATATTATTGTTTTCTGAACGCTGCCAAGGCGCTTCTGACCGCGTCGGGCCAGAACTTCAAAGAGAACCATGGTGTCGGAGGGCGAACAAAGGGGAACAGGCGGGCGCTGGATAACGAGGTTGTAGATTTTCAAGGTGGCGGAATTCTGCCAGCGCTGTGCAAATTCCTTGGCGAGCCGGATAACGCAGGTAAAGATTTCACGTTGAAGGATCTTTTTTGGCAAATACCATTTATACATAGGGCTTTTTGTCTTACATATAAGGGATCTACGGAGTTGTTTATCCCATTAGTTAAAACGCGCTTTATGCGGAAAGACGGATCAAAAGAGGCTTGGTTTCAATCCGAAATTGATAAGCGTTATATAAGTTCTCACACTAAAGATAATGTCAGGCCTGGCTTCGAGCTTTTCGAGAACAATGGCACCTATGAAATTCGAAGAAAGAGGCGTTTTAAATGGTCAGGCCGAGACATAGAGGACAGCCTCAGGAATTTCGAAATTTATCACAAGCAAATAAGGCGGCGAATTGTACCAATATATGCTTCTGGGAATAGGTGGTATTTAAAAAAATCAGTAAAGGGCCATGATAAAATTATGAATTCGCAGCTAGTTCTTATTTTCGCTGCGATGCATCGCTTAAGCGAACTTAGCCGATATGATCCAATTTTATTTGGCGGCCATTTCAAGGTTAACCATAACTGGTTGTTGTCAGAATTCATTAAGAGTGCACCGAATCAGTTCGTTTATGGAGTAGCTTCAGAAATCACTGGTTTGGAGTTTATCAAGCCCGATGCATTCTAGGTTTTCTAGCAAGTTGCTGCACTCGGAAAAATTACTTTCTGCGCTTCTAATTTCCCGGTGAGCAAAGCGTTTTATAAGATTCCTGTGGTAACGAAGCCAAAGAAGGATATCTATGATTATTCAAAGGTATATGGACCTTCCCAGGTTTTTAGGCCTTGTTCAGACAAGGTCACTCTATCTCTCAAAAATGTCGGCCTTTGAGGACGCATTAGAAGGTGGGTTGACGGTTGACGATTTCTTCAAGACATCGAATGCCCCTGCGCTCATTGATTTGGCCATGACTGATATATGGCCTAGGGCCGCCGAACCTGCTGATGAGCGAGACTGTCGGCTTGAGAGCTCAAAATCAGCTCAAAGCGAAATTATGGATAGGCAATTTTCAACTCCGTTTGGATCTTATCCTCGCGATGATGCAGAGCGATTATTTCCGGCCTGCAGAGAATGGATATATGTTAGTTGCTGGCATCACTCAGAGCATGAGTGCTCGGCGATGTGGCAGCTATACGGTCGTGACAAAAACTCAGTGTGTATCTTTTCAACTGATGAACAATTAAAAGCCGCCATAGCTCTGGATAGCTCATGTGACAGGCTCGAAATTAAGCAAGTAAATTATATTTGTCACATCAACGATAGTTTCTCTGCCAGCCCTCTAGATCCATTCCTAGCCAAATCAAAGCCATATGCTTTTGAACGTGAGACTAGAGTTGTGGCTTGGAATTCTGGGATAGATTTATCGACGTCGCCGAAAAACGAGAAATCGGGTCTTTTACTCAAAGTCAATCTAGGAAAAATGATCCAAAAAGTGGTTGTTTCACCACGTGCAGATCGTTGGTTTAAAGAGATAGTGAAAAATCTATGTGAAGAAGCTCTGTTGAATGTCGAAGTCGAAGATTCCGTAATCCGAATGGAGCCGGTGTCCGACATTTATCAGGCAATGGCTTATAACCAATCACGGAATCTAGAGACGTGAGACGCGCCGCTTGGTTTTCGCGTTACTGTCCGACGCGAATGTTCGCTATGCGACCTTTGTACCCTTTTCGAACCTCATTTTGGGAAGCCTGAATCTTTTACTGCGAGCTTGCCACAATAAGTTACCAACTATATTGTGATGGATGTGGGCTTTATTCTCGGCGATCGCCTCAAAAGTTACCAACTTTATTTATTTCTAACGATTGCGTGGTACCAAAAAGTAACGCTTCAAAAGATGATTTGTTACCAACTTTATTATTATCCTACAGCTCCCTTGCAACATGCCAACAGAGGGACCTGTGCAGTGACCAGGTCCTGGCCGTTCAGGCTTCTTGGATAGGGGCGCCGCCCGGCTTCCGGGCGACGGATACATCGGTGCGGGTCAGTCGGTGCTCAGGTCGGCCTCGACAATGAACAGTCGATTACCATCTACGGTATTGGGGTCCAGCATCTTCTGCTCCAGTTCACCACTGGTGGCCCAGGTGGCGAAGTCATCGTCATTCAGCACCCCCAGGTGCTGGTCGTCAATCACCCACAAGCCTTCCATCTTATCGTGCGGGTAGTCTACTTCGGCGACCATATCTACCACAAGGGACTTGCTGACCGGCGCGATCCCGGCGCTGGCCAGGGCACTCCAACCCTGTTCCAGAACGACCTCCTCCAGGGTTTTCCCAGACAATGTCAGGCCGAGCTCCGCATCCTGTTCAACGTCGCCACTGGCTGCAATGGTTTCCAGATTGGTTCCGGAGGCAAGATCAATGCGGTAGACCTGCTTTTGCGCATCCGGCGCTGCTGCTTCAGCACCATTGGGGCCGCCATAGAGAAAGCTGCCATCGCGCTCGATCACCAGAAACTGAGTGGCGCTCAGGGCGACAATCTCGGAGTTCGAATTCTGGGTCTTTTCCTGGCGGTAGAGGTACTGCCCGATGTCGCCGGACTCCAGGTTGACGGTCACGATGCGGGTAATGTCCAGGTCCTTCACGGCACTGCCGGGGTTATACATGGTGGACTGCATGATGCCCACCAGGGTTTTCTCATCCGGCGTAACGGCCAGACCTTCCATCCCCCGGTTGGCGCGACGGTTGCCGAATTCGGCCGGCAGAGTCAGGTCAACCCGGTCATCGTTGGTGAAGGGGTTAATACGGCCGATCTCCCGGCCCTCGGCATCGAAATGAACGATATGGGGGCCATACTCATCGCTGACCCAGAAGGTGCCGTCCGACAGGGCCACCAGACCTTCCCCGTCCAAGCCATAGTCATCAAGCGCAAACGGATTGGTGGTCTCATCGTAGGGCTGGCCGTCATCCTCAAGTATGGGCTGGCCGTCGGCGTGGTACGGCGTTTCACCGGTTCCACCCAGGGCGGAACTGTTGGGCAGGCCGGTAATCGGGGACCCATCGGGGCGCTTCAGCAGGATCGTATCAACTTGCTCGATCATACCGTCCGCCTGGACTTCGAACAGCGCAATACGGGGGGTATAGTCCGGTGTCGGGAATATCTTGCCTTTACCCTGGTCGCCCGTGAACGTGGCATTGGGCCCCCGGTCGGTCAGGGCGTAAAAACGGTTTGCATCCGAGGGGTGGGCCGTCATCGCCGAACCGAAACCGCCGTTACGAATTTCAAACGGCTGCTGGGATTTGCCGTCAATCAGGTCATCCCTCAGCACGTTATAGGGCAGGAACACACCTTCCGCCGGATAGCTGTCAAATACGGAAGCGTTGTTGGTGTTATCGTCGCTGTCGCTGCAACCCACCAGCAGGGAAGACGCCACCAGGGATGCCAGGAGCAGTTTATGTTTGTTCATCGACTTCATTCTCTATTTCCTTCATCGCGTAAAGATTACAAAAGGGCGCTCAGGCCCCCGGGCCAGGTATCACTTGCAGAATGCGGGATTAAAACCGTAGACGAAGGCCGTCTTGGTCTGGGAATCGGGGGCAACCCACGGGGACAGGGATTTGAGCGCCTCAAAAGACTTGGCCGCCCGATTGACCACCTTGCGTGTGTAATCGGCGGATCCGTCCTCATAGCGGAATGACAGTTCGGCGACCAGCGGCGACTGGGCGCCCAACGGCACCCCTTGGTACCAGAGGGTCACGCTGATCTCGGCGTCGTGCTGGCCCAGGTCGATCTCCACTCCGCGGTAGACATGTTCACGGATCACCAGGTTGCCTACCAGTGACAGGGGCTGGTCATCCGGTAGACCGTAATCATCCTCAAAGCCGGGAAAATGATGATTGATGTCCTTTATTTCGTTCAGGTTCCGTGAATTTGGGGCCTTGGTGGAATGGCCGTACACTACCTTGAACGGCTCGGTGGAAGTGGCTCCGATATCGGATTCCAGCTTGGTCTCGGCACCGGAGGTAGACGACGATACGTCTTCAAAGTCTGAAATATAGCGGTCGCGACTGCGGAACTTGAGAGTGACTTCCGACTGGCCACTTTCCACGCGATCGCGGAAGGAATAGCCCATTTGGCGGAGCTGGCAGGAACCCTGAACGTCAAAGAAGCGCACGTCCCGCTGCTTGTCCAGGGAGGCACTGCCGGAGACGTCACGGGCAATGGCCGACTCGATTTCAGTCTCGGCCAGTGCCAGAAGCTGTCCCACCGAAACCGCTTCGTTCTGGTAGGTGAACTGGCTGGCATCCAGCATCAGCTTGTACTCGCGGGAAATGACATCGGGATTGGCCTGCACCAGTGTACTGAGCAGGATGGCGACCAACAGGACCATGGGGCGGCGCCAGACTGTCATAACTTACTCCTTAATATGTAACCAAGCCAACAACCTGGCAGGAGCCCAACTCTAGCGAGCAAACATGACAGGTCCGATACCGTTGTATGACGACTTCATGATCACTTCATGACACACCTTGAGACACACCGACATGAATACTACCGCTACGGCCACCCGCTACAGGGTGCCTACGTGTTGCTCATCGGACGAGTTGATTAAGCCAACGGACAATGGCGCTCTCAGTCACACCTAATGACATTCTGGCCTGGGGAATGGTGTAACCTTGATCCAGCACCAGGCTGGCTGCATGCGTTGGTACTCTCGTGTGACGAAAAGAGTCAGGTACAAGCGTTGGACCGGACTCAGCCGGGTCTCCCCCTGAAGAAGGGACGAGCACAAACCATGACTCATGATTACAAACGTCATGGCACAACCACTTTGTTTGCCGCACTCAATGTGTTGGACGGGACAGTGATCGGGCAATGCCAGCAAAGGCACCGCCACATTGAGTGGCTGAAGTTCCTGCGCCAGATTAATCGTGAGACACCGAAGGACAAGGAGCTGCACCTGATCTGCGATAACTATGCGACACACAAGCATCCCGCAGTCCGGGAACGGCTGTATAAGCACCCGAGGTTCCACCTACATTTCACGCCCACCTCAGCCTCATGGCTCAATATGGTTGAACGATTTTTCGTGATCTGACGGAGGACCGTCTGCGTCGAGGAGTCTTCAGAAGTGTGGCTGACCTTACCGCCGCTATCGGAGCTTACATCCGTCGCCACAATAACGAACCAAAGCCCTTTATCTGGACGGCAAAGGCGAGCGACATACTGAGCAAGGTGGTGCGAGCAAATCGAAAATTGAGTTCCAAACAGAATGACGCACCACACTAGTATGATTCGCAGAGCAAGTTGCAGACACTGAATGATTACATGGCAGAGACGTCCGTGCTCGGCTAAGCTATTGTTTTATGGATTCATGTACAGCGTGATTGATGGTTCAAAGTCAGTAATAGTGACGCAGTCAAATTTCTGCAATGATAAAGCTCGCTGCCTAATTGCTCTTATTTGAGAAGGGGGTAAGGTGATTCGGGTAATTTACCGCTGGAAAGTAAAGGAAGATGACATCGCAAACTTCCAAGAGGTGTGGAGCCGCACCACGAATCACATACATGAGACTGTGGCGGGAGCGTTGGGAAGCTTTGTGCTTCGTAGCCCAGAAGATCCGACTGAAATTCTGACAGTGGCAAAGTGGGATTCAGTAGAGAACTGGAAGACCTTCTGGGTAGCGGATAATCCGTCCGAGATGAAGGGAATGCGGGAGATAGCTCAGCGGATTTCCGTGACCGTATACGATGAAGTTGACGACTTTACGCGGAGTCACGCAGAGTAGCTCGGCGGGATCGTTTACGTGCCATATAACCAGTGGCTGTTGTCGGACGCAGCAACGCTGGCGCTTCGGTGCACCGCAAAGCCAAGGCGTTATCGCACCATCTGAATGTTCGCTTTGCTGTTAAAACGTAAATACAGGAGGTTACATGCAACGGATCGCATCACAAATTACTCTGGGGGTTAATCTGTTCTTCCTATCCTTGATCCCTAGCATTGCCCTTGCCGAAAACTCGGCCCCTGAAGACTATCTCGCCAATAAACCGCTGGTGTTGGAGGTTCGGTATTGTGAGTGTCAGGCCACAAAACCGGATAGCTTACCCTCTGATTTATTGCCAAGTTTTCTGGAGGAATCGGGATTTTTAAGGGTTAGCGTATCGAGCAAGGATAAAGGCTTTGCCTCTTCCAGTGAGTTGTCCATAGGTTATGAACTCAAGCCAATCATGGGCTCGTCCGACCAATTTCAGTTCAACTATGCTGGCAATTACACTACAAGCAATGGGAGCAGTGCTGGTAACGGGGAGTTGCTGTTGGTTCAGGGGCAGTGGGTCAACCTTTTCGGCTCACAGCATGAGAATGAAACTGGATCGCAACACAACAACGTTGCGGTGCGGTTGGCTAAACCCGGTGGTTCCTGATGGTAGGTTTTAACCAGTGCAGGCACGGCGACGCCTACTACATTGCGCCTTCGGCTCCATTCCGCAGGCGCGCATGCTGCAGGCGTTGAGTCTGTAGAAAAACTCCCAAAAATCAGCGCTTGGCTTTGATAGGATGCAGAAAACAGATCAACGGAAGGTCGGCATGCCCCGCTTTAAGCACTACAACTACGACCAGGACGCCATGGTCGTGATTAACTACCAGGAACAGCTTCAGCCCGGCACCTTTGAACACGCGGTGCATTATCTGATCGAGCACAAGCTGGACCTGTCGGTGTTTCATCCCAAGTACCGCAACGAAGACACCGGCCGCCTGGCCTACGATCCGGCGATCCTGCTGAAGATCATCCTGTTTGCCTACTCCAAGGGCATCACCTCCAGCCGCGAAATGCAGTGGTGTTGCGAGACCAACATCATCTTCAAGGCCCTGTCCTGCGATACGGTTCCGCATTTCACCACCTTGGCCAAGTTCGTCAGCAGCCACTCGAATGAGATCGAAGAGCTGTTCGAGCAAGTGCTGCTGGTCTGCCATGACCAGGGCCTGCTGGGCAACGAACTCTTCGCCATTGACGGGTGCAAGATGTCGTCGAATGCGGCCAAAGAATGGTCCGGCACCTTTAAGGAGCTGGAAGAGAAACGCACCAAGCTGCGACGCCTGGTTCGCCATCATCTCAAGGCCCATTATGAGCGGGACGAGGCAGAAACCGAGGCCGAACTGGACCGGGATATCCGACGAGCAAAAACCATCCTGTCCCTGGATGAGGCCGCGAAGAAAGTCGACCGCTTCCTAAAGACGAACCGCCCAAGGATGGGCCGGGGGAAACGGAACAAGGAAGTGAAGAGCAACATCACCGATAACGAAAGCGCCAAGATGACCACCAGCAAGGGCACGATCCAGGGCTATAACGGCGTGGCCACGGTGGATAAAAAGCACCAGATCATCATCGACGCCCAGGCCTTTGGCGAAGGCCAGGAACACCACACTCTGCAACCGGTATTGGAGAGTGTGGAAGCCCGCTTCAAGAAGCTGGGCATCGCCGACAACATTTATCAGCAAGGTACCATCGTTACCGCTGATACCGGCTTCGCCAACGAAGCCAACATGAAGTACCTGCACGAACGGCAGATCAACGGCGACGTGCCGGACAACAAATTC